>Ga0116152_10000260_pt1 | contig 43085 bp, 32 predicted proteins | sample AD_UKC119_MetaG_FD_89894 | JGI IMG/M metagenome (GOLD analysis project Ga0116152, IMG submission 89894) | Active sludge microbial communities of municipal wastewater-treating anaerobic digesters from Hong Kong - AD_UKC119_MetaG | ecosystem: Engineered > Bioreactor > Anaerobic > Digestate... | reverse complement strand
TATAGTGGCGAGGGAACATTTTTCTGGGGCGACCCCGCAATAGGAAAAATCCTTTTCAGCTATCGTAAAGGCTGGCTTCTGTACACTCCGTTAATGATATTATCGTTTCTGGGGCTTCCTTTACTTTATAAAAAGCAACGCGAACTTTTCTGGCCTGCGACAACCATTCTTGTGCTTGCCGTCTATATTCTTGGTTCCTGGTGTTTCTGGTGGTATGGCGGGTCTTACGGCAGCAGACCATTCGTTGACTTCTATGCTGTTTTTGCCATTCCCATCGCGGCATGTGTGCGCTTTGGCTTTAAGAAAAGCTGGTCGGCAATAGCAACGATAATCGTTTTAGGGTTCTTTATCTATCATAATTTTTTCCAGATTGAGCAATACCGAAATGGAGCGCTGCATTATGTCTCTATGACCAAAGAGGCGTACTGGGATTCCTTTGGCCGTAAGCATCCTTCAAAGGAGTTTAAAAATCACCTTGAATACCCTGATTATGAATCGGTGAGGGCAAGGGTCGCTGAAAAACAGAATACGAATTAAGCAAACAGAAGAACGGCGAGAGGTACAATCTTTGCCATTATTTGTTATAATGTCTACTTCGTTTGTTGAAGCACCTTGATTAGATACTTTAAGCTGCAATTGTTTATGTTGCGGCAGGAAGAATTATCAAAAAGATGTTCGAGTGTCGGTGGCTGTTTTAATTTTCCGGATTATTTTTTCATCTCTTCAACAAAATGGCCATAGAAATGAGCAATCGTTTCCATACCTTTGTAGAAGTTGGCTAACGGGAAATTTTCGTTGGGTGAATGAATAGCATCTGATTCAAGTCCGAAGCCCATGAGTACAGATTTTGTTCCCAGAATTCGGTCAAACCCTGCAATTATTGGAATGGATCCTCCACTGCGTACGGGAATGGGTAATTTGCTGAAGGTATCCTGAAAAGCTTTTTCAGCAGCACGATAAGCCGGAAGGTCAATCGGACAAACGTAGGCCTGCCCACCATGCAGGGGGGTAACCTTTACATTAACACTACGGGGTGCAATGGCTTCAAAATGTTTTTTGAACAATTCAGCAATTTTTTCGTGGTCCTGATTCGGAACGAGCCGGGTGGAGATTTTTGCATACGCTTTGGAGGGCAGCACAGTTTTTGCGCCTTCGCCTGTATAGCCTCCCCAAATTCCGCATACATCAAATGAGGGTCTGATGCCGGTTCTTTCGTTTGTGGTATATCCAGTTTCGCCCTGTAGCTCACCTACATGAATGGCCTTTTTATATTCCTCTTCATCAAAGGGAGCTTTAGCCATAAGTGTACGTTCTGTATCGGTTACCAATAACACGTCATCATAAAATCCCGGTATTGTTATATGGTTTTTTTCATCGGTTATTTGGGCTATCAGGTTGCATAATATATTGATCGGATTGGCTACTGCTCCGCCGAAAAGCCCTGAATGAAGGTCGCGGCTGGGACCGGTTACTTCTACCTGCCAGTAGGCCAGGCCCCGTAAACCAGTTGTAATCGAAGGGATATCAGGGGCTATCATACCCGTATCCGAAACCAGAATGATATCGGCTTCCAGCAGCGCTTTGTGCTCCTCACAAAATTTGTACAAACTGGGGGAACCAACTTCTTCTTCTCCTTCAATCATGAATTTCACGTTGCAGGGAAGGGTATTTGTTTTTACAAGGATTTCGAAGGCTTTGGCATGCATAAAACTTTGCCCTTTATCATCGTCAGCGCCACGCGCCCATATCTTTCCGTCTATTACAACGGGTTCGAAGGGTTTTGTTTTCCATAATTCAACCGGGTCAACGGGCATAACATCCATATGCCCATATACCAGAACCGTAGGCAGGGTCGGATCAATAATTTTTTCTCCGTAGGTAACCGGATTCCCTTCCGTTTCCATAATTTCTGCTTGGTCTGCTCCGGCATCCAGCATGAGTTGTTTCCAGTAGGCTGCTGCTTTATACATATCATCTTTATGCTCTGATTGTGAGCTGATGGAGGGTATGCGGATTAAACCAAATAATTCTTCCAGAAAGCGTTCTTTATTCGCTTCGATGTACGATGCAATGTAATTCATGATGTTTATTTTTAATGTTCTACGATGTATCTTTTAAAGCGGTTCTAAAGATAGGACAATTCCTTAAAACAAAGGCATTCGTTGCTGAAAATCCGAAGGCAATTTCCCCAAAAAACCGGGTTTTATCCTGCGGCAAAGGTGTAAATATTTGTTATATAGATATTTGGATTGAAATGTTTAAATGCAAAATTATCGTCCGGCGGTTTTAATCATTTCCCTAAGTGTCGCATTGAAATCATCTGCTTCCAGTAAATCCTCTAGTTGTTGTGCTATTCTGTAGCGCCAAAGATGGTGTGGATTGCTTGGAATATTGATACGTTCTTCCTGCGTTTTTTCCCAGCGTATTTTTCCGTCGGTTGCAATAATATCCTGATAGGGAAAAATAGTTAGTAAGGCAGGTGAATACAGATGTTGGATGAGAATTTCTTTGGCTATCCAGGGCTCACAGAAGAAAGGTGCTGCCCCATAATTACCCAGGATTTGGTTGAAGAAACGTTGTGTTTTTCCTCGGTCTTCTTCCCACCAGCCCCGGATAGTCGACATATCATGGGTTGATGGGCTGCAAACTGACCGATAGGGATAGTCGGAGGGATGTCCGAATTCCCGTTCCGGATCCTTTGGCATTCGCTGGATTTCCAGGCTTAGGATTCCAAGTTCATCCATAACACCTGGCACACATCCCGGAACCATGCCCAGATCTTCTCCGCAAACGAGCATATTTGTTGCGTTGACCAGCGCTGGCAGTTTTTCCATCGCACTGTTGCGCCAAAACGTGTCATGGCGATGGTAATAATAATCGGTGTAAAGTTGGTTGATAATTTCTTTCTGCTCGTCGTCCAGCGCCTGATAACTATACGTATAGTGGAGTGCAATTCTGGGGTGGAATGCTTCATGGGTTGAATGGGGATCTTTGATAAAAAGAACTTCCGCAACAAGACTTAATAATCCATCGCGGATGGTGCTCCATTTTTCTTCCAGGGTATCTGATTCATAGTGTTTTTTGAAATGATCTGTGATTTTTCGCTGGGTGTTGAATTCTTCTTTCAGCCTGAATTCTTCCCATTCTATAGGTTCAAGAAACCGGTCGATGACTTCCTGTGTGTATGTGCCAAAAATATTCCCCAAATACCATTGATGGATGTAGGGATAAAGATATCTTTCATCTTCCAGATCAAGGCCTCGTTGATGGAGCTCTTCCCTTGAAAGGGGAAGGGCGGGATTGAAATAGCCTAATAATCCTTGCGTGGCATGGGTTGGTATTTCCCAGATACGGAAAAAACCCAGAATATGATCGATACGGTAGGCGTCAAAATATTCAGCCATTTTTTTCAGCCGTTTTTTCCACCACTGGTAGTTGTTTCTGGCCATAACCTCCCATTTATAAGTGGGGAAGCCCCAGTTTTGACCCGCAATGGCAAAATCATCCGGAGGTGCACCAGACTGACCATTCAGATTAAAGAGTTCCGGATGGGTCCAGGCGTCTGCGCTGTCGCGTGAAATGCCAATTGGGATATCTCCTTTGATTGCGATTCCTTTATGGTGTGCATAGTGTACCGCTTCAAGCAATTGTTTGTGAAGGTGATACTGAATGTAATAATGAACCGCTATGTCGTCATAATCAGGAGCTTCCGGGGAAGCAAATTTCAAAATTTCGTTTTTGTCAAACGTGGTTAATATTTCCCATTGTCTGAAATCAGCGGTTTTAAAACGGTCGCGGAGGCAGGAAAAAACGGCGTAAGGTACAAGCCATTCTTTGTTGGCGTTAAAAAAGGTTTGATAGTCGGGGTTTTCAAATAGTTGTTGTTTATCTTTATCATAAAAATATTTGTAATATTTTGATTTGAATTCCATTACCCGGATGTAATCGACAGATTCATTGGCATTAAGTTCTTTTTTCAGGGTAAGAAATTCTGTTTTTATTTTTGTGTCCGAGAATTTTCCCAGCGACTCAACATGCAGGTATATGGGATGAAGAGCCATAACGGAAATGGCTTTGTAGGGGTAAGAGTCGAGCCATGAATGGGACGCTACAGTTTCGTTAACCGGTAAAATTTGAATAACCTTAAGGCCCGTCTTTACACACCAGTCGGAGAAGAGTTTCAGATCGTTAAATTCTCCGACACCAAAACCGTTTTGGGTGCGGATAGAAAATACCGGAATAGCAACGCCGGTTCCTTTCCAGGTATGGCTATAACGCAAAGGGGTATCGCGAATCATAAAACAGGTGCCGGATGCATTCCTCTCCGGGTTAGGAATCGATCGGTCAATCCCCACTTCCCAATAGTCGATGGTTTTTGATTTTAAATTAAAAAAGCAGTATTTATAACGTAAGGGATGGGCTGTTTTTGATAAGTCAATTACTGCATTCCAGACTCCTTTTCCGGAATACTCCATGAGGAGCGGCTCACCCTGATTCCAATCTCCGAGTTGCGGGTTATTCCCTGCCATGGCGATAACGTATCCTTCGTTCACCTCAGGGGCGAGAACGGAAAGATATAGGCAGTTAGGCTTGAGTTTTATGGGCTTAATTTTTCCGTAAGGGGCAATGGCGTTTGTAAAAAGTGCTGTTTCCAGAATACCGTTAATGCTGTGTCGGGGGCGCCAGAAGTCCCGGATCCGCAGCGTATCGGCTGTGCTCTCTATTATCTCCAGCAATCTGAAATCGCCGGCCTCCGGAATAGCGTATTCCGCCTTCTCAAAATGATAACGATACGCAATACGGCATGTTGGCTTGCGGGTCGTGTATGTGCCCGTCCATTCCCCGTCTGATCCGTATTCCATTGGAATCCGGTGCCGCTCGTCAAAAGGAGACAACGATTTGTCAATAAGTTCTATTTCGAGGTGCTCGCCCCATTCCGTATGATAGTTTATATTAAAACAGAGTTTCATAGCGCAGAAATTTAGTTCATGAATCACAACAAACATCCTCTCCCTTTTCTTTTCCGGTTTTAACGGTTGATCTTCAATCGAAAAAAAGAACAAGGCCTTATTCGGTTTTTTTTTTGATGCTTCCGAATAATGCGGGTCAGATGCTATTCTCTATGTCTATAAAATTAGACAACTTTTTGCATTTATCATACGGTTGTTTTCGAAAATCAGATAAAATTTCCGTGCAGCCGGGTCTTTTCTTTCAAGAAAGTAAACCGCGTAAAAATGGGGGGTAGTTATATCTCAATAACTGCAACTCTTCGCTTACCATCCATTTTGATTTTTAATGGATTTTTAAATTGGATGTGATTGAAATATTTTGTTTTGGTGATTGGCTTTTGGTTGTTCAATACATCCCATTTAATGTAATTTCCGCCTACCTCCTGTTGAATACTAAAGTACCCCACCTGCATCGAGGTTACATTATGGAAAAAATGGGATCCGGAGGAAGCATCCAGTGGATACCCTTCCAAAGAGGTTTCTACAATGACTTTTGCATTGGATATGTTTGGCCATTTTACCGGTATCCCGATATATCGGTCACGCGTGCCCCAGCGGCCCGGGCCAATTAAAAGATATTGCCGCCCTGCAGCAATCATCTGCTCATTCAGTTTATTCATCTCTTCTGCCATCTCCGGTGTGGCCGATTTGTCAAAACGGTCGAGAGCAACATAGATGACATCGGTGATGTTTTCGATAACTCCATTTCCCATGGCCTTTTCCGCAAAAAGGAGTGTTTTCTCTTTGTCAATCTCATCCGGGTTGAATTCATAATCCGTATTTGAGCCAATCAAAGGTTTAATCTGAAGCAGGTAAAACGATGATTTGTAATCTGAATCTTTGTTCAAATCCACAGCGAATTCTATTTCTACCGGTGTTCCCAGAGCTTCTTCCACCACATCGAGAACAACTTCAATGGTTTTGGCGAGCGGTATGTAATTGTATTTTAGGATGTTGGCAAAATTAACCACGCGGGCACCGGGATGCCGGAGCCCGGGGATGATCCGATTGCTGATGGTATCATAAACGGAGGCTAAATGCTTTAATGAACCATGTCGTTCCGCTTCATCGATTCCTAACCGCACTAATCCGGCCGTATCCCCGTCCAGTAGATGGATATCCGGATTTTTTAAATCAAGCGCGAAAAATTCCGTTTGTGAGTTTTTAAACTGATCTTTTTGACTACTGATTTCTGAATCCGGGTAGCGCGGGCTAAAACGATAACATTTTTCACCTTCAACCACATATTTTCCCAGCCCGAGGGCAATGATTCCAAAACCTTCCTCTGGCTTCATGTGCGCAACGGGGTAGTAATTGTACGATTGCGCCACACCGGAAATATGCGGGTAAAAGACATTTCCGAACCGGTTCCCTACCAGCTCCTGGATAACAACAGCCATCCGTTCCTGCTCAATTTTGTAATTTACTGCTTCAACATACTGCCGTGCAACATCCGAAAAAACAGAAGCATAAACGAGTTTTACCGCATCCATCAGTTGTTGCAGCCGAACATTTTGATCGGGGTGATTATTCGGAATGTAATAGGTCTCAAAAATTCCCGCAAAGGGTTGCATCATCGAATCTTCAAATAAACCTGATGATCTGACAGCCAGGGGTTTATTTATCTTTTTAATGATAACTTTTAATTTCTTTATCAGGTTTTTGCTTAAGTTCCCGTCCAGAAAAATTTGTTTAACCTTGTTATAATCTTTTTCATGCAGTACACTTTCAATTACCTCATTACGGTTCAGAAAAATTTCAAACTCTTCGATCCCGATAATGGCTGTTTTTGGTGTACGAATATTGATATCCGGAATATATTGTGAAAAGTCGAGGTTGTGAATCAACGTATTTACAAAGGCCAGTCCTCGTCCTTTTCCTCCCAGCGATCCCTCGGCCAGGCTGATGATGTTGGTTTCGTCGATTATTCCATCTTCAGTGAAGGGTATTACTTTGCCTTTGTTTTGCTCATTTCTAAAGGTGTGAATTACCTCAATCAGGTAGTTTCTTATTTTAGTCGGGCTCTCAAAATCGCTTACTTTCTGTGGGTTTAGTATTTTCGCCGCCTGTATTTCGCCCCGTGCCATAAGCCACATGGAAAAATGATCCTTTCTGGCATGGTACATTAACGATTCTTCAGGAATTCGTTTCAGCTGGAGCTCAAATTCACACAGCGTGCGTGCTATGCCAATCTGACGCCCTGTCTTATCCCGGTATACAAAGTTCCCAAAACCCAGATAGTGTGTAATGAAACTTTTGAAATCCTGTTTTAGTGTATCTGAGTTTTTATCGATATAGGTGGCCTGCAGGGCATACGCCACTTCGGCGTTTTTCTCTTCCGACGATTGAATTACTGTCGGGAGGTCGTTTTTTATTCTTTTCGCGTAATCGGCCAGCCGGAATCCGGCATGCTCATCACATACACCCTTGCGGTCAAATTCCACATCGGTAATCAGGCATAAGAGATAATCTTTGTAACTGTTAATAATACTCTTCGCCTCTTCGTAATTTGTGGCCAGAAGGATTTTTGGCCGCGCTCTTAGCCGAAGGACTTTGTATAATTCATCGGTGCTTACATCATCGATTAAAAACCGTGTTTGTTCCATTACCACATCATACAGCAGGGGCAAATAGCGCGAATAATAAATCGGATTATCTTCTACAACCAAAATAACACGTACCAGCCCGATCATGGTATCATTTTCCACGTTGATCTGGTCTTCCACGTGTTTTATCATAGCAAAGAATATTTTGGGCTCTCCGTTCCAGATGAAAACTTTGTCGATGTTTTGCACTAAGGAGGGTTTATCCTTAATACGTTTGATATCTTTATTGTTATTTAGTAAGAGATACACCGGAACATAAGGATATTTGTTTTTAATGTTTTCTGCAATCTCAAAGGAAATCTGTTTTTCTACGCCCATCATAATAATTACCAGATCGAAATGTTTGTTATCCATCTCTTCTTCGGCTTCTCTGACACTCGATACGCCTGTGATTCGGGGAACACTGGTTAAATTCAGCGTGCTGTATTCTCCTAAAACATATTCTGAAAATCGTCCTTCTTTTTCAATACTGTATGCGTCGTATAATGTGGCGACCAAAAGTATTTCTTTGACTTTAAAAGGCATAAGGTCGTGATAGACATCGCGGTCGTAATTATTTTTATTCAAAAACCGTTGCAACAGTTTTTTTGACGACATTCCGGCTTCTATCAACGATTTGTCTGTTGCCATCGATTCCGGCAGGTCTTTTTTCGTCCTTACTTTCATCATTAGCTCCCGGGCAATCCGGCTGTTGAGGTACCCGGTGATGATTTCCGAAATATTCCGGATAAGATGGCGTTCTTCCTTTAAAAATGGCCCTTCGTCAAGTATCCTGAATTCTTTGGTATAATATACCTCCAGCGAGCCTTTTACTCCGTCGAGGGTTTCAAAATTTTGGTATTGCCGCCATTTGGTCTCCAAAAATCCTTTGCTCGCAATTTCAATACTGCCGTATCGAATACGTGCACAGGTATAATCAGGGTATTGCCAGGCTTGTGGTAGTAACGCACAAACTTGTTGCATCGACTCTTCAATGGGCTTGTTCTCCTGAAATATGGAGGTCGTTTTGTTGATAGCCGCAAGTTCCTTAAGTCGCTCCAGATTTTCGGCAAAGAGTTTATCATAGTTCTGTCCCTGAAAAGTTTGGTCCGTCATAATTCCCTGATTTTATTTTTCCGAAGTTAACAATTTTCCCTTTTCATCCGCTGGATGGCCGCCTTTTTTCTTCTCCGGCGCTCTTTTTCAACGATTATTTGTAAATTCGTCACCATAAGAGGAAAATCAGTTATGATGGATATAATTGCCGTTGTACTTGTTGACGACCACCAGATTGTTTGCCAGGGAATAAAAGCACTTCTCCAGGGTGTTAATGATATTGTTGTTCGTGAGGTGGTGAAGAACATTAATGAGCTCGAAGTACAGCTTAAAGTTTCTTCTATGCATGTGGCGCTGATCAATCTCTATAATCCCTCGGCAGAGGATCTCGAAAAAATAAAACGGATTGCTACGCATTTTCCTAAAGTGCGGCTTCTGATTTTCGCGTTGGAAGCCGATGAACATTTTATTCTTCAAACTATTCGTGCTGGAGCAAAAGGGATTCTAACCCGTGAAAGCTCACGGAATGAGTTAGTGGAAGCCATTTATACCGTGCGTAATGGTTACGATTTTTATGATAAAACTATAACAAATATTATCCTTCACAGCTACCTGAAACGCAACTCAAATAACGAAGAAGAGAAAAAGGAAAAACTTTCCCAGCGTGAAGAAGAGGTGTTGACGCTCTATGGTGAAGGGTTTACCAATAAGGAAATTGCTGATAAACTTTTTATCAGCATCCGTACCGTCGAAACCCATAAGAATAACATCATGAAGAAAATTAACCTCCGCACTACCGTTGATATGGTGAAATTTGCCATTCGTAACAATTATGTCGATTTGTAAATGTTAACGCCTGTTCCTTGATTTTTTTTCTTTTAAGAAGAACTCTCAAAAAAAATACGTGTTTTACTGATTTTTTGACCGCCCGGTTCATTTAGTCGAACGAAATTGATGGGTGCAATGGTTTAATGTTTACTATTGATTTAGAAATACAAATCATTAGTAAACACTACAAACCAAAAGCGTTTTTATTATGGCAAATATTTTTGAACAGCAGGTAAATGATTTTATGGCTAAAGTCATTGCCAAAAACCCAAGTGAGTCTGAATACCATCAGGCGGTGCATGAGGTTGTCGAGTCGTTGATTCCTTACATCGAAGAAAATCCGCAATACAAGGAAGCAAAAATTCTGGAGCGTATGGTGGAACCGGAAAGGATTATTATTTTCCGGGTTCCCTGGGTCGACGATAAAGGCGAAATTCATGTCAACCGTGGATTTCGGATTCAGATGAACAGTGCCATCGGCCCGTATAAAGGTGGTATACGTTTTCACCCGACGGTTAACCTCGGTATCCTGAAGTTTCTGGCTTTCGAGCAGGTTTTCAAAAACTCACTTACCACCCTGCCAATGGGGGGTGGAAAAGGAGGCTCTGATTTCGATCCGAAGGGAAAATCCGATAATGAAGTGATGCGTTTTTGCCAGAGTTTTATGACCGAACTTTCAAAACATGTGGGTGCCGATACCGATGTCCCTGCGGGCGATATCGGTGTAGGTGGCCGTGAAATTGGTTTTATGTTCGGGCAATATAAACGTTTACGTAATGAATTTACCGGTGTTTTGACCGGAAAAGCCCGCGAATGGGGCGGATCACTGGTTCGTCCTGAAGCTACAGGATACGGTGCCGTATACTTTGCGCAGGAAATGTTGAAAACACGTGGAAAATCGTTCGAAGGATTAACCGTAACAATTTCCGGCTCAGGAAATGTGGCGCAGTTTGCTGCACAAAAAGTGATTCAACTGGGAGGAAAAGTGGTTACTTTTTCCGATTCTTCAGGGTTTATCTACGATCCGGCTGGCATTGATACCGAAAAACTGGAGTATATTATGTGGTTGAAAAATGTGAAACGTGGCCGCATTAAAGAATATGCCGATAAGTATAGTTGTGAATATTACGACGGACTGCGCCCCTGGGGTATTAAATGCGATGTAGCATTGCCCTGTGCCACTCAAAATGAAATCTCTGAAGAAGAAGCTAAAACATTAGTGGCCAATGGGTGTTTTTGCGTTTCTGAAGGGGCGAATATGCCGACGGTTCCTGAAGGGGTAATGGTATTTCTGGAAAATAAAATTTTGTATGGCCCGGGAAAAGCTGCCAATGCCGGCGGAGTTTCTGTCTCTGGCCTCGAAATGACCCAAAATTCCATGCGACTCTCCTGGTCACGTGAAGAAGTGGATAATAAGCTCCACGAAATAATGATTAATATCCATGCGACCTGTGTGAAGTATGGCAAGAAAGACGACAAGTATGTCAATTATGTCGATGGCGCAAATATCGGCGGTTTTGTTAAAGTCGCTGATGCCATGCTCGCTCAGGGAATTGTGTAATTAATACGTTCATCTTACCTTTTTATCGTTGAGGGTTAGCTTTCGGGCTGCCCTCTTTTTTTTATGAGTGGTACTGAACCAGTATCTCCAGAAATCGGGTTATGGCCTCTTCCGGAGTCGCCCATGAGGTAACCAGCCGCACTGCAGTTTTGTCTTCCGTTATTTTACTCCAGCTATAAAAATCAAAGTGCTCCCGCAGGGTGGCAATAAGCCCATTGGGTAAAACAGGGAAAAGTTGGTTTGTGCGGGAGGAGGAAAGAAAGGTATACCCATTTTGTACTATAGCCTTAGCTATTTCCTGCGCCATACGGTTGGCATGCCGCGCATTCACCATATAGAGATTTTCGTTAAAAAGTGCCTGAAACTGAACGCCCATAAGCCTGCCTTTGGCCAGTAACGCTCCCCGCTGTTTCATGATAAACCGGAAATCTTTTTTTAATGCAGGATGGTTTATGAGAATTGCTTCTCCGGCAAGTAACCCATTCTTGGTCCCGCCAGCATAGAAAACATCCGTGTAGCGTGCCAGATCCTCTGGCTTCAGATTTTCTCCTGCTGCTAGTGCATTGGCCAGCCTCGCCCCATCGAGATACAGATAAAGCCCCAGTTGGTTACATGTTTCCCGTAACGCTCTCAATTCATCTCCCGAATATACAGTCCCTAATTCCGAACTGTTGGAAATGAAAACCATACGCGGTTTTACCATGTGTTCGTCCGTATGCTCCTTTACGGTACGCAACAGGTCTTCCGGCAAAAGCTTTCCGTCGGTTGGTTTTACGGTACTGATCCGGTGCCCTGTGGCCTCAATGGCTCCGGCTTCGTGTACAAAAATATGCCCCGTCTCTGTTGCAATAACCGCTTCGTGGGGACGTAACAAAGCACTGATTACTAATAAATTAGCTTGCGTTCCGCCCGAAACAAAGTGAACCTCTGATGTTTCGGAATGAAAAAATTTCTTTATCTGTGTGGCTGCTTCTACACAGTAGTCATCCTCACCATATCCTTCCTGCTGGCCCTTGTTTTTTTCCAGCAGAGCCTGTAGAATCGACGGGTGTGCTCCTTCGCTATAATCATTTTTTAAACTATACATAATGGCACTTTTTGCAAAAGTACGGCTTTTTGGCAATTTTCTGTTTTAACCCTTTAGGATCGCGTTTCGCTAACTATTTTTTTTACCTTTAACCATTGAATCGAATAACCATGAAGCACATAATTATTCTTGTTTTCTTTGCGTTGTGCGGTGTCACCCTGCCTCTTTTTGCCCAGAATCTGCAATTGCACTACGATTTTGGTGAGGCGGATGACGGCCTTGCGAATGCCGGAAGAGATTATTTTACCGGCACCTTCGAATTATTTAAGCCCGATCCGATGGGTTCTTTTTTTATGTTTATGGATGTGGATTTTAATAAGGAAAATAAAGGTGCCTCGCTGGCTTATTTTGAGATTGTCCGAAAAATCACCGTGCATAAAAAAACCGGGTTAGCTGTTCATGTGGAGTATGACGACGGCACACCGGCGTATATACAACGTGCCTGGCTGGCCGGTTTTTCCATACCTCTCAAACTGGCTGGTTTTGAATGGAATACTTCTTTATTGTATCGTGCGAATAAAAACTCGCAAAGTCCTGATTTTCAAATTACTTTAGTGTGGTGCCAGCCTTTGCTCCAAAATAAGCTCCTTTTCACAGGCTTTGTGGATATCTGGCGTCAGGATGCCTTTATTCCCGGAGCAAAGCATATTGTCCTCCTCTCTGAACCACAGCTTTGGTTTGTACTATCGGAACATTTCGCTATCGGAACAGAGCTGGAAATCAGCAGAAATTTTTTCACCTTTGATGGCGATCTGGAATTTATGCCCACCGCGGGGATAAAATTAAATCTTTGACTACAGCAAGACAATCGGTGTATTTTGTTGCTTGACAGCCCTTTCGGGGGTATTCCGCAGACCTGACTGGGAAGCCATCCGATTCCGGTTAAGGAGGTGATTTTTTACAGGCGTTTGATCGATTCAAGTGCCATTGGGAGTGTAATGCTGAAGGTACTTCCTTCTCCCGGTATGGATTCAACTTCTATTTTTCCCTTCATGGCGGTAACAACCTTCGCCGTGATCGCCAGCCCTGCCCCGATTCCTCCAAATTGTCGCGTCAGGTTGTCATCGCCTTGTCGAAAAAGTTCAAAGATTAGTTGATGCTTTTCAGTCGGTATTCCAATGCCGGTATCACGGACGAAAAACCGGACAACGCTTTTTTCAATTACCTTAAAACCGTATTCAATTTCGCCGGTATGTGTATATTTTATTGCGTTATTAAAGAGTTTATGCAAAATTAGGCTTAATTTGGTGCGATCGGTGGTTAAGTAGCTCATTAATAATATTTTATCAGGAGAGAACCGTAACTTAATTTCTTTCTCCTTGCCTGAAGCCTTGAGTTGCTGCTCTAACCTTGACTTACTCTCCATATAAAACTCTAATCCTCTGAATGTTTGTAGCTGCAGAGAAATAAGCCCTTTTTCCATATCCGCAATCTGAAAAATATCTTCAATCATATTCAGCAGGTTCTTGCCACTGTCATGAATCATTTCCGTGAATTCGATGATGTCTTGCTCTGCTGTACTTGCTTTTATGATATCGCTTAATCCTAAAATATGGTTCAGTGGGGTGCGTAATTCATGGTTCATGGTAGCTAAAAACGCTGATTTGATCCGGTCGCTTTCTTCGGCTTTGTTTTTCGACTCTATCAGATTTTGGTGGTTTTTTTTGGCTTCTATGGCATTGGCAAAGTTATAGGCAATGGCTTTTAATGCATTAATGTCATCGATATGCCAGGTCCTGTATCCTTTTACGGAATCCAATCCCATAAATCCTAAAATCCTGTTTTCATACCGTAACCGGACTGTCAATAATGATTTCGTACCTCTTAATTTAAGGGTTTGTTTCAAGAATGCTGCTTCCGGGGGTAATGCGTTTGTATCCGGGATCACCAGAAATGCATCTGCATGGAGATGGTTGATTAACCAGGAATAATCGGCAACATTTAACGATGGAATATTTTTGGAATCGGTTTCTGTATCGGGGGCATTATACTGATGCGTTTTTGTTAGTTCGGTTTGTGTATTATTGTATTGATAAAGATATACCCGGTCGGCTTCCAAAAATTCACCTGTCTTTTTTAAAGCATTTTTTATGATCTGGTCGAAGGATGTGTTTGAAATATTTACCAGATCACCGATTATTTCTGTTAATAGTTTTTCAAACAAAATGCGATGTTCGAGCTCAATCCGCGAACGTCTTAAATTGTCAATATCTACAATCGTTCCACTGATTTTTTTTATGTTTTCGTTTTCATCCCTTCGGGTGATTTTTCCCCGCACCTGAATCCATCGCCATTGGTTATTATTAAATTGTACACGAAACTGAACTTGTAGATGCTTTGTTCTGCCCTTCATGTGATTTACGATTGCGCGTAATACCTGATGTTTATCTTTTTTGTGAATGTGTGGGAAAAGTGTCTTGATTGCTGTTGCCGGCATTTCGTCAGGGTTTTGCCCGATGATATCATAAAAATGTGGATTTACAGTGAGTCGGGTGGTTTGATAATCCCATTCCCAGATTCCGGCATCTGCACCAAATATTACGGCTTCGAGCAATTCACGTGATTCAATAATTTTTTGTTTCGCCTGGTACTCTTGGGTCATATCCCGAAATATTCCCAGCGTGGAAATCTGTTCTCCCTCTTTGTTTAATTGGGGGGTTGCCGTAATAAGAATATTTTTTTTCTGTCCGGCAGGCGTATAAATGGTCAGCTCATAAGAGCTTTTTTCTCCTTTTTTTCGCTTTGTGTTTTCCTCCAGAATTTTCTGCCTCCCTTCATCGTCCAGAAAATCAAATAGCGAACGACCGATTAAATCTCCTTCCGGCAGGCCGAAAAGGTTATGGGCTGCAGGGTTTGCGAAAATAAAAATATCATCTGTTCCCGAAATTGCAATTCCTTCTCCCTGATTTTCTATCAGGCTACGGAACATCTGTTCGCTCTTTCGCAACTCCTCCTCCGCATTTTTTCGCCGCGTGATATCGTTCATGATGATCAAAAAAGCGTTTTCTCCGATCAAATCATAGGCATTTGCGGCAACATCAACAAAAAATAATTCCCCTTTTGCCGATAATAATCTCGCCTCATAATGCGCAGGAGCTTCCTCTCCGGCATTTTTATCCCTGTAATATGCAGCAATACGCTGCTGGTCATCCGGATGAAGAAAGGAATGAAAAGGATGCCCAATAATCTCGTCTTTTTTATAGCATATCTTTTCGCAAAGGGAGGTGTTTACGAATACAAACCGGCCTTGCCGGATTATTCCCACCGATGCATTTATTTTTTCGAGCAAATCGTGGCAGTGAATATCCCACCCGTTCGCTGGATCGGAATATGGGGATTTGTTGTTCTCGGAAGCCATGGCTCATTTATTTTTGTTCGTTGATCATCAGAAGCGTACCGTAGAATTTGATCGACTGATTTCTCCGAAATGTGATAACGTTTTTAATAACCCTTGAACGGTTTTTATTTGTTATAAAGATAAGAAAAAAACAATAATACCTGATCGGAATTTTATAACCTTCCTGTTCTACAAAGGTTTATGGGTTTCGGGTCGTTTTGAGTTGAAGTTGATTCCTTGCAGGTGAAGGTATTAGCCCGTAATCACAGTTTTTTTGCTTTTTCTTTGGTTGTGCGTGTAAAACCAAAAAAGACTACTCCAGAAGGCAAAGATCATCACCCCAAGCCGTCGCTCCAGGGTCGACTCAAACAGCATGTGTATAAAAACGATGAGTAGAAAGGCAATATGCAGATAATTCTTTTCACGTAGGGCATACCAACCGGGAATAACTGCCAGCATCAGTAATATTATTAACCCCGGAAGTCCCAGTTCAAGCCAGGTTTGAAGGTATTGATTGTGTGGATTCCTGTTTCCGTATCCAAGGCCGTTTTCTTCGTACGAATTTTTTAAGGCGTGCTGAACCTTTTCCGGACCAACGCCGGTTATCGGATGCTCAATAATTATATCCATTGCTGCATCCCACCCCAATAAACGGGAATTGGTGGTTTCCTTTTCAACCCATTCATTCCGGATCAAACTGTTGCCCAGCGTCTCCTCCAGCGCAACAAATCGCGAGAAGGTAAACGGAAAGGCAAAAGGAATCATCACCAACGAAGTAATCAGCATGGCGCTAAGGCCAATCAACCGTCGAAAATCTTTTTTTTGTATTTCTTTTAATGCAAAAAGTAATAACACAAGGGTTTGTACAAATATCCCTGCCTTGGAGGCGAGTAACGTGTTGAAAATAATTAGCCATCCCGCGGCAATCCATAGTAGGGGGCTTACCAATTTCCTGTTCCGGTTGATCCATTTTTTTGCCGGCCATCCATCCAGAACAATGGCCAGTGCTAAAACAACCAGCATCGACATATAGGAGGGGTGAAGGCCATTCCCCAGTTTAATGTAGTAAAATTCGACGGCTGTATGTGTTTCGATAAATCGGAGGAATGCAGCAGCGTATAAAACCAGGGTAGTAACGATCGTTCCGGCTAATGTGAAATTTAGAATCGATTGCATCCGGCGTGGGTAGCTTTCCCCTGACGAAAAGAATGCCAGTGATAAAGGAAAGATCAGGATCGCCATATATTGGTCGAGTTGTTCAACAATTGCCCCTTTATTCGTACCGGTGAACAGATGAAAAAAGGTAAGCAGAAACAGGGCTATTCCCGTTAAAATAGAAAAACGCGCATCCCGAAGCCTGATTCTGGAAGTACCGGGTTCTGATAAATGTGTCACAATAAAAACAGCAAATACCACATAGGTTAACAAATCACTTACCGGGGAGAAAAGCGGCAGAAAAAATGCAATTCCTGCAAATCCATAAAAAAGAACAGGCTCTGCCGATATCTTTTTCGCTGTTACTATTTTTACCCGTGAACCCATTCCTTTTATTTGGTAAGATAGGACAATCGACGTGTAATCTTATCAAATACGAAATACTGAATTAGCAGCAAGTCATCTTGTCCTTCGATTACCGCATACATCCGGTCAATATCGTATGGAATCTCTTCCCCGATAAATTCGGTTTGTCCATCCAGTGCCGGCCTGCGATAAGTCTTTAACGCTACCTGATCTCCCTTTTTTCCGGTGAGTACTATTCGCATATAGGGCTCCTGCGCCATTATGGAATCCACTTCCCGGGTACTGAAATGTGTAATAAATGCTTCAAAGCTTATTTTTTCAAAGGAAGTGAGCAAATCAAGTACTTTTTCCTGGTTTATGTTGTTTATTGTTTCTCCGGTCTGTAGGGCGATGACTGTAAAATCCCGGTCATTGATATTTTCTATCCTGTACGACTCTTCAGGTTCCCGCGGAATCTCAATCTCCAGGCTTTTTATCTGTGGCAACCGTTTGGTAAAGATCACATGTTCCCTCCAGTCAATTTCTCTGGCATGAAATCGTGAAGAAACAAACCCTCTGAATCCTGGCATGTGCACAATATAAGGGTTTTCAGCCCCTTCCATCAGCATATAGGTTCCGAGGTTATCCTGCGTATGCGTACCAACGTAATAGGTTCTGACCCGTTTCTCAACAGGGAACAGTTTTACCCCTCCCAGCCGGATACGATGGGTCATCTGATAAATCTCTACTTTGGTCCCGCCTGCAGCCAACAATTTGATTACAGTGTTTCGCGACGCATTGGAGACCGGTTCCCAGACATACAGGCTTTGCATAGTCTTTAACAACATTCGTACATTGTCTTCATGCGCCCGGTATTTCCCATTTAAATCCCAGTATCCCTCCTTTTTGGTGAGGGTTACCGTCTGATTCTGCTTGTCGGCTATGAAAATTTTTGTTACAGTGGAGGTGTCTGCAATGGCAAAACCGGTTTCCCTGCGGTCTAATGAGCTGTTTGTGGTGGTGAGAAATACACCGCCCGCCAGCACAATCAACAAAATTAGAAGGATTATGTATATGCTTTTCTTTCTCATACAATAATTTTTCGGCTGTATTTTTTTCTTCGAATGATGATTTTGATGAATCCGGGGATTAAAATCAGCATCACTGGTATTAAAACGTTTAGAATCTGTATTATTGTTTTATTTGATTTGATTTTTGCTTGGTCTAAAAGCCGTAGCTTAATATCTCTCGAACGTACATGAATCAGTCCCGAGTCATCGCAGAGGTAATTAACGGCATTAAGGATAAAATCTTTGTTCCCAAACGATTGTTGTGTATACTGGTCGTATCCTGCCGGAAGTGGCATCCCGTCGGAGCTCCGGAACTGATTTTTGGGGAGATCCCCATCGCCGGCGACGATCATGGCTGTGGGAATACTCTGTTCTTTGAAATCAATCAATTCTGAATCCAGAATTTCAGGAGTCAACCGATTGGTATAGAGTGATGGAAAGATTCCTTCAAGCAAAACAGCCACCGCCACAGGAGGATGATTAAAAAACCGTGGATCCGGCTCTTCCCGGAGCATCTCCAGATTAATGTAAGCCGGAGTGTTGACTATTCGGGAATACGAAGAGCTTTGTAATAAGACAGAGGGCTTGACTCCCTGTACCGTAATGGTATCCAATGGGCTCACAAATTCCGTGCGGACAAGGTTTAGGTTCTTAACAATAGGGTGGTTCGACTGAGGAGTCAGAACAGGGAAATAGTACCAACTGAGAAAATCAACCTGTGGTTTTCCTCCGATATTGCCTGTCGTTATGGGTATTGGCAGGCATGAGAGATCGAGAACGAGCTTTTTTTCAGGCCTTACCCCATATCTGAAAAACAGATCATCCAGATTTAGCCGCGTTTCAAGTCCAATTGTCGATCCGGAATTTGTTAAACTATCCATGCCCGTTAATACAGGGTCGATAAACCAAAGTATTTTTCCCCCTCGCATCAGATACTGGTCGAGGATAAATTTGTCCTTTTCCGAAAATAGCGTATCCGGACGTGCAATAATCAAGGCTTTATATTTGTTTTTAATTACGACACCCGAACTGTCTGATGCTCTGCGTTCTGTTATGCTTCCCACCTTCTCATTCAGGGTAATGCGATCTACCTGGTAATATTCCGACAAGGCCTGTGCAATATCCCAGGTTTCCATTTTATCCAGCTCCCCATGCCCCTCCAGAAAGGCAATCGAGGGTTTCTCAATAGCCACCAGCCGGCGTATACTGCTTGAAATATTGTATTCCAGGCTTTGAATCGAATTATTTAAGGCCTCCTCCGGAGCTGTATTCAACTGTGAAGTAAGCAAATGCAGTGGCAATTCTTTACCCTGATAGGTAACGATTGCCCCGGGGAAAATTATTTTTTGTGAACTTCCACTTTCATTTCTTACATGTAAATCGGTGGGGTTAAGGCCTTTACGTATTAATTCTTCGTATACCGCATTCACATTGGCTCCGATGGTCGTCGGATCAATAAATTCAAATTGTATGTTTTTATTGTAGGCATTGAATTGTCGCAGCAGCTCACGGGTTTCATTCCGAAGTCGTTTAAACCCCGCCGGAAAATCTCCTTCAAGATAGATTTTAAAAAAAACAATGTCGTCAAGCGATTTCAACATTTCCAGCGTCGATGATGAAAGTGTATACCGCTTTTCGGCCGTTAAATCGATGCGTTCATAAAAATGTGACCCAATCAGGTTGATTAGGAAAATTACCAGAATACCCGCAAAAAGGTTGATCAGGCTTTTCTCTTTTTTTCTCGTGCTTTTTTTCTTGTTCTTCATTTTTCTTTCACTTTCTTTTACCATTGACGGCGTTCAACCGACAATTTGGTCAGCATCAGAAAAAAACCAATAACGCTCAGGAAATGTAGAATATCCCGTGTGTCAATAACTCCGCGGCTTATAGAGGCATAATGTGCCTGTATACCCAATGATTTAACGAACAAATCCGCCGGACCAAAGAGCGACAGGGTGTAAATAAACTCAAACCCGATATACATGAATCCGCAAAGGAAAACAGCCAGAATGAAGGCGATGATTTGGCTGTCGCTGAGTGACGAGGCAAAAATGCCGATGGAAACAAACGCCCCCCCCAGAAACAGCAACCCAATATAGGATCCCCAGGTGGCCCCTGAATCGATATTTCCCGGAGGCAGCCCTAAAAAATACACCGTAAGATAATAGCATAGCGTAGGAATTAGCGCAATAACAACAAGTAACATCCCCGCCAAAAATTTGGCCCCTATGAGTTGATAGTCAGTGAGTGGCTTGGTATAGAGTAACTCGAGCGTCCCTGACTTTCGTTCATCGGCAAAGGAACGCATTGTGATGGCCGGAATTAAAAATAAAAATACCCAGGGAGCAATTACAAAAAGCCCGTTAATACTTGAATAGCCGTAGTCAGGAATGTTGAATTCTATCGGAAAGACCCATAAAAATAGCCCTGTGATAACCAGAAATACTGTTAAAACAATATATCCAATGATGGAATTTAGAAAACTGTTTATCTCTTTCTTGAAAAGTGTGTACATAAACCTTTACCCTTTTACTGCCGCAAAAGTAATACTTTTCTCCGGAGCGGAAAATAATGCATAGAAATCAGTGGATTACTGTGGGAATTGAAACTCAATGCGGATCATGTCATCTACCGACATCCCCAGCAAACTGGCAGCAGTACCCCTGTTTATTGCAATTTCCAGAAATCCGTGAGTGCCGAATAAGGCCACCATCTCGCCTTCGGGAACATCCGAGTAACTTGTCGATAAACGTTTTATTCGGTACTGTGATGAACGGAATAGCACTTGAAAGGGATTCCCTTTTCCAAACGATTCAAACTGTTGTGCCGTGATATTTGTGATGAGATTTTCGTAATTATCAATATAGATAACCTTGCCTTTAAGCACATTTCCGTCTTTAACAGGTAAAAATGAATAACGCGTATTAATGGTGGTTTTTACTGTGCCTAATGCTTCTGCCGCTTTACCCGTGGCCAGACAAACTGCTGCTTTGATGAATAGATCTTTCGTGGAAAAAGTAAAAAATTCAGAATCCTGCATCAGGTCCAGTTCTATAATTTGTTGCGCTTCTTCGCCCGACATGAGTAGGTTGAAAATTCCGTTGTCGGCCCCAATGAAGTAATGACCGCAGTATTTTATCAGTGTATGCGGTGTTTCTATCGAGGCTTCTGTATTTATTCCAATAAGATGAATGGTCCCCTCCGGAAAGTTTGAAAAGGCCTGCCGGAGTACGAACGAGGCCTGGGTAATATCAAAGGGTGTAATGTCGTGACTGATATCTATTATTTGTGCCTCCGGAAGTCGTAACGCTAGCTGTCCCTTTACTGAAGCAAGATAGGGGTCTCTGGTTCCCCAGTCACTGAGTAAGGTAATTATTTGCATAGAAATGGCTTTATTTACAAATGTACAAACTTAATGCAAATTGCCTTAAATTTGCATTATTCTAAAACAGATTTATGTCGGAACAAATAATCAGTCTTGCTTCCTATAGCCCGGTCGAAATATATGGTGTTAATGATATTAACCTGAATGTGTTGCGGGATTTATTTCCGAAACTGAAAATTATAGCCCGGGGTGAAGTGATGAAAATTATTGGAAGTGAAGAGGATATCGCCCATTTTGAAAGTTGTTTCGATCGTTTATTGCATGCCTATGATACGTATGGAGTAATCCATCCTTCTGAGTTGAACCGCTTGGTTTCCCCGGGTTTTGAAAAATCAAAACCGGGCAACGAAGGGCCGTTGAAGGGCGATGTATTGGTTTATGGCAGAAATGGACTGATGATTCAACCACGCACGGAAAATCAACGTAAAATGGTGAAAGCTTTGGAAAAAGACGATATGCTTTTTGCCATCGGACCTGCCGGTACCGGGAAAACTTATACTGCTGTAGCACTCGCCGTTAGAGCCCTGAAAGCACGGGAGGTAAAACGAATTATCCTGACCCGGCCAGCTGTTGAAGCCGGTGAGAACCTCGGCTTCCTGCCCGGCGACCTCAAAGAAAAACTGGATCCCTACCTGCGCCCCCTCTATGATGCCCTCCGGGATATGCTGCCGGCCCAAAAACTCTCCTCTTATCTCGAAGAGGGTACCATTGAAATTGCTCCTCTCGCTTTTATGCGGGGTCGAACATTAAGCGGTGTCTTTGCCATCCTTGATGAAGCTCAGAACGCTACCCCCAATCAGTTGAAAATGTTCCTTACCCGAATGGGTATTGCCTCGAAGTTTGTAATTACCGGCGATATCACCCAGATCGATTTGCCGCCTCGTCAAGCTTCCGGATTAGTGCAGTCTTCAACATTACTCTCTGATATTGAGGGTATTAATTTTGTATACCTGAATGAAAAAGACGTAGTTCGTCATATACTCGTTACACGGATCATTAAAGCGTATGCTTCAGAAAACTTTACAAATAAAAAAAATAATCCTGTCAATGAAAATAATCAATAACATGATATACAATGAAAAATGGTTTAACAGCTACAAATTTCGATCTTCCCCGACAGGTCGGTACCTACAAAGGAAAAGTCAGGGATGTGTACTATCTGGATGAAGGCTATATGATGATGGTCGTTACCGATCGGATTTCTGCCTTCGACCGGGTGTTGCGTGAAGGCATTCCTTATAAGGGGCAAGTGCTGAATCAAATGGCTTCCCGGTTTTTGGATGCCACTGAGGATATCGTGCCAAACTGGAAAATTGCTACACCCGACCCAATGGTTACCTTTGGAAGGTTTTGTACCCCCTTTAGGGTTGAAATGGTTATCCGCGGATACCTGACTGGACATGCATGGCGCGAATACCAGGCAGGCAAACGGATGCTTTGCGGTGTGCCACTTCCCGAAGGAATGAAGGAAAATGATAAATTTCCTGCGCCTATTATTACCCCAACTACAAAAGCTACGGAAGGCCATGATGAAGATATCTCAAAAGAAGAGATTATTCGTGCGGGCCTTGTGGACGAAAAGGAGTATCTCAGGCTTGAAGAGTATACGCGTGAACTGTTTTACCGGGGCACTCAGATGGCCGCTGAAAAAGGACTTATCCTGGTGGATACAAAATATGAATTCGGAAAATCAAACGGAACTATTTATCTGATTGATGAAATTCATACCCCTGATTCCTCCCGCTACTTTTATGCCGATGGATATGATGAACGTCAGAAAAATGGCGAAAAACAACGACAGCTTTCTAAGGAATTTGTCAGGCAATGGCTTATGGATAATGGTTTTCAGGGAAAATCAGGCCAGACAGAGCCGATCATGCCCCCTGAATTTGTATCCGATGTATCAAAACGGTATATTGAACTTTTTCAATGTATTACCGGAGATACATTCGAAAAACCGGAGGATCAGGATGTCGAAAAAAGAGTGGAACACAATATTTTTACCTTTCTTGACATCTATTTTAAACGATAAAAAGCTATCCCGGGTTTAGTTGAGCGCTTTTGCTAATTTTTTTAGCTCCTCAACCCGGGCTGGTTCTCCTTCCGCTTCATAAGCTAGAATTAAATTTGCAATCAGGCGTTTGATCATGGTGATATTATCGCAGGGGAGAAAAAAACGCGCTTCGTGTTTTATATTCATTTGGGTTAAAAATTCTTCAATATCGCTCCGGCTAAAAATTTTCCCCTGCCTGAACGCATTGATATAAAAGCGGATACGTGTTGCATCTACCTTTATCTCATGCCCCACACGCTGTTCATTGGCATAGCCAATAATAAAATGCTGAGGTAGATTAATGCCAAATACCGGGATTTTAAGACTTTGTGCTATAATGAGATACAGAATACCTAACGATAAGGGATTCCCTTTTCGCGTTTCCAGCAACTGGTTGATGTAATTATTCGCCGGAGCTCCAATTTTTGTTAAATTTCCATTGAACCCATGTACTTCATAAAAAATGTGATTCATAACCCTGATCTTCGCCAGGGCAGTGAGATCTTTGTTAAGCTCCAGCCATACATCCTGTGTTAACTGGCCTATCTGGTGCATGATGTCCGATTCATTGAGATCGGGATACCGCAATTTTGACAACAACATAAAGCCCTTTAGCAAGTCCGTACCGCCCTGTAAATACCAGTTGTGGAAATCCGTGTATAAACTCGTGTATTGCAGATGCTGAATTATATCCTCCAGCCGACTTTGCACCAATGGATTAAATGCGTTGTCCCAGGCTTTTTCTAATGTAGCAACCGCATCGATTCCGAAAACGTAAATCTGTTCAGTGATCTGCCTGACTATCCCCTCATCAGGGTCATCCATTAAACTGATAAGTGCTTCCAGTTTCTGTAGCTCTTTCGCTTTCTCATTCTGATGCTCCATAGTGCCAGCTGTCTTTCTCTATAACTATCTCCCGGACTTTTTGTTTATTTGTGTAAAGTTATAGAAAAAATGGATCTCTTTCCATAAAAAACAGAACTCCGGAGGGTGTTTCCTTCCTGAATTCGGGGAGTGTAATGCCATGAATCATGCACTTGCTTACGATACCCGTAATCTGTGATATTATAATATAATATTAATCAATTGATTGATTTTTTGTCATCGCGGCGCGTCTTAATGCATCCGGCATTTTTTCTATGGCATATCGCAGTGCCGTGCGCGGCATCGCGTTTTTATTTTTCATAACATAGCTAAAAATTTCGGATTCATGACGCTGGCTCGCTACTTTTAACATCCATCCATATCCCTTCTGAACCATATCGTCGGGATCGTTAAGTAACAGGTCGGCAATAGCAAATATGTCATTCAAAAATTTTCCCTTTCGGGCAGGAACAATCAGCGATACTGCCGATGCCCTTCTCATCCATCGGTTACCGGAGGTAGCCAGAAATTTGAGCCGGGATATCTTTTCAGGATACATCTCTATCACAGCCCCAACCGTATGATTACACAAGGTATCGCATGAGGCCCAGTTATTCACATATTGGTTTATCCAGCGCTCAAATACCGAAAAGTCCTCCACCACATACTGTTTCCGTAAGGCATACGACCAATTGCAGGCAATAAAAGTCGCTTCAAGATATCCACTTTGCCATAAGGCTTCACAAAATGTAAAAATTTCTGCTTTTGTTGAGGAATGGGGAAAATATTTTTTTCCGATTCTTGTTACAGAAGCTGCTTTTATTCCATAACTCGGAATAGGTTCTTTGAAGAATCGTTGACTCGATTTTCTGATTTTTTCATCTCCTTCTGTCTTGAGCGCTTTCAGTACATGTTGTACTATATCTTCCATTTTTACTTCTTATTAAGTCGGATACCCGTGGTATGAAATTTTTTGCCGCTACTTGCCTTCCCTTTTCCGGTTTTTCTGTTATGTGGTGAGTTTTTCTAAAACGATTTCGATGAGGTTTCTGACCGCTTTATGGTAATCAGGCGAAAAATCACCGGTTACCCGGTTGGCAATGGCGACACAAACCGTTAACATTTCATGGCCCAGCGCTCCTCCTAAGCCGTATAATGCCGAAGTTTCCATTTCATAATTTGTGATTTTCAGCCCTGCATAACTGAAATCCTGCATTCGGGCGTTAAGCTCCGGAAAACCTAATCCAAGTCGCATCACGCGCCCCTGAGGGCCATAAAAACCAGGTGCTGTAGCTGTTATTCCCCGGTAAAAATCTTCCCCCTTGAATTTCTTCAACAGATTTTCTGCGCATTTTACTCCGTAAACATACGGTAAATGCGCATTCCAGTCTACATACTTTCTGAATGAATCCCCAAGCACAGTATCCAGTATTCCTTCCTGAATGGCATAAAAATTAAGAAGCCCGTCGAGCCCGAGGGCGTAGTTGGATAATACAAACGAATTTACCGGTATTTCGGGCTGCATCGCTCCTGAAGTCCCCAGCCTCACGATGGTGAGCTTTCGGGGATGCTCCTTAATTTGTCTGTTCTCCAAATCGATGTTTACCAGAGCATCCAGTTCGTTTATCACAATATCGATGTTGTCTGTCCCCATTCCTGTACTCATCACCGTTATGCGTTTTCCGGAAAGAAATCCCGTATGGGTTACTATTTCCCGGTTCATTCTGGTGATTTCAATCCGGTCAAAGTATCCGCTGATCTGCGCAACCCGCTCTGGATCTCCGACGACAATTACGGTGTCGGCGAGCTCTTCAGGGTGTAATTTTAAATGATAAACGCTTCCATCGCTGTTGATTACCAATTCTGTTGGCCTGCTATAAGGGTTCATAAGGTATTATTTTTTTATTGATAGGAACAAATGTACTGAAACATAAGTGTATTTTTGTTTTTTCTTACTGAATTTTGGATATGAATGTTGAGATTATTTCTATTGGAGATGAACTTCTGATCGGACAGGTGGTGAATACCAATGCCGCCTGGATGGGGGCAGAGTTATCGGCAGCGGGAATGACCGTTTCACGGGTTACAACGGTTTCTGATTCCTATGATGCCATTTTTTCTGCATTGGGTTTTGCACTGCAGCATGCTGATGTAGTGCTGCTTACCGGGGGTCTGGGCCCGACAAACGACGATATAACCAAAGATGTACTTTGTCGTTTCTTTAACACAGAGCTTGTCCTTCATCAGGAAACGCTGAATCACATCCGGGAGTTGTTTTCCCGAAGAAAATTTGTGCTTACTGAGTCTAACCTTCAACAGGCTATGGTGCCTGCCAGTTGTACTGTCATTCCCAACATGCACGGAACCGCCCCGGCCATGTGGTTTGAACACCATGGGGTGATTGTGGTTTCCATGCCCGGAGTGCCGTATGAAATGAAAGGCCTCATGACGGATTTTATTCTTCCCGCTCTTATACCAAAAAATGCCGGAGCAGCTATTGTCCATAAAACAATTGTTACACATGGGGTAGGCGAATCATGGCTGGCCGACAAAATTTTTCACTGGGAATCCACCCTTCCACCTCATATTAAATTGGCCTATCTGCCGCGTCCAGGTATGGTGCGTCTGCGCCTCTCCGCTTTTGGTAATGATTCCTGTCGCCTTCAGGAAGAAGTTTCTGATTACTCGAAAACCCTGCATACCATCATACCTGACTGCATTATTGGCTATGATAATGATACGATGGAATCGGTAGTTACAGATCTTTTAATACAGAATTATCTGACTGTTTCCGTGGCTGAAAGTTGCACCGGCGGGTATATCGCAGCACTACTGACAGCACTTCCAGGCGTTTCCGAATGCTTCCTGGGAGGAGTGGTGGCGTATAAAAATGAAGTAAAATGTGCTTTACTGAACGTGAATCCCGATACGATTGATATGCAGGGGGCAGTAAGTGAGGCCGTTGTGATCCAGATGGCGGAAGGTGTACGAAACAGAACAGGAAGCGACTTCGCCATCGCAACTTCCGGTATTGCCGGGCCTGGCGGTGGAACTGACGCTAAACCTGTGGGTACCGTATGGATTGCTGTCGCCGGTAAAAACGGGGTAACCGCAAAATCATTTTTCTTTGGCGGAAACCGCGAAAGAATTATCATACAATCGGCCGCCGCTGCTTTGAATTATCTGAGAATTAAGCTGATTGCCGATTATGTTTAACACGATTAAGTTTTTCAAAAAAAATGAAGGCTCTTTTGCTTTTTTGAATAATTATACCGTATTTTGCACTCCATTTTAGAAATAGACTTAATACATAGAACGATGTCACGAATTTGTCAGATAACCGGAAAGAAAGTCCTTACAGGAAATAATGTTTCGCATTCAAACATTCATACCAAAAGAAAGTTTTATCCGAACCTCCAAACAAAGAAGTTCTACATCCCTGAAGAGGATAAATGGATTACTCTTAAGGTTTCAACGTCTGCCATTCGTACCATTAATAAGAATGGCATCTCTGCTGTACTTAAAGAAGCACGAGTTAAGGGTTACCTTAAATAGAAAACCGAAAAATCTCAGATATGGCTTTCGCTGAATGGCGAAGGCCTTTTTTTGTTTATAACCCACCTCATTGCAGCCCTGATATACCCGTTTACCTGATTTTACAACCCTTTGCTATGCCTTTCCGGTTTTTTTGGCGAGCAACAAGCCTCTTAACTTTTTTTAGGAGTGTTTTTTCATTTTTATCATTTACTTTTGTCTCTCTATGCTGAAAAATATTTTTTTTATAGGGCTGATACTGTTCTCCCTCACCGCTTTATCACAGTCGGGCGAATCCAATACGGGTACGGATAACGATCTGGTGCAGTTTTCCGGCGTTATTGTAACCGCTGATAGCCTGAATCCCGTGCCCTTTGCCACTATTCTGGTTAAAAACCGCCAAAGTGGTACTATCGCCGACTCCTACGGCTTTTTTTCTTTTGTGGCTATTAAGCTCGATACCATCCATTTTTCTGCGGTGGGTTTCAAACCTGTCGATTTTGTGATTCCGGATACCATTACAGAAAAACGCTATTCTTTGATTCAGGTGATGTCGTCCGATACAATATTATTACAGGAAACCGTTATATATCCGTGGCCCTCGAAGGAGCAGTTCCGGGAGGCCTTCATTCATCTTGATGTTCCCGACGATGACTACGAAATTGCCCGGAAAAATCTTGAGCAGTCTGAACTTTTAGCCCGCGCTAAGGAATATGAAATGGATGGAAGTATGAACTATAAGAATTACATTAATCAGCAAACAAGCAAACTCTATTATGCCGGTCAAACCCAGCCCATCAGCCTGCTGAATCCTTTTGCATGGGCTCAGTTTATCAAAGCCTGGAAAAATGGCGAATTTAAACGAAAATCGGACAAATTTGATGAACTGAAAAAGTCCGATAACTGGGAGGAGTGGGAGCAACCGGAAGAATGGATGGAAAAATAACACATGAAGCAGGTTTTTCTTTTCTTTTTTCTTTTTTTTCTGTTTACGTATTCCGCAATCGCTCAGAAGGCCACGGTGATGGGTGTGATTACCGATGCTGGAAAGAAACCGTTGGAATTGGTAAATGTTACTGTGCAAGGCCTCCCCGGTGGCACTTCAACTAATGCAGACGGAAAATATGAACTCTCCGTACCGGCTGAAAAAGCAATCCGCATTGTGGTTTCCTATATTGGCTTTTCGTCCTCCGGCGTGGATATTTCTTTACCTGAAGGAGCGGTTTATACACTTGATTTTGTGATGGAATCGGAAACACAAACGCTCCCGGATGTCGTAATTGAAGATACCCGCATCCGGCATTCTACACTCGAACGGATCAATCCCAAAAATGTACGAGTTATCCCCAGTGTAACCGGTTCCGTGGAATCCATGATTAAAACCATGCCTGGCGTTTCATCAAATAATGAGTTAAGCTCTCAGTATTCTGTCCGCGGTGGAAATTTTGACGAAAATCTGGTGTATGTGAATGATATTGAAATCTATCGCCCTTTTTTGGTCTCCTCGGGAAATCAGGAAGGGCTCAGCTTTCTTAATCCGGCGCTGGTTTCTTCCATAAGCTTCTCCGCTGGTGGATTCGATGCCAAATATGGCGATAAGATGTCTTCCGTACTCGATATTACTTATAAAAGACCTTCTGATTTCGCGGGATCTCTCGACCTGAGCCTCCTTGGCGGTTCCGCTCACCTTGAAGGAATATCGAAAAATAAACGCCTTTCCTTTCTTTTTGGAGTCCGCCAGAAATCAAATCAATATATTCTTAATGGCCTGGATACCAAGGGTGACTATCAACCGGTTTTTACTGACTTGCAGGGATGGCTGAATTATTCGCTCTCCCCCAAATGGGATATCTCCTTCCTTGGAAATTTTTCACGAAATAAATATAATTTTAAACCGATTATTCGCGAAACGGATTATGGAAACATCACTGAAGCCTACCGGCTGACTGTTTATTACGACGGCCAGGAAGTGGATTCCTATATCAATGGGATGGGAGCACTCACGGCTACTTATCAGCCTTATGAAAACCTGAAAATGCGTTTTATTGCTTCCGCTTACCAATCGGTTGAAAGTGAAACCTATGACTTGCAGGGTCAATATTGGATCGGGCTCCTTGAGAATGACTTTGGCGCAGGGGAGGAAGAGTTCGACGAGGTGATCCAAACCATCGGGGTCGGAACTTTTCTCGAACATGCCCGGAATTACCTTACTACTCGGGTGGCCTCGATGCAACACCGTGGCACCTGGCTTACCGGTCGGCATCTGATCACATGGGGCGTAAATTATCAACATGAATTTATTGATGATTACCTCAGTGAATGGGATCTTATCGATTCGGCCGGCTACTCACTGCCACGCCCGGCCGATTCTATCGGCTTTTCCAATCCGTTTGTTCAGCCTTATTATCCTTTATCCCTTGATGTAGCAGTCAAAGGTCATAATACATTCTCTTCCAATCGAATAACAGCTTTTGTTCAGGATAACCTTGAAATATTTGATAACCATACTTCCCACATGGCACTTACCTATGGTTTGCGAATGCAATACTGGGATTTTAATAGTGAATTGCTTTTTAGCCCCAGAGCCACTCTTTCGTATAAACCGCCCTGGCAAAAAGATATTGTGTTGCGTTTTTCATCCGGGCTTTATTATCAGCCTCCCTTTTATCGCGAGATGCGCGATTTTTTCGGTACGATAAATCCTGCGATTCGCGCCCAGAAATCCATTCACTTTGTCGCCGGTTCCGATTGGAATTTTCTGGCCTGGGGTCGTCCCTTTAAATTTGTGACAGAAGTATATTATAAATACCTCTCTAACCTGATTCCTTATAAGGTGGATAATGTCAGAATCAGGTATTATGCCGATAATATTGCCCACGGGTACAGCACCGGCCTTGATTTAAAAGTAATGGGCGAGTTTGTCGATGGCGTAGATTCGTGGATTACCCTGTCGCTCCTGAAAACGGCAGAAGATATTGAGGGCGATTATTATACCGATAAGCAGGGCAACAGGGTGGAAGCCGGTTATATCCCAAGGCCTACCGACCAGCGGGTGAATGTTAGCATCTTTTTTCAGGACTATCTGCCCAAGAACCCTACTTGGAAGATGCAATTGAACTTGCTCTTTGGCACCGGATTGCCCTTTGGCCCTACAAAATCAGAACGCCATCAGGATACACTGCGTATGTCTCCTTACCGTCGGGTGGATATCGGTTTCTCAAAGCAAATAAAAGGCGCTTCAACCCAATTGAAACCTCGGTTTTTTAATGGTTTTGAAGAAATCTGGCTTACCGCGGAGGTATTTAATCTTTTGCAAATCAGCAATACAATCAGTTATCTTTGGGTTAGTGATGTAAACGGGCGCCAATGGGCCGTGCCAAATTATCTTACGCCGCGCCAACTCAACATCAAATTGATCATGAGTTTCTGATTATTAATATCCCAGTACTCTTCCTTCCATTTTTGAAATTCTGACCCGGTAAATGCGAACGTTTCGAAGCGCAGGCGCATTATAGCGAAAGTCGTCTCTCCCATGGGCATATTTTTTCATAACAAGATTTAAGATTCGTACCTTTTCTTCCGCGTCGTCAGTAATTTCTACTTCGCCGTAAGCAATTACACTTTTGTATTTCATACCCCAGCTACAGGCTACTTCTTCATGCACATAGGTTATTTCATACCCCGTACTCCATGAAATGCACACGTTATTGTTTCGTTCCAGAATTTTTGCCTTTTTCCCTTCCGGATCGCTGTGGAGATAGATGAAGTCATCCTCCATGGCAAAATTCATGGGAATTACATAAGGCATATTGTCGAATGTCATGGCAACGCTACATACCTGACATGCATCGATGATCTTTAGCATCTCTTCTTTCTTGTTTACCTTTCTGTGTCGCATGTTTTTAAGATTTTGCTTTTAATATAACGCCTAAATTTCGTTTCCCGTCAATTTTTACTACTATGGGTGTTTTAAATCGTATATGCCGCAGGTATTGGTCTTCATATACTGCGGGCATTTTATTCAGGTATTCCAGATCATAGGTTCCGTCTTTGATAAATGGGTTGATCGTAAAATACCCCACACGGAAGGAGGTCAGGTTTTGAAAAAAGTGCGTGCCCTGACTCGGATCAATGCGGTAGTTTTTTAGCCCTGATTCAACAATGACACGTGCAGCGGATATATGTGGCCATTTCACGGGAATCCCAAGCCATGGGTCGCTGCTTCCCCATCGCCCCGGTCCAATCAGCACATAGTTTTTGCCTTCCCGCAGAAATTCTTCGTTGATTTTACCTACTTCTGCACCGATTTCAGGATTTTTTGTTGCATTAAAGGATTCCGGACGAATATAAATAACGTCAGTTAAGGTGTTGATAATACCGTTCCCAAGTGCTGAGTGACAGGTGATAATGGCCTCTTCAGGCGAAATCAAAGAGATATCTTCATCCAGAGTCTCTTTATTATCAACAATCGGACGGATTTGAAGCAGGTTAAAAACCATGTTTTTATTGTTTTCCGGGGAGAGTTCTGCCGCAAATTCAATCTCAATGGGTTTGTTCATCTCTTTTTGCCCAATTTCGAGCGACATTTTTATGATCTCCGCTAAGGGAAATATATTGTGCGTTAATATGTTAGCAAAAGTAACTATCAACTTTCCATTTTCCTGAATCCCATGCCTTAACATGTGACTTTGGTAATCATAGGTAGATACCACATGGGTAAGGGATTGATCCTTTTGTGCCTCTTTAATTTTAAAATGGTTGATGTTTATTCCGTCATCTGTGGAGGTTACAAACTTTTCAGGGTTCATATCCAGTGCGGCAAAATAGTTTTGTGTTTCCCTGATCGCCAGTTCAGGTGTGGATAATTGTAATATTTTTTTTGGATATTTGGGCGAAAAACGAAGCGTTTGCCCTCCATCTACAATATATTTCCCCAACCCAAACGCAATATTGGCAATCCCGTCGCCGGGTTTTTCCGGCTCAATCGGGTAAAAGTTTATCGATCGTGCCACCCCTGAAATGGTAGGATAATAGCGGTCATTATACCGCTTCCCGCAAACTTCCTGCAGTACAATAGCCATTTTTTCCTCATCAATTATATTCGAGGTAGCCATCATATACGCTTTACTGGCTTTATAAAAGGCTGAAGCATACACACTCTTGATCGCATTACTGATCTCTTCAATCATCAGGCGCTCATCTTCCATGTTCGGTACCATATAAGTACTGTAAATACCTGCAAATGGCTGATAATGACTGTCTTCAAGTAAAGAGGAACTTCGGATGGCAATCGGCCGGCTGATCACATTTATGAATGAATAAAGGTCTTCATGAATCCGGAAGGGAAGTCTTGCCCGGATAAAACGGTGCAGAATTTCTTCATCACTGGCGTCGGAAAGGGCAATCGTATAAAGGTCGTTCTCTTCCATAAACTGATCAAAAATGTCGGTACACAATACCACTGTGCGTGGAATAGTAACGGTAATCCCCTCAAAGGAATCGAACAGGCTGTTTCTTTTGATAAAATTGTCCAGAAAGGCCAGGCCCCGGGCCTTTCCTCCTATACTGCCGTCACCAATGCGCGAAAAAGTGAGGTATTCATCAAAATGATCCCGGCTGAATTGTGCAATAACCCCTTTTGCTTTGGTGTACCGGAAGGCAGCAATGGCGTCAAACATAAACCGCCTCAACTCATTCAGGTCACTAAAATCTTCTAATCGCAGGTCTTTGTATAAGGCAGCAATAGGAAAGAGTGCTCGTGCATTCAGCCATTTTGAAAAATGATTTCGGGTAATATGGTATTCCAGAACATTGTCGGGAATCTGAAACAGCTTATGCTGAAGTGCTTTTAAATTTGCTGCACGGGCAATGGGTTTCTGGGTATCCGGGTCAATAAAAACAAAATCGCCGAAAGCAAAGTATTTGTTCATAAACTTGCGCAACTCCATGGAGAGGGTTTTGCTGTTCTTATTAACAAATCCTGCCTTCAGTGTTTTTGCTATAGCTTCATTTTTAGCTTCTGACGATTGAATTAAAACGGGCATAAAAACATCATCCGCTTTAATTTTTTCGACCAGTTTTATCCCAGCTTCCCCATCCAGTTCGCCAAACCGCTTGTATCGTACATCAGTAATTATTCCCAACATATTGTGCTTATAGCGCTCATAATATTCCAGCGCATCTTCGTAGTTTGTGGCAAGAATTATCTTGGGGCGTCCACGCATCCTGATCATCCGCTGGTGTTCATTCAGCCCCTCTGTCATGAACGCTTCTGATTGTTTGAAGATGATTTTATACATGTTTGGAAGGTACGAGGAGTAAAACCGAACAGAGTCCTCTACAAGAAGAATCGTTTGTACTCCCACCTTATTCACATCATGCTCAAGGTTCATCTTGTCTTCGATTAATTTGATGATGGCAAGAAGAAGATCTGAGTTTCCTAACCATGAGAAGACATAATCGATCAGACTCAGGTCTTTCTGGTTTAGTTTCATGATTACTTCACGACTGAAAGGGGTCAAGACAACCATGGGTTTTTCTGGGTACTTCCGCTTGATCTTTTCTGCCATAACGAAATTGTCCTTTTCACCCGCACTGTACATGGTTATCACCAGATCAATCTGTTCTTCTGCAAGAATTTTAAAGGCCTTGGTTTCTGATGAGGTCTGAATGAATTGCGGCGGGTACCTGAGGTTAAGGGCAACGTATTCATTAAAAATTTGTTCATCAATCCTGCCATCACCTTCCAGCATGAATGAATCGTATTTGCTTGCAATGAGCAAAACATGATAAATTCTTTTTCGCATCAGCGAATGAAAGGCTGTATCGGTGAAGTCGACTTTTTTATTTTTTACAGCTTTGTAATTCAGAAACATAGGCTGGATTTTTATGCATAGGGTTGTCTGTTTCTATTATTGCGTCCGGTAAAATCCGGGATCCAATAATTTTCAAGCAAGATAAAAAAAAGCCACCTCGAATGGAAGTGGCTTCAAATATTTTTTTTGACAATTTATTGTATACCAAGTTTTTTCTTTACCAAAGGCATGACATCGTCGGCAGGTTCAGCATAGAGGATAAGGCCTTCGCTGCTGTTGAAAATATAGGTGTAGGCATTTTCTTTCGCTATTTCTTCCACTGCTTTTCGCGCTTTTTCAATCATTGGAGCCGTCAGCTGATTCTCTTTGTTGGTCATTTTTTCCTGAGCACTGTACTGAAAAGCTTCGATACGATTTTGCAGATCAATAATCTCTTTTTCTTTGGTTTCGCGAATAATATCTGACATGGCACCCGAATTTTGCTGGTAATCCATAAGTTTCGTTTCATATTCGCTTTGCATTACCTGAAACTGACTTTGAATGTCTTTGGCGTAGGCTTCATATAATACTTTAACTGTATCCTGTCCTGGCATCATTGCATATAATTCAGCAAAATTAATGTGCCCGAATTTTGCTTTATTTTGTGCCTGTGTGTTAATTCTTGCCGCAAAAACCAGAGCGACAACAATACTAATTTTTAGTACATTTTTCATTTTCTGAATTTATTTATGAGTGGGGCAAATTTAAATAAATTTACCTTCAATCTGCAAATCTTATTTTTCTTTAACAATTAATAGGAATAACCTAACTGATTCAGTACTTCGTCACTGATGTCATAACGGGCATTAACAAACAGTATCGTTGTACTTCCGGCTTTGTCGAGCACCATACCATAGTTGTTGGCATTGGATATTTCCTCAATGGCACTGTAAATTTTTTCCTGAATGGGTTTTACAAGTTCCTGACGTTTTTTGAAGAGTTCGCCTTCCTGTCCAAAGTAATACTTTTGTAATTCTTTAGCCTCTTTTTCCATCTGTATGATCTCTTCTTCTCGTTTACGTTTCATGTCTTCGGGGAGAAGAACGGCATCGGCCTGGTACTTTTTGTATGCATTATCGATTTCGGTGAATTTTTTTTCGATTTCTTTTTGCCATTGTGCTGCAAGGTCATCGATTTGTGCCTGTGCATCGGTGTAGTCAGGGATGTTTTTTAGAATATACTCCGTGTCAACATAGGCAAATTTTTGTGCGTTGGTTATGCCAATTGCACCAAGGGCAAGGGCTAACATAAGAATCATTTTTTTCATCATATTTCCTCCTGATTTTTGTTCACGAACGACGGGAATTCCAAATATCATACCAAATTATTCTAGTCAATAGATCCGTTGATGGAGAAGTGGAACTGTCCTTTATTTGCTGACGGAATTCCGGGAACATCATCAAAGCCATAGCCCCAGTCAAGGCCCAGAACACCAAACATCGGCAGAAAAATACGTACGCCGATACCTGCCGAGCGGTATAGGGTAAAGGGATCGAACTCCTTGAATTCAAGCCATGAATTACCTGCCTCCAGAAATGCCAGTGCATAAATTGTGGCAGAGGGATTCAGCGAAAGGGGATACCGAAGTTCAATCGTATTTTTATTATAGATCGTTCCCCCCACGTTTTCATTGTAATAATAGAGTGGTGTTAGACTTTCATTTGTATAGCCACGCATTCCGACAATCTGACGGCCATCAAAGTTACTGTATCCGCTCAATCCATCACCGCCCAGGTAATAACGATCGAAAGGCGTCACCCCAATAGTTTTGTTATAAGCACCTAGAAATCCGTATTTCATGCGGGCCATCAATACCAGATTGCCGGCAAGTTTCTGATAGAATGCTGCTTTAAAATCCCATTTATGGAATTCAATCCATTTGTATTTTTCTACATCCTCCATCGAACTGTAATCTTTTTGTGTAAACATGGAGTAGGGAGGGGTTACTTCCAGACCAATGCTCACTTCTGAACCCCGTCGTGGGTAAATGGGCGCATCGACAGAATTGCGGCTTAAATTAATCCCATAACTTATGCTGTTGTATGCACCATTTCCGTCGCCAAAGGCAAATATTCCGGAGTAATTATTCAGATTATAGCGCATTAAACTGACGTTCTGATATAAAGTAAAGAAATCGTCAGGCCACTGCAATCTCCGACCCAGCCCAAACGTCAGGCTGTTGATTTTTAGTGCTTTGTAGTCTTCACTGCTCTTGGCCAAGCTGTTCGAAAACAGTGAATGATAATAGGTTACGCTGAATGCATTCGGCCGTTTACCTCCTAGCCAGGGTTCAGTAAAAGAGGCAGAAAAACTTATATATCCCACTCCGTACGACTGTGCCCTTACACTTAATTTTTGCCCGTCGCCGGTGGGAATAGGCCTCCAGGCCTCTTTTTTTAGCATATTTCTTAAGGAGAAATTGTTAAAAGAAACTCCTATGGTTCCGATTATCTTACCATAGCCCCATCCACCCGACAATTCCACCTGATCCGAACTTGTTTCTTCCACACCATAGCTTATGTCTACTGTGCCATCGCTTGGATTTGGACTTACATCCGGTGTAATGGTTTCGGCATTAAAGTAGTTTAACTGCGATAATTCACGTGTTGTACGGATGATATTGGTTCTGGAGAACATATCTCCGGGACGAGTCCTGATTTCACGGATAATGACATGATCGTTTGTACGCGTATTCCCGAGAATGGAAACATCATTTATTGTCGCTTGTTTTCCTTCCCGGATTTGCAGTTCCAGGTCGATGCTGTCGTTTTCAACCAGCACCTCAACAGGAGTGACCTGAAAAAAGAGGTAGCCATCGTCCATATAAAGCGATGAAACATCAATTCCGTTGGGATTGAAGCTGAGGTTGGCGTCTAACTCTTTTTGATTGTATACGTCCCCTTTTTTGATTTTGAGAATGGAATTCAATGTTTCCGTATCATATTTCGTGTTGCCTACCCAGGTTATATCTCTGAAATAGTACTTTTTCCCTTCCTCTACATCGATATTCAGAAGAATGGAATTATCGTTGTAAGGAATGATTGTATCTCCGGTAACTTGAAAGTCCCTGAAACCCATTGCATTATATTTTTGGCTCAGCAGTAGCAAATCTTCCTTGTAATTTTCTTCAATGAATTTTGATGCCTTAAAAATACGTAACCGAATGTTGTCAGTGGCATAATTTGCCATGACCATTAATATTTTTCCCATGTCAAATGAGGGTGCTGCTTTTATTGTCGCTAAAAAGAGCGTATCCAGATAGGTAAGGGGTGTGAAATGACTTTTTTCTTTCGTTTCTTTAAAAATTGATTTGGCTTTGTTGTCACTGAGGCTTTTATTGCCTTCAAACCGTATTTCGTGAATTTTTACTTTTTTGTTTTTATTCACATGGATGTTTAAAATAGCAGAATTTATTTCCGAAGTGTCCTGAAGTTGTTCAATCTCAACCGTTGTATTCAGAAATCCTTTTTCTGTGTAATACTTTTTTATTTGGTTGGATGTGCGAAGGACTAGATTGTCTGTAACTACATCCCCTCTGACTAGTTTAATTTCATCTCTGATTTTGTCGGCTTCTGCTTTTTTGATTCCTTTAATGGCATATTTGCTTAACCTTGGCCGTTCCTGCAGTTCAATGTTCAGAAAAATCTGGTCTTCCGTGATATTGGTTGCAGTTATGCGGATATTTTCAAAAAGCCCTTGTTTCCATAGGTTCTCAATAGCGCGTGTTACCTCTTCTCCCGGTACCTGAAGTTCCATCCCGACATTCAGGCCCGATACCATTTTAAGTACACTTTCATCCAGGTATTGCACTCCACTTACGGTTATGCCCCCTAAAATGTATTTTTTGGGGGTCAGATAGTCGATATCGTTCAGCTCGTCACTAAGCGTTACCTGCCCGAAAAGTGTAATCGGGCCGAGAAGAATGAAGGATAGAAAAATTAATATGCGATATTTCATGAATTTTTGTTTGCTAACTGTTCACTGGTTTTTCCAAATCTTCTCTCCCTGTGTTGAAAGTCAATGATTGCTTCAAAAAAATCGTTCTTTCTTATTTCAGGCCACAGTTTGGGGGTAAAAAAAAGTTCTGAATAGGCAATTTGCCAAAGGAGAAAATTGCTGATGCGAAGTTCTCCACTGGTTCTGATTAATAATTCGGGATCTGGTATATCTTTTGTTTCCAAATAATTACACAAAATATTTTCGTTGATGTCTTCAGGTTTTAGTATTTCTTTTTGGACATCTGCTGTTAGCTTTTTTACAGCTTCTACAATTTCCCATCGGGAACTGTAACTTAATGCAAGTACCAAAGTTAACCCTTCATTGTTTGCTGTAGCTTCAATGGCCTCCTGTAATTTTTGCTGTGGTTTTTCTTCCAGGCTATTCAGGTCTCCAATGGCTTTTAGCCGGATTTTATTTTTTTGAAGGGTTTCCACTTCCTGATTGATCGTTTCTACCAGCAGTCCCATTAATGCCGTAACTTCTTCTTTGGGGCGGTTCCAGTTTTCGGTCGAAAAGGCATATAAGGTTAAATATCGAATTCCCAGTTCAGCCGCCGCTTCAGCGCATTCTTTTACGGGAATAACCCCTTTTTCATGGCCAAAAGTGCGCGACTGACCTTGTTGTAACGCCCATCTTCCATTGCCATCCATGATAATAGCAACGTGTCGCGGTAATCGCTGAAGATCAATCTTGTTTTTTAACTCCATGTATTCAGGTTTGATAATTGGTTAATAGCCATATTTATTAATAAAATCCGAACACTTTTTGGGATCATCAAGGCGCAGCGAATAGGTGAGCGTTAAACCCGCAAATGAATACCAGTCGTTGGTTGTTTTATTACTGAACTGGCTGTCATTTGGCCAGGTAGCCGGAAGATTATCTATCGCGTCGGTCAGGGTTTTTCTGTATCCCCATTCACCGGCCAGACAGAAGTGTTTATTCAGGCTTATTTTAAAGCCTATTCCAAATGGCATGGCAGGGCTCAACAGGGTATATCCCCCATAATTGCTTGTGCCGTTACCTAATAAAATGGCCAGGCCTCCAAACAGATAGGGTGAAAAAATATTGTTGAGTGCTCCGGTAATATAGGGTAAAAAATTTACTTCAGCTAGTACTGACAACTCGTAAACGGTTGCATCAAATACCCATTCCCTTTCGGGTGAATTGCCGGCAGTTATATCGCTGCTATGCAGATTTCCCTTCCATAAGTTGGTACGTGCCGCCCACCGTTGTGAAAAATTGTAACGGTAGAGTAATCCATAAGCAGGTGAAGAATTGGAAAATGGCATACCAGGATTAACATCTCCTATGTAATAACTTGCTCCACCAATTACCCCAAATTCACCACGCTGCGCAAGTACCGGAATTCCTGCCAGAAAAATAAATGTAACCATTAAAATTTTTTTCATATTTCAGTGCGTAAAAGTACGCTAATTTTTGTTAACACCAGCATTGCCTAGTTCCTGATGTCTAATCCCCACATTAGTTTTTCCCGTATGGTTTTGAAAAATTCCTCACTGTCAGGTTTAATCATATTAAACGTAAAGGACGCTTTCTTTAGTTGGAAATCAACCGAAGAATTGAACTCCGCTTTTCTGCTGTCAATCCCGACAATGTAGCTTTTTTCCCTTCCGGAAACCCGGACACGGATTGTGCTGTCGTCAGGAATAACGATAGGACGAACCGGTAAATTGTGTGAAGCAATGGGCGTAATTACGAAACAATTACTATCGGGCGTTATTATAGGCCCGCCACAACTTAATGAATAGGCTGTCGAACCTGTAGCGGTAGCCACTAATAAACCGTCGGCCCAATAGGTATTCAGGTATTTTTCATTTACGTATACTTCAATGTTTAGCATCGACAGGGGCTCGTTTTTGTTTAAGCTTACTTCATTTAGTCCGTAATTGAATATTCCAAATGGGTTATTTTTACTTTCCAACCGGATGAGCGTTCGTTTATCCAGTGTGAAGCCTTGGTTTAGAATCTCATTGAGTGTCGATGTAATTGCTTTTTTTTGCACGGAGGATAAAAAACCCAGGCGCCCCAGATTAATGCCCAATACAGGGATACCCGTATCCTGAACAATTGGAACGGTACTTAACATGGTTCCGTCGCCGCCAATGCAAAACAGAAAATCAGTATCCTCGGGTATTTTCTGTCCGGCCTGAAGCATTTGTGTTGTATTTAAAAAAGTGATTTTCTCTGAAAATTCCTTTATGAGCGGTTCATACACCGCGATTGCTATCGATGCCCCTTCTAACCTCGAAATGAGTTGCTGAATGTAATAGGAGTCTTGATGATCCAGCTTTGTTCCGTAGAGTGCAATTTTCATAGCGCCTGATTTTTAATGTGCAAGATTACAAAATGTAAAGCAAGATAAGAGGGTCTTTAACATAAATTATGACCGGGTTTATATGTTGATGAAGCGCATCAGGGCGTCGTAGCGCTCTTTCAACCGCTCCTGTTCGTCGTCTTCTCCAAAACTAGCCTTCACCAGGTAATTAAACCGCGTAAAAGTCTGTAATACGGCGCTTGCATCCAGTTTGTTGATTTTTATCGTTACATCCATAAGCATGGTGTCGGGCGAACTGGTGATAATGGCACTAAGAATTTTTGCATCATTTGATTCGACAATTCGGGCGATTTCTTCCATACTGTAATCGCGCTGGCCAATTTCCAGCACAATAACGGTCCCCGGTGAGGTAACCGATATACTGTCGGCAAATTTTCTGACTAAATCGCTCAGGATGATAACACCTAGGTATTGGTGGATATCCGAAACCACAGGTAAGACAGAGAGTTTAAAGCCGGAGACCAACTTTAGCGCCTCGTAGGCGTGTTGTGTATCATAAATGAAAAGCGGCTCAAAATGATGGCTCAGTTCCTCGATTTTCAGTTTTTCATCCCCAACAGCATAAAGCGACTGTTCGGCAATCAATCCCAGGTATTTCCCCTGCTTCACAACGGGTAAATGGGATACTTTGTTCTCTTCCATCATATGGATGCCCAGTTTTACTGTGTCCTCCGGCTTCAATGGAAAAATTTTGTCGCTTATCAGCTCTCTTACTGTCATATTTTTTTTGTAAAAATAAACAATGTGGGGTTCGTACGGTTCATCTTTGATTAAAAATCTGCATCTTTACATTTTGTCTGTAACTGAATTATTATTTTTTTGGGATGGATCTGAAGTATAGGAAATATGGCTCCGGCCCGGCCATTGTTTTACTCCATGGTTTGTTTGGACTTGGCGATAACTGGGTTACTATCGCCCGTGGGCTGGAAAAGAACCACACGGTTTATGCGCCGGATTTGCGCAACCATGGCTTTTCCCCCTATGATAATGCCATGACTTACGATGCAATGGCCTCTGATGTGGAAATGTTTCTGGAAACCCATCAAATACAAAATCCATTGCTTATTGGCCATAGTATGGGCGGAAAAGTGGCGATGCAATTTTGTGCAGAGAATCCGGAGGTGCCCGCTGGTTTGATAGTATTGGATATTAGTCCGTTAAAGTATCAAGCCCGACCTGAGCATCTCAAAATTCTCAACGCAATGCAGCAAATCAATTTGGAAAAATATTTTTCCCGTAACGATATACAAGCGGCTGTTAATCAACATATAGAAAATATTAAAATACGTCAGGTGGTGATGAAAAATCTGGTGCGGACGGATCAGGGTTTTTACCGTTGGAAACCCAATGTGGCTGTGATTCGTCAGGAAATTGACGCGCTGTTTGCCGCTGTTCGTCGCCCTGAAAAACCTTTGCCTTTCCCGGTATTGTTTATACAGGGCGGTGACTCCGACTACCTTGGTGAGGCCGACCGACAAGAGATTCTTGACTTTTGGTCAGCGAAAATAATAACCCTTCCAGGCGCTTCTCACTGGCTTCATGCTGAAGCACCGGAAAAGGTTTTATCTGAAATCAATAAGTTTTCAATTGCGCTTAATAGCGCTGAATATTAAAACTGCTTATTGCCGTTTCAAGATCGATACTAATTGTTTTCTTTGCCTGGTCGAATCCGGGCGATTGGTAATATCCTGCTCTGATTTTTTCCAGCCCTTGGAAGGATTTTCCTAACAGAAAAGATTCACTGTGCACCTCACATCCCATATCTTCCGGAATATGGAAGGTTATGGATGTGGCACCTGCATCCACTTCTGCTTTGATCTTGTCTGCACGGTTGCCAATGGTAAAATCCATGGAAGCTGCGCCACCGTCAATTTTAATTTTCCATACCTTAAACGGTCGAAGATCCATATTTAAATCAGCCGCTCCAATGTCCAGATCAATACTCCACTCCGGATCGGGATGAAGACGTATATCGACATTATTTGTGAATTTTTTACCCCTCCATTC
>Ga0116152_10000259_pt1 | contig 43168 bp, 36 predicted proteins | sample AD_UKC119_MetaG_FD_89894 | JGI IMG/M metagenome (GOLD analysis project Ga0116152, IMG submission 89894) | Active sludge microbial communities of municipal wastewater-treating anaerobic digesters from Hong Kong - AD_UKC119_MetaG | ecosystem: Engineered > Bioreactor > Anaerobic > Digestate... | reverse complement strand
TCGAATTCCTTTCTGTTCTCTGCCAGGAACTTGCGGACCGCACCGGTCGACGCCATGCGCAGGTCGGTATCGATGTTGACCTTGCGCACGCCGTGCTTGATGCCCTCGACGATCTCCTCGACCGGCACGCCATAGGTCTCGCCCATGTCGCCACCGTATTCGTTGATCATCGCCAGCCAGTCCTGAGGAACTGACGACGAGCCATGCATCACCAGATGGGTGTTCGGAATTCGGGCATGAATCTCTTTGATGCGCTCGATCGCCAGGATGTCCCCGGTCGGTGGACGGGTGAACTTGTAGGCGCCGTGCGAGGTGCCGATGGCGATTGCCAACGCGTCCACACCGGTCTTCTTGACGAAGTCGGCAGCCTCTTCCGGATCGGTCAGCAACTGGCTGTGATCCAGCACGCCTTCGGCGCCGATGCCGTCTTCCTCACCCGCCATGCCTGTCTCCAACGATCCCAGGCAACCCAGCTCACCCTCGACCGAGACGCCGCAGGCATGCGCCATCTCGACGGTGCGGCGGGTAACGTCGACGTTGTACTCGTACGTTGCCGGCGTCTTTCCGTCTTCACCCAGCGAACCGTCCATCATCACCGAGCTGAAACCCAGCTGGATGGAACGCTGACAAACCGCCGGAGAGGTGCCGTGATCCTGGTGCATACACACCGGGATATGCGGAAACTCCTCGATCGCCGCCAGGATCAGGTGCCGCAGGAAAGGTGCCCCGGCATATTTCCGGGCGCCGGCCGAGGCCTGCACGATGACCGGTGAATCGGTCTCGTCCGCCGCCTCCATGATCGCACGCATCTGCTCGAGGTTGTTGACGTTGAAAGCGGGTACGCCATAGCCGTTTTCGGCGGCGTGATCCAGCATTTGACGCAGGGAAATCAGTGCCATTGTCTGCTCCTTGTACTGAGAGTCTCAATCAAAATTAATTCCGCCACCGGGCAGGATGTGTTCACCAACGCGCACGATCTTCATCACGTTGGTGCCGCCGGAAACGCCATTCAGATCACCCTTGGTGATAATGACCAGGTCGTCATCGCGGACCGCACCGCGACGCTGCAGCTCTTCGATCACCTCGGTATTGGCCTGGCGCGAATCGATGCCCGGCTCGAGGTCGAAACTGACGGGGTACACGCCCCGGTAAATCGTCACTTTTCTACGCGTGGCCACCTGTCCGGTCAAGGCGTAGATCGGAATACCCGATGAAATACGCGACATCCATTTGCATGTCGACCCGGATTCGGTCAGCGCGGCGATCGCGGCCACGCCGAGGTGGTTCGCGGTGTACATGGTGGACATCGCGATGGCCTCATCGATACGGCCGAACACGGAATGCAGACGGTGGTCCGAACGACGCGTCTGCGACTGTTTCTCCGCCTCCTTGCACACCCTGTCCATAGCCTCGACCGCCTTCGCGGGATACTTGCCCGCAGCCGATTCGGCGGACAGCATCACCGCGTCAGTACCATCGATCACGGCGTTCGCGACATCGAAGACCTCGGCCCGGGTCGGGATCGGGTTGACGATCATCGATTCCATCATCTGGGTCGCGGTGATGACCACGCAGTTCATCGAGCGCGCCGTGCTGATCAGGCGCTTCTGCGCCGCTGGCAGTTCGGCATCACCGATCTCTACACCCAGATCGCCGCGCGCGACCATGATGACATCGGATGCATCGATGATCTCCTCGATGCAGTCCAGCGCCTCGGCGCGCTCGATCTTCGACACGATGCCCCCCTGACCGCCGGCCTCACGCAGCAGCTGCCGTGCGTAATGGACATCTTCGGCGGAGCGCACGAAGGATACCGCCACGTAGTCCGCCTCGATGCGCGCAGCAAATTCGATGTCTTCCTTGTCCTTGTCGGTCAGGGCCGGCGCCGACAGTCCGCCGCCGAGCTTGTTGATACCCTTGTTGTTGGACAGGATGCCGCCGACGACAACCTTGCAACGCACCTCGCTGCCCTGTACCTCGTCGACCCAGAGCACGATCAGGCCATCGTTCAGCAGCAGGGTGTCGCCACGCGAGACCTCCAGGTGCAGTGTGGGATAGGTGACGCCGACGCGTTCCCGGGTGCCTTTCATGACATCCCAGTCGGTATCGAGCACGAAGCGGTCGTCGGGATTCAGCTCGATCTTGCCGTCGACAAACCTGCCGCAGCGGATCTTCGGCCCCTGAAGATCGATCAGCACCCCGACCTGGCGACCACTGGCCCGAGCCCTGTTGCGCACCCAGTCGGCGCGCCGCTCGTGGTCCTCGTGACTGCCATGCGACATATTGAGCCGCACGACGTCTACGCCTGCACGCAGCACCTCGTCCAGCACCTTGGGGTCGTCGGTAGCCGGACCCAGTGTCGCTACGATCTTTGTGCGTCTAAGCATGTGTCCTTCTCGCGGGGTGGGCAATGGCCATCCCACTGTGATGTTTACTTGCGTGCCGCTTCCTCGAGCATGGCGACTGCCGGCAGGGTCTTGCCCTCGAGGTATTCGAGGAAAGCGCCCCCGGCAGTCGAGATATACGACACTTTGTCATAGATGTCGTATTTCTGGATCGCGGCGATCGTATCGCCGCCGCCGGCCAGGCTGAAGCCGGCCGCGTTGGCGATCGCCATGGACACTGTCTTGGTACCTTCACCGAACTGGTCGAACTCGAACACGCCGACCGGGCCGTTCCACACGATGGTGCCGGCCTTGCTGATGATCTCGGCCAACTCGGCGGCCGATTTCGGCCCGATGTCGAAGATCATCTCGTCGTCCGCCACGGCATCGGCACTCTTGAGCACCGCCGGTTCATTCTCGGCAAAGTTCTTGCCGACCACCACGTCGACCGCGATGGGAATACTGGCACCGCGCGCCTGCATTTTCTCGATCAGCGCCTGTGCAGTCGGTACCAGGTCGTCTTCACACAGCGATTTGCCCACATTCCTGCCAGTCGCCTTGAGGAAGGTGTTCGCGATGCCGCCGCCGACGACCAACTGGTCCACTTTCTCCGACAGCGCCTCGAGCACGGTGAGCTTGGTCGAGACCTTGGAGCCACCGACGATCGCCACCATGGGGCGTGCCGGGTTCGCCAGCGCCTTGCCCAGCGCATCGAGTTCCTCGGCGAGCAGCAGACCGGCACAGGCGACCGTCGCAAACTTGCCGACGCCGTGGGTCGATGCCTGCGCGCGATGCGCGGTACCGAAGGCATCCATCACGAAGACATCGCACAGTGCGGCATATTTCTTCGCCAGCACCTCATTGTCCTTCTTCTCACCGGCATTGAAGCGCACGTTCTCGAGCAGCACAACCTCGCCCTCGGCCACGTCGAAGTCACCGTCGAGGTAGTCCTTGACCAGACGCACTTCGCGGCCCAGCTTGGCCGACATGTCGGCAGCGATCGGCAGCATGGAGTTCTCTTCGTCTGCCTTGCCCTCTTCCGGACGGCCGCGATGCGACATCACCATCACCTTGGCACCCGCCTTGGCGCAATGCTCGACGGTCGGCATCGACGCAGTGATGCGCGCATCCGAGGTTACCTTGCCGTCCTTGACCGGCACGTTGAGGTCGGCGCGGATCAGCACGCGCTTGCCGGCGAGATCGAGGTCGGTGAGCTTGATAAATGCCATAACGAACTCCTTCGTCGTTCGGTTTCCAAATGTTGAGTTTTGGGGGAAGAGTCGATGCGGCACCGCATCAGCCGAAACACAAAACTCAAGACTCGGAGCAGCGTCGAGAGCGGGTCGAAGCGGAGATCCGCTTCGACCCGTCCCGGATTACTTGGAGACGTGCTCCACCATCCGCAGCATATTGCAGGTGTAGCCGTACTCGTTGTCGTACCAGGCAACGACCTTGACGAAGGTCGGGTCCAGCTGGATGCCGGCCTCGGCGTCAAAGATCGACGGCGTGCTACGACCGCGGAAGTCGGTAGCCACGACCTTTTCGTCGGTGTAGGCAAGGACGCCGGCCAGATCACCCGAGGTGGCAGCCGCCTTCATCGCCGCACAGATCTCCTCGTACTTGGCTGGCTTGTCCAGCTCGACGGTCAGGTCGACGACCGAGACGTCGGAGGTCGGCACGCGGAACGCCATGCCGGTCAGCTTGCCGTTGAGTTCCGGCAGCACTTTGCCGACGGCCTTGGCCGCACCGGTGGACGACGGGATGATGTTCTCGAGGATGCCGCGGCCGCCGCGCCAGTCTTTCATCGAGGGCCCGTCGACGGTCTTCTGCGTGGCGGTGGCTGCGTGTACCGTGGTCATCAGGCCACGCTTGATACCCCAGTTGTCGTTCAGCACCTTGGATACCGGCGCCAGGCAGTTGGTGGTACAGGAAGCCGCCGAGACGATCGCCTGACCGGCATAGGTGTTGTGGTTGACGCCATAGACGAACATCGGGGTGGCATCCTTCGAAGGCGCACTCTGCACGACCTTCTTGGCGCCCGCATCGATGTGCTTCTGGCAGGTCTCTTCGGTCAGGAAGAAGCCCGTGCACTCAATCACCAGGTCGGCGCCAACTTCGTTCCACTTCAGGTTGGCCGGATCACGCTCTGCAGTCAGGCGGATCTTCTTGCCGTTGACGATCATCGTGTTTCCGTCAACCGAGATGTCGCCGGGGAAGTTGCCGTGTACCGAGTCGTACTTGAGCATATAGGCGAGGTAGTCCGGGTCGAGCAGGTCGTTGATGCCGACGACTTCGATACCGGGAAAGTCCTTTGCAATCGCGCGGAACGCCATACGACCGATGCGGCCAAATCCGTTGATACCTACTTTGATAGCCATGTTGAATCTCCTCAGAGCGTAATGCAGTTTCTACAAATGCATGTAAGACGAGGTGGCCGGCCGCTGGCGCTTGCCCGACCGGCCACCTGTATTGAGTTGCTTAACCCGCGACCTCGTCGATCGCCGCGCCGACATTCGCCGCAGTGAAACCGAACAGCTTGAACAGCTCGCCGGCCGGTGCGGATTCGCCGAAAGTATCGATCCCCACGACCTTGCCGTTGGTGCCGACGTACTTCCACCAGCCATCGGTGACGGCGGCCTCGACCGCAACACGTGCAGTGACAGTCGACGGCAGGACAGACTCCTTGTAGGCAGCGTCCTGCGCATCGAACACGCTGGTGCACGGCATCGAGACGACGCGAACCTTCTTGCTGCTGGCCGCTGCGGCCTCGACCGCGATACCCACCTCGGAACCGGTGGCGATCACGATCACGTCCGGCGTACCTTCACAATCGCTCAGCACGTAACCACCGCGGCCGATGTTGGCAATCTGCACGGCGTCACGCGCCTGAAAAGGCAGTCCCTGACGCGAGAAGATCAGGCAGGTCGGCCCATTGGTCTTCTCGACCGCTTTGCGCCACGCCACTGCTGTCTCGACGGTGTCGCACGGACGCCAGACGTCCATGCGAGGGATCATGCGCAGCGTCGGGATCTGCTCGACGGCCTGGTGGGTCGGACCGTCTTCACCGAGACCGATCGAGTCATGGGTGAACACAAAGATCGACTGGATCTTCATCAGTGCAGACATGCGGATTGCGTTGCGCGCGTATTCGGAGAACATCAGGAAGGTGGCACCGAACGGGATGAAGCCACCGTGCAGCGCGATACCGTTCATGATCGCCGACATGCCGAACTCACGGACTCCGTAGTTCACGTAGTTGGCCGCCGGCATGTTCGCACGCATCGGTTTGTAGCCGGACCATTCGGTCAGGTTCGAGCAGCCGAGGTCGGCCGAACCACCGAACAGCTCCGGCAGGGCCGCTGCGTAGGCTTCAATCGAGGCCAGCGATGCCTGGCGGGTGGCCGGCGACTTCGCGTCGCTGTTGCACTGGGCGACGAAGGCGTCCGCCTTGGTGGCCCAGTCGGCCGGCAGTTCGCCCGCCATGCGGCGCTTGAACTCGGCCGCGAGGTCCGGGTGGGCGGCTGCATAGGCGTCAAAGCGCTTGTTCCAATCGGCCTCCGCAGCGGCGCCCTTTTCCTTCGCGTCCCAACCCTGATAAACCGACTTCGGCACTTCGAAGGCAGCATGGTCCCAGCCCAGGGCCGCTTTGGTCAGGTTGATTTCTTCCTGGCCCAGCGGCGCGCCGTGACACGCATGGCTGCCGGCCTTGTTCGGTGAACCGAAGCCGATCGTGGTCTTGCAGCAGATCATCGTCGGTTTGTCGGTCATTGCCTTGGCGAACTCCAACGCCTTGGCGATGGCAGCCGGATCGTGGCCGTCGACGTTGGGAATCACGTGCCAGCCGTAGGACTCGAAGCGCTTCGGGGTATCGTCGGTAAACCAGCCGTCGACGTGGCCGTCGATCGAGATCCCGTTGTCGTCCCAGAAGCAGATCAGCTTGCCCAGGCCCAGCGTGCCTGCCAGCGAGCAGGCCTCGTGCGAGATACCTTCCATCAAACAACCATCACCGAGGAATACATAAGTGTGATGATTGACGATCTCGTGGCCGTCCTTGTTGAACTCGGCCGCCAGAGCGCGTTCAGCAATCGCCATGCCGACCGCATTGGTGATGCCCTGCCCCAGCGGACCCGTAGTGGTCTCGACACCAGGCGCATAACCGTACTCCGGGTGACCCGGCGTCTTGGAATGCAGCTGGCGGAAATTCTTCAGGTCGTCGATCGACAGGTCGTAACCGGTCAGATGCAGGAGGGAATAGATCAGCATCGAGCCATGACCATTGGACAGCACGAAGCGGTCACGGTCGGCCCACTGCGGATTCGTCGGATTGTGCTTCATGTGGTCGTTCCACAGCACTTCGGCGATGTCCGCCATACCCATCGGGGCACCGGGATGGCCGGAATTGGCTTTCTGAACGGCGTCCATACTCAACGCGCGGACGGCGTTGGCAAGCTCTCTGCGTGAGGACATGAGTCCCTCCTGTCAAAGACTAAGAATTCTCCGCCCCCGCGGCCGTGCCGGAAGACGAAATGATTCGCTGTTGTGCCGGGCTTACCGCATTCTGTGGCGGCGGTGCGTCGCACCTATACGGGGGCGCCGTTCTGCCCACGACGCGATCCCAACCCGATGACCGTAAAAAGGTCGGGTATTCTGACTCAGGCGAACGAAGGGGGGCAAGGAGGGATTCCCCGAATATTCCAATACACCCATAAGCGCAGGAAATCCGCGCCAAATTCTCCGGCAGGCAATTGTTTTTAATAGAGTTTTTTTGGGGTCACTCAATCCATTTGATCGAACAGCCCATACTGGGGACCTGCTCATCGGGCCCACAGCCGGTCTCGGCGACCTGACGCATGGCCTCGAACAGCTCGCGCCTGGCTTCGGCCGGCGCCGCATCCTTGCGGCTGGCGTCGAGCCGTCCGCGGTACTGCAGCTCACCGGCAGCGTTGTAGCCGAAGAAGTCCGGCGTACACACTGCCCCATAGGCCTTGGCCACACCCTGTGACTCGTCCAGCAGGTAGGGGAACGGAAAGCGATTGTGTTCCGCGACCATGCGCATGTTGTCGAACGAGTCTTCCGGATAGTCGGTCGGATCGTTCGACATGATCGCCACGCAGTTCACGCCCAGGAGCTTCAGGTCCGCCGCATCGCGCACGATGCGATCGAGCACCGCCTTGACATAGGGGCAATGGTTGCAGATGAACATCACCAGCAGCCCCTTTTCCCCCATGCACTGCTCGAGACTCCAGTGCCGGCCATCAACACCCGGCAGATTAAAGTCGGGCGCGGCCTTGCCGAACTCACACACCGGCGTCTGCAGAGAAACCATTGGCTTTGCCTCTATTGTTGCCGCCCCAGAGCCGGGCATTGTTCCAGAATGCGCATACCCGCTCAACCGTGTAGAATCGCGCGCCCCGATGTGCGCGAAACGAACGCCGCGATATCCCAAGGAGAAAGCGATGGCCCGTAATTTCATCTTTACCTCGGAATCCGTCTCCGAAGGCCACCCCGACAAAATGGCCGACCAGGTCTCGGACGCCATCCTCGACGCGATCCTGGCCGAGGACCGGCATGCGCGCGTCGCCTGCGAGACGCTGTTCAAGACCGGGATGGTGATCATCGCCGGCGAGATCACGACCACCGCCAAGCCTGCGTACGAACAGGTCATCCGTGACGTCATCAACGACATCGGCTACACCAGCTCCGATATGGGGTTCGACGGCGACACCTGCGCGGTCATGACCGCGATCGGCGTGCAGTCGCCCGACATCAATCAGGGCGTGGACCGGGCCAAGCCTGAAGACCAGGGTGCCGGCGACCAGGGCCTGATGTTCGGCTACGCCACCAACGAGACCGAGGTGCTGATGCCGGCGGCCATCCAGTTTGCTCACCGCCTGGTCGAGCGCCAGGCGGAGGTCCGCAAAAAAGGCATCCTGCCGCTGCTGCGCCCGGACGCCAAATCCCAGGTCAGCCTGCACTACGCCAACGGCAAGCCGGTGTCGATCGATGCGGTGGTTCTGTCCACCCAGCACGCCGAGGAATTCGCCGGAGAGACCCTGCGCGAGGCGGTCATGGACGAGATCATCAAACCCATCCTCGACCCGACCGGGCTGCTGACCAAAGACACCCGCTTTCATATCAACCCGACCGGCAGCTTCGTGATCGGCGGACCGATGGGTGATGCCGGACTGACCGGGCGCAAGATCATCGTCGATACCTACGGCGGCGCGGCGCGCCATGGCGGTGGCGCATTCTCCGGCAAGGACCCCTCGAAGGTCGACCGCTCGGCCGCCTATGCGGGCCGCTATGTGGCCAAGAACATCGTCGCCGCCGGCCTCGCGGACAAGTGCGAGATCCAGGTTTCCTATGCCATTGGCGTCGCCGAACCGACGTCGATCATGATCGATACCTTCGGTACCGGCAATATCACTGACGAGCGCATCACCGAACTGGTCCGCGAGCACTTCGACCTGCGGCCCTACGGCATCCTGCGCATGCTCGACCTGCTCAACACCGAGGAGATCAAGTATCGCAGGACCGCCGCCTACGGCCATTTCGGTCGTGAAAACGCGGGCTTCTCCTGGGAGAGGACCGACAAGGCCGAGGAAATGCGCGAGGCGGCCGGAATCTGAACCCTGCCGCCGCCGCACTTAGAGGCCGACGCGTGATGCGTCGGCTTTTTTGTTGGTGGCCGGCCGGCGTCGGCGCCCCGCCACACTGCTTACAGGACGGTCTCGCGGTAGGCATGCCAGGAGGCGTGACCGATCAACGGCAGCACCAGCGCCAGCCCGATGTACGCCGTCGCGAAACCGACCACCACCAGGCCCACGATGATGCTGGCCCACAGGACCATCACGCCCTTGTTGAGCAACACCGCGTTGATGCTGGTCAGCGCACTCGTGATGGCATCGGTGCCGCGATCCAGCATCATCGGCAGCGCCACCACGCTGGACGCAAACACGATGGTCGCAAACACCGCACCGACAGCGCTCCCCACGGCCAGGAACTGCAGCCAGTCCAGCATGCTGAGGTCCTCGCCAACCGGGAAAAACACGTGCACCATCGAGGCGGCTCGCGCCCAGATCAGCAACACCACCAGCATCACGAGCGCGAACAACAGCTCGTTTCGCAAATGATTCCGACTCTCGACCAGGCACATACCCAGCCGCGGTGAGCGTCCCTGTTCCAACTGACGGCTGATGGAATACAGGCCGAACGCCAGCACCGGCCCACTCAACACGAACCCCACGCCCAGCGTGAACAGCGCCACCACGTTGCCGCCGACCCATGCCAGGGCAGTAACCAGAAACGCGAACACCGCCAGACTGGTGCCGTAGACCAGACTCTGGCCGCGCGCGCGGTTGAGGTCTTGCCACCCCAGCCTGAGCCAGCGCAACGGCGCATCCAGGCCAAGTTGTCTCGACGGGTAAAAAAGGGGTTCGATTGGCGGCTCAGACTCGCCCGAACCCGCCGCATTCGGCTCTACCATGTTCTCCTCCCGCAGGTGCCTGTCCCGTTTGCCGGGATCTGTCCGATTCTTTTTCTGGTGACAGTCGCGGCCCGCTGCATGGAGCGGATGACGCCTCGTGATGTCACATCGATTCTTTAGGTGGCTTTTACGAAGGATAATACGCAATTTCCGGTCGCGCGGCGGCAGTGAAATCCCACGGCATCTCTGCCGTTTGGCGGAAAACATCCGGTCGAGCGTGTAGAATTCCGGCCTGGCCCGGCTGGCCAGCTCAAGATTCGGGCCCGGTCAACGCTACAAGGGCATCACAATTCCATCCCGAGGGGCGCTGCAACCTGCACTGACAGGCCAGGCTCGGTAGTGGATACGGTTCTGCACAACGGCGCTCACTCACGTTTCTTGAACAGGAGTCAACAACCATGAGTGAGTTTACCGATTTCAAGGTCGCCGACATGTCGCTGGCCGACTGGGGCCGCAAAGAGATGCGCATCGCCGAGACCGAGATGCCGGGCCTGATGGCCCTGCGTGCCAAGTACGGCCAGGAGAAGCCGCTCAAGGGCGCGCGCATCACCGGCTCACTGCACATGACCATCCAGACCGCAGTGCTGATCGAGACCCTGGTCGAACTCGGCGCCCAGGTACGCTGGTGTTCATGCAACATCTTCTCCACCCAGGATCACGCCGCCGCCGCCATCGCCGCTGCCGGCATCCCGGTCTATGCCTGGAAGGGCGAGACACTGGAAGAATACTGGTGGTGCACCGAGCAGGTGCTGAACTGGCCGAACGGCGAAGCCCCCAACATGATCCTCGACGACGGCGGTGACGCCACCCTGCTGGTGCACAAGGGCGTCGAATACGCCAACGCCGGCGCGGTGCCGGATCCGAAAGCCAGTGATCCTGAGGAATGGCAGGTGATTCTGGGCGTGCTCAAGCGCAGCCTGGCCGAAGACCCGAAGCGATATCACCGCATGGCGGAATCGATCCGTGGCGTGACCGAGGAGACCACCACCGGGGTGCATCGCCTGTACGAGATGCTGAAAAAAGGCCAGCTGCTGTTCCCGGCGATGAACGTCAACGACTCGGTGACCAAGTCCAAGTTCGACAACCTCTATGGCTGCCGTGAATCGCTGGTCGACGGCATCAAACGCGCCACCGACGTGATGATCGCCGGCAAGATCGCCCTGGTGTGCGGCTATGGCGACGTCGGCAAAGGCTCTGCACAGTCGCTGCGCGGACTGGGCGCGACCGTCTGGATCACCGAGATCGACCCGATCTGTGCACTGCAGGCGGCGATGGAAGGCTACCGCGTGGTCACGATGGAAGACGCTGCCCCGCTGGCAGACATCTTCGTCACCACCACCGGCAACAAGGACATCATCTGCCATGACCACATGGCTGCGATGAAGGACCAGGCGATCGTTTGCAACATCGGTCACTTCGACAACGAGATCGATATCGCCAGCGTCAAGAAGTACCAGTGGGAAAACATCAAGCCGCAGGTCGACCACATCATCTTCCCGGACGGCAAGCGCATCATCATGCTCGCCGAAGGCCGGCTGGTAAACCTGGGCTGTGCCACCGGGCATCCCAGTTTCGTGATGTCTAACAGCTTCACCAACCAGGTCTTGGCGCAGATCGAGCTATTCGCCAGGCGGGACGAATACCCGGTCGGCGTGTATATCCTGCCGAAAAAGCTGGATGAAGAGGTCGCACGCCTGCACCTGGGCAAGATCGGCGCCAAGCTGACAGTTCTCAGCCAGGACCAGGCCGACTATATCGGCGTGCCGGTTGAAGGTCCGTACAAGGCCGATCATTACCGCTACTGATCCAACGCGACACCGGGTGCGCAGCGCGGTCCAGACCCGCCTGCGCACCCCGGAACCGGGAACGCCATGAACCACACCACCGCAATCTTCAGCTTCGAACTTTTTCCGCCGAAGACCGACAAGGGCATCGCCAAGCTGCGCGAAACGGTTATGACCCTGAATGCCCACCGCCCGGCATTCTTTTCGGTGACCTACGGCGCCGGCGGCTCGACGCAGAGCAACACCTTCGCCACCGTCGACTGGATCAGGGACCAGGGAATAGACGCCGCACCGCACCTGTCTTGCATCGGCAGCAGTACAGGCGAGATCATCGAGATCCTCCATCGCTACGAGGCACAGGGCATCAGCCGCATCGTCGCGCTGCGCGGTGACCTGCCGTCGGGCGCCGGGGCCGGTGCCATGGGTGACCTGAACCACGCCAACGAACTGGTGGCACTGATCCGGCAGCAGTTCGGCGACCGTTTCCGTATCGAGGTTGCGGCCTACCCTGAGATGCATCCGCAGGCCGCCAACTTCAACCGCGACCTGGACAACTTCAAACGCAAGGTCGATGCCGGGGCCGACTCGGCGATCACCCAGTACTTCTACAACGCCGACGCGTATGCAAGCTTCATCGACGCCTGCGAACGCCGTTCGATCGATATCCCGGTCGTGCCGGGGATCATGCCCATCACCAATTTCAGCAACCTGGTGCGTTTTTCAGATGCCTGCGGCGCGGAGATTCCACGCTGGCTGCGCAAGCGCCTCGAAGGCTACGGCGACGACATAGAGAGCATCCGCAAACTCGGTACCGAAGTCGTCACCGACCTGTGCCGGCGCCTGCTCGACATGGATGCACCGGGCCTGCACTTCTACACCATGAACCAGGCCGAGCCGACGCTGGCGATTTGGGACAACCTGGGCCTGGACGCAGCAGCGGGCTGAGGCCGGTACCTCGTATGCGCCTGTCCCGCATCCATACCACGCAGGCGCTTGAACCCGGCGGCGAGGTGGTACTGGACGAGCGTGCATGCCGCTACCTGACCCAGGTACTGCGCCTGAGGACAGGCCAGTCGATCGTCCTGTTCAATGGTGACGGGCGGGACTGTGCCGCCGAACTGACGCGCTGCGACCGCCGCGGATGCAGCGCCCGGATCGGCGAGGTGCTCTCCACCGAACCGGAGACCGCACTGCCTATCCACCTCGGGATCGGCATATCGCGCGGCGAGAGGATGGATTTTGCGATCCAGAAATCGGTCGAACTCGGGGTACAGGCACTGACCCCCTTGTTGACCGCACGCAGTGTCGTGCAGTTGACCTCGGAGCGCCGTGACAAGCGTATGGAACACTGGCGGGGGGTGATTGTCAGCGCCTGCGAACAAAGCGGACGCAGTCGCGTCCCAATGCTCCACCCGCCCCAGGCGCTCGACGAATGGCTCACCGCGCAGCGAACCGGTCTGATGCTTTACCACAAGGCCACCAACACCCTGGCGACCGCTGCACCACCGGATGGTGCCTTGAACCTGCTGATAGGACCCGAAGGGGGGCTGAGCGAGGGAGAGCGCGGGCGGGCGATCAGGAGCGGATTTACCGACGTACGGCTGGGGCCGCGCGTCCTGCGCACGGAAACGGCACCGTTGGCCGCGCTGGCGGCGATCCAGGTCCTGTGGGGTGATTTTCGCTGAGCCGCGAATCGGTTCAGATGGTGGGCAACTGCGTATGCAGATAGTCCAGATCGGGCACCATCAGTTCCTCGCCGCCAACCGAGATCCGCATCCTTATCGGCGACGCGTCCGACGCCGGTGTCCCGGCAAACTCGATCACCTCACGTTGCACCCGCAACAACCGCGGTATGCCTTGTGCCACCAGCCCGATCAAGGGCCAGGCGCTTTCGGGCTGCAGGGCATAACAAACGGCGATACGCTGCCGAATACCACCACCGGCGACCGAACGTCCGAGCAAACGCTCGAAATCGACCACCGGGATATCACGCTGGTGCCAGCCGACCTTGCCCTGCAGCCAGGGCAACGGATGATCCAACGCGTCCGGTTCACGATAGCCGATGACCTCGGCGACCGCCGCATTCGGCAGCAGCAGACGCCCCTCACGCAACGGGATGAGCATGCAGCGGATCTCGTCGTCGCGCTGACTCACAATGCCGAATCCGCCAACACGGTGTAGATATTTTCGAGCAGTTCAGCTTCCTGATAAGGCTTACCAAGGTAGCGCTTCACGCCCAGCTCCAGGGCGCGGCTGCGGTGCTTGTCGCCAGTACGTGAGGTGATCATGATGATCGGTATATCGCTCAGTTCCGGCGTGCTTCGCATGTGGCGTGCCAATTCGTAACCGTCCATACGCGGCATCTCGATATCCAGCAACATCACGTCCGGGTGCTGTTCCTGCAGCAGGGTCACCGCGTCCACCCCGTCCTTGGCCGTGATGACGTGCATGTTGTGGCGTTCGAGCAGACGACTGGTGACCTTGCGCACGGTGATCGAATCGTCGACCACCATCACCGACACCCCTTTGCTCACCGGCGCCGATACCTCCGCAGGCGCGACGAGCTGCTGCGCACTGTCCATGCGAACCAGGCTGTTGACGTCGAGGATCAACGCAATCTGCCCATCAGCGAGTATGGTGCCGCCGGTGAACCAGCGCACCGTGCTCAACTGCGCCCCGACGGACTTGACCACGATCTGCCGGTTACCCAACAGACTGTCCACCTGGATCGCAACACGATGTTCGCCGGAGCGCACCAGCAAAAGAGGCAGCCAGCGCGTCCCCTCGCTGATATGTGGCGCCTGGACGCCAAGCATGGTGCCGAGATAACGCACGTTGTAATCACGCTCGTCATACCTGAACACCGGCTGCTCACCGTTATAGATGGACCGCAGTTCGTCGACCGGGATGCGCACCACCCCGTCCATGCTGCTATGCGGTACCGCATAGATATCGTCGCCAAGGGTCACCAGCAGCGAATCGGTGATCGCCAGCGTGAATGGCAGGCGGATCGTGAATCCGGTACCGCGCCCGGGCTGCGAATCAATCTCCAGCGTGCCACCGAGCTGCTTGACCTCGGTAAGTACGACATCCATGCCGACCCCGCGACCGGATACCTGCGACAGCTCCTGCGCGGTCGAGAACCCATGTTGCAGGATGAGCTGATACAGGTCGTCATCATCGACTGCGGCATCCTCATCGAGCAGGCCGCGTTCGACTGCCTTGGCACGGATACGCGCACGGTCGAGCCCAGCGCCGTCGTCGGCCAGCGTCAGCACCACGTCAGAGCCCTCGCGCGCCAGGTGCAGCGTGATCAGGCCCTGGGCAGGCTTGCCATTGGCCAGCCGGGTATTGGCATCCTCGATGCCGTGAGACACCGCGTTGCGCAGCAGGTGCTCCAGCGGACTCATCATGCGTTCGAGAATCGCCCGATCCATGTCCTCGCCGCCGCCGATTACCTTGAGCCCGGCCTGCTTTCCGACGCTGTGACTGGTCTGACGCACCACGCGCTCGAGTCGCGGCACACGACTTGAGAACTTTACCATGCGGGTGCGCAGCAGGCCGTCCTGCAGGTCGGTATTGACGCGCGCCTGCTGCAGCAACAGGGTATCCGTGTCACGGCTCAGTTCACTCAGCGACTGGCCGAGGTTGGACAGGTCCTCCACGGTCTCCGACAGTGCGCGCGACAACTGCTGGATGGTCGAATAGCGGTCGAGTTCCAGAGGATCGAAATCGGCCCTCGATTCACCCTCGCGTTCATGGCGCGACAGTATCTGCGCCTCGGTCTCCAGTTCGAGGTCGCGCAGCTGGCTGCGCAGTCGGTCGATGGTCTGCCCGAGTTCCCCGAGGTTGAAGGCGAAGCTGTTGTTCTGCTGCTCGATGCGGGCGCGGTAGATGCTCACCTCGCCGGCATTGTTGACCATCTGATCAAGCGCCTCGGACGACACCCGGACACGCTCGGTGCCCGTCGCCGACGGCGCCTCCTGCTGCGGCAACGGACGGCGCGGCACGAATCCCTCTTCGTCGAGATGGCGACCACCGCCAGGGAACTGCACCACCGTGGAATCGCTTTTGACGACGGCCCCCACCGGGCCGACATCCGTGGCCATCACCGAACCCGCGACCAGGAAGCTGGAATCTCTGAGCAACTCGGAGTCGGTCATCAGCTGCGAGTCCGTCAGCAACTCGGAGTCGGCGCCGAATTCATCCTCGGCTTCCGGCTCGCTCTCGGCGAGTTCCGCCACATCGTCATGCGCCGGCTGTTCGGCACCCTGCAATGTCGACGCGACATCCTGCGCAGGCACTGCCTCACTGCCACCCAACGTCGTCACGTCCCCTTCCGCCTCGGGAATCGCATCACCCGGAGTGGCGACCTGCGACTCTGGCTCTGGCTCTGGCTCTGGCTCCGGCTCTGGCTCTGGCTCTGGCTCTGGCTCCGGCTCTGGCTCTGGCTCCGGCTCTGGCTCCGGCTCCGGCTCCGGCTCGGGTTCTGGTTCGGGTTGCGCCTGGGGTTCGACGAGCTGCGAAACCTCATCGTCCGTTGTGATAACCGCCTCGACCGCGGCTATGTCGTCCCATTCGCGGCCACGGGCCGCTGTCTCAAGCCGGTCGATGATCGCGGCATGCGCCGCTGGCATCACCCCGCGCATCAGGATCTCGATATCCTGAGCGAGGGCATCGGTAGCGTGACGCACTAGCCCCTTCAGGCGCTCATTGCCGACGATGCGGCGTTCGGCCACGCTCTCGAAGACCGACTCCAGCGCATGGCTGAGATCACCGACGGTGGCGATACCTGCCAGGCGCGCACCGCCTTTCATCGTGTGGAGCGTGCGTTGCAGTTTGGCCACTGGCATCTGGTCGTCCGAGGTCGCGTACTGCCAGTCCCCGAGCTCTCCTTCGAGCGCCTCCAGCAGCTCCCTGGCCTCTTCAAGGAAGATCTCCACCAGCTCTGGATCCAAGGCCTCCAGTGCCTGCGAAGTCTCTCCTTCGTCACCGGTTGCGGCAGGCGGTTGCGCCATCGCGGCAGTCAATCGGTCGACCTCGTCGCGCAGCGCTTCCCATCCGGTGGCGTCGCGGTGTGGATCCTCGACCGCGGCCGCAAGTGCCGACAGCGTCTGGTGGCTGCGCTCGAGCAGATCGAGTATGTCGCTGTCGAGAGGCCGCTTTGAATCACACATCAGGTTGCTGAAATCTTCCAGCGCCCCGGCCAGTTCGGCCATCCCGGTGGCACCGGCCGCGCTCGAACTGCCACGCAGAGTGTGCATGGCGCGCCTTACGCCGTCTTCCAGGGCACAGCCGCCTGCAAGGCCCCGGGCCCGGTCTATGAATGCGGAAAGGACATTCAGATGCCCTTCTGCCTCGTTCAAAAAGACCGCATTGAGGCTGGAATCCGCGCCATCCACGGCGCTCGGCTCGAGATCCAGGAACTCTGAATCCTGCACCGGAGCATCCGTCAGAATCGACTCGTCGGCGACCATGCCCTGATCAGCAAAATGACCAGCCCCGACCTCATCGGCAGTCGCTTTGAACAGCGTCTCCTCCGCTGGTACGACACTCGAATCCGGGACGATGTCTGCGTCTGCGGACATATCGTCATCTGGCGACAGCACTACGCTGCTTGCGTCGAATTCGAGCTCGAGTGTGTCATCGGACGCCAGGTCATCTTCGATTTGCGACGACAGTTCGCTCAACTCTGACGTCGCGTCGATGTCCTGTAGTTCGTCATCTGCAAGACCCTCTCCGGGGCCCGTCGGCTGCGGGTCCCCCGTCGGCGCCGGCGTGGCGGCGGAAGCCCCCGACGCAAGGGCATCCGCGCGTTCGGCAAGTGCGGAGACATCGGTGTCATGATGCCCGGGCCGGGCACTCTCGGCGACCAGCACCGGCAACGTTGCCACCACCTCGTCCATCAGCTGCAGCAGATCGCCAGTAACCGGTACGGTACCGTCGATCACACGGTTGAGCATATTTTCGATCGACCAGGAAAACTCGCCGATATTTCTGGCACCGACGATCCGCCCACTGCCCTTGAGCGTATGGAAAGAACGACGCATCGTCAGCAGGGATTCGCGGTCCGCCCGATCGGCCCGCCATCTCGGGAAGCACGCCTGAATCGACTGAAGTTCTTCCTCGGCCTCCTCGCCAAACACCTCGAGGATCTCCGAATCGACATCGACTGAATCGCTGCCCGCCGGCTGCATCACGACTGAGTCCCCGGTATCTGCCGAATCGATCGGCGATTCCTCTGTGGCCTCCGCATCCGCCGCGACGACCGGTGCCGGCTCCTCCTGAGGTTCCTCCGCCGCAATCGCCGGTGTCACGTCCTGCTGTGCCGGAGACTCTTCCGCCAGCGCGGCAGCCGCAGGTTCGAGTTGTGCGGCCGGAGCCGGCTCGGTCGGTTCCGCCTGCCGCAGACCGAGCCGCTGCAATGCCGCTTCGGCAAAGGCCAGCAACTGCGCGCGATCGGCACCGGGCTCGATCGCACTCTGCATGTACAGCTCGGCACTCACGATCACGTCCGCCAGGGCATCGCGACGCTGGGCATCTGGCGCCTGCTCCTCGCCACTTGCAAGCGCCGCGACATAGGGCTTCAGATCACCGAGCAACCGGCCGGCTTCGGGCAGTTCAAGCATCTGCAGAACGCCGGCCACCAAGTGCAGCCGTGACGGCACATCGATCAACTGCCGTCCCTGTTCGGGGTATTCAAGGTACTGCAGGATGGTGTCTTTGGTACGCGCCAGCTCGACCAGGGCCTCGTCGACGGCAGCGCGCAGGTGTTGCCGCAACTCGCCCGCCGAAAGACTCGGCTCGATGGCCGCATCCGCGGCGCCTTCGGGTGCGGCACCGCCAGCCAGGCCGGCCAATGCCGACTCGACAAACAGCAGGTCACCGGCAAGCGTCATCAGGTGCTCGTCGGGCATTGCTTCGCCCGACGCCTCGACCGCATGCAGTTCCTCGCAGCGGCGCTTGAGGCGGGTGCGCAGGTCACCACGCCCGACCATGCCAAGGGTATCGCCGATACGCTGTATCGGCTGCGCCAGACCGGTCAGACGCGCCAGCTGGCTGCGGTCGCTGCGCATGAAAAGGTCCAGTTGGTCCTTCACGTCACCGAGATCCTGCGCCAGGGCATCACCGACCGCCTGGAACAACTCTCGATCCGGCCCGCCGAGGGAACCGGCCGCGACACCCTGTTGCATCTGCTCCGGGAAATTGTTCGCCAGGTCCGCCGTCTGTTTCACCGCGAGTACCGCAGGATCCCTGGACGTCGAGCGGGCAACGTAATACAGCATGTTCTTCAGCAGATCGACCGGGAAGTCGAGCATTGCCGCCTCTTCACCCTGGTCCATGACCTGCTTGAACACGCGGTCGAGCTTGCCGAACAACGGCTTCGCCGCCGGGGCGGGCGCCTGCCCGTCATCCAGCAATGCCTTGGCCAGCGCCTCACCCGCGTCCAGCAGTCGCCGCAGACGGGCGGTGCCGGCGGCGCTGTGGAGGGTATCGAGCACATCGCGGATTTGCATCAGCGCGGTGGCAACGTCCTGCCCACGAATCCAGTGCAGCAACGCCTTGTGATAGTGGCTGCGCTGATGATGAATCAGCTGCGGAAGATTACGGTTGCCCGAACCCGGCCGGACGGTTTCTGCCGCGATGACGGCGTTGAGCTTGGGTGCGAACAGTGAGGTCTCGGAGACCAGCGGCGCCTCGCGCACTGCGCGCAGGTCGTTCATCAGCGGCAGCAGGGCCAACGGCACATCCGCACCGCCACCCTCGACCTTTTCGATATACGCGGGCAGCTGAACCATGCCAAGCATCAGCGCCTCTGCAGCGGCATCAGGGCGCTTGACCCGGCCGTGAAACATCGCCAGCGCCAGCTGTTCCATCTCATCGGCCAGCATGGCTCCACCATAGACCTGCACCATATCGAGTGCACCGTGCACATGGTGCAGCAGGTCGATGCCGGCTTGCAGCCTCGCGTGCTGCCCTTCGACGTAATCCTCCAACGCGATGCGCGCCTCACGCACCGACTGGTCAAGCTCACCGCGGATCCATCGCAGCGCACTGCGATCGTGTTGCACTTGGGGCATCATGACGAGACTACCTTCGCTCCTAGCCAGCCATCGCGTCTTCGTCCGGCAGCTTGAAGCGTGCCACCGTCTGTCGAAGCTGCTCGGCCATCTGCGCGAGTGTCTCGATAGACTGGGTGGTCTGCTCGGTGCCTTCCGACGTCTGGCTGGTGATCTCCTGAATGACGTTCATCGTTTCGTTGATCGAACCGACTTCCTGGGAATGCTGCTGCAGCCGGGCGGCCATCGCTTGGGTGGCCTGTGCAATATCCTGCGATACCTGTTCGACGCGCTGCAGTGCTGCGCCGGCGTCCTCGGCCAACTTTGCCCCGCTCACCACTTCGGACGTGCTCGATTCCATCGAACTGACCGCTTCGTTGGTATCCGCCTGAATCGTCTTGACCAGTGCATCGATCTGCTTGGTCGCGTTGGCCGAACGCTCCGCGAGCCGCTGCACCTCGTCTGCAACCACCGCGAAACCCCTGCCCGCCTCGCCCGCCATCGCGGCCTGCATGGCGGCGTTCAATGCCAGGATGTTGGTCTGGTCCGCGATATCCTCGATCAGTTCGACGATGTTTCCGATCTCCTGCGAACTCTCACCGAGCCGTTTGATCCGTTTCGACGTCTCCTGGATCTGCTCGCGGATGTTGTCCATCCCGGCGATGGTGCGCCGCACCGTCGATCCACCCGCTGCCGCAATGTCCACGGACTGCTGGGCAGTCTCGGCCGAGCGATTTGCCTCGCTGGCCATGTCACTCATCGCCTGGGACATCGTCTGCACGGTGCCGGTTGCACGCTCGATCTGGTTGCGCTGGTGGTCGGACGCCTCCTCCAGACGCAATGCCGTGGCGCGCGTCTCCTGCGCCGAGGCGGATACGCGCACCGAGGTTTCGTTGATCGTGGTCACCAGAGTGCGCATCTCCTCCACGGCCTGATTGACCGAGTCGGCAATGGCGCCGGTGATGTCCTCGGTGACTGTTGCCTCGATGGTCAGGTCCCCATCGGAAAGATCGACCATCTCATCGAGCAGGCGGCGGATGGCCGCCTGGTTGCGAAGGTTCTGCTGGTCGGCTTCCTGGGCCCTGCTGCGCGCGTCGCGCAACAGCGCAAGGCCGAGCAGCAACAGCAGCACGGTAGCCAGCAGGCCCAGTACCGTGACCAGCGTCGGTCCGATCGTCAGCGGCCCGATGGCGCTGGCGTTACGATCACTGTTGTACGCCACTGCCAGATCACGGGTTGCGGTATCGAGCGCATCCGAAGCCGGCGTCACCTCGCCAGTCGCCTCGAGTGCCGGGAGTACCGCGGGCGCCGTCTCGATGATCTCCGCAACGTGGTCGTTGATCGAGCGGAACAGCCTGGCCGCCTCCGCCAGCTTGGTTTCCGCTTCCGCGTTGCTGATGCGCGCGATGCTGAGTTCGTTGTCACCGGTCAACATGCCGGTGAGGACGCGGCCGAACTGATCGGCATCCTGACTGAACTGATCGATGGCCGCTGCCGTCCGCGCCCCCCCATCGAGCACCCGGCTCACGTTGTCTCCCAGTCGCTGTGCCAGCATCAACTGACGCGATGCGACGTAGACCTGCTGGGGCTCGGCCTGGCTCCGCACCAGGATACGCACGACATCTTCCGATGCCTGCTGCAGCTGTGGAATCGCCGCATTGATAACCTGAACAAATTCGCGGATCGACAGAATCGCGCTCTGATTGCCCAGGATTTCGTCAACATAGGCACGCAGCGCGAGCCAACGGTTTTCGGTCTGACGCAGCTCCTCCTGCATCGCCTCCGGAGACGCCGGAAGGCCCGCATCCGGCGCCCCCGCCTTGAGTTCGTCGAGGAGAACGATGAACCTGTCACGTGCGGTTCGCAGGCGCTCGAACGAGGCCTGGTCGCCAGCCGATGCCTCGAGCGCGTACTTCGCGACCTTCTGACTCAGAACCTGTTGCTCTGAGACCCTTGCAAGATACTGCTCGACGTAGCCCTCTGTACGCGAAACATGCGCGAACACGACGATCGCCGCGACGATCGTTATCAGCACCAGCGCCGTAAGCAGGGGGATCGCGCGATTGCCAACGGCGGTTTTCTTCACGGTCGTTTTCATAGACGGTTTCCTGAAGCGGTCGGCGCGGCCCGGCGCAATGCCTTGGCGACGAGCCCGCTTTCCCTGTTGTCGTTGTATTGACTGCCTGCCATGTCGTTGTTCCTACGCAGAGGCCGTGCGGAATTCGGGGTCTGCAGCCAGCGCTGTCATGCTGAACACAGGCCAGACCTCGCCATGGGTGCCGAACGCCTCGTATACGTAGGCCCCGAGCGCACCTTTCATCCGGGCGTCGCTCAGTCGGTCATGAATACTGAAATGGCGCATGCCCTGTACCGACGGCACCAGCAAACCCGCCACCAACCCACGCAGACGCAGTACCAGGATGCGCGAAGCCTTGGACGGCACCACCGCCTTGCCGCCGAAATACACCTGCAGATCGATGACCGGCAGCAGGCTACCGCGCACGTTTGCCAAGCCGAGCATCCAGGGCTTTGCACCGGGGACACGGGTGATCCGTTCCTGGAATGGCAGCATTTCACTCACCTCGTCCATAGCCGTTACGATCCGCACGCCGGCGACACTGAATACAAGCCCATCCCAGACGTCGCGGACTGCCGATGACTCCGGCAGGCGAGCGGCGGCTTCGTGGCTGCGCCGCTCGATGTCCGACAGCAACGCCATCGCGGCATCTGCCGACAGCAGGTTGTCCGGAAGTTCCAGCATCCCGATCAACGCAGCAGCTCGTTGATTTTCTGCAGCAGTTCACGGCCGTCGACCGGCTTGACCAGGTAGCCTCTTGCTCCCTGGCGTATACCCCATTCCCGGTCCGTATCCTGGTCTTTGGTGGTGACCATCAACACCGGGATGTGTTGTGTCTGCGGGTCACGGCTCAGCTTTCGCGTCGCCTGGAACCCATTCAGGCCGGGCATCACGACGTCCATCAATACGACATCAGGCTGTTGTGCCTTAGCAGTTATGATTCCAGCCTCGCCGTCAGCCGCTGTCAGGGCCTCGTGCCCGCCCTGTTGCAGGATCTTGGTCAGCACGTGCAGTTCCGTGGGTGAGTCGTCGACTATCAGGATCTTTGCCATTCGCTTTGCTTCACCAGTTCTGTGCATGCCGCCCGAATCAGGCCGCCTTGCTTGCATGTCGCTTGATCGCCCCGAGCAGTTCGTCGCGGGTAAATGGTTTGGTCAGGTACTGCTCCGACCCGACGATCCGGCCGCGTGCACGGTCGAACAAGCCGTCCTTGCTCGACAACATGATCACCGGAATGTCGCGGTACAACTCGTTGTGCTTGATCAATGCGCAGGTCTGATAGCCGTCAAGTCGGGGCATCATGATGTCGACAAAGATCAGGTCGGGATGGTTGTCGGCGATGATCGAGAGGGCCTCGAAGCCATCAGTGGCGGTGAGGACCTCGCAACCGGCCTTTTTCAGCAAAGTCTCGGCGGTGCGACGAATCGTTTTGCTGTCGTCGATCACCATGACTTTCAGGCCACCAATCTCTACTGCGTCGTCGCTGCTCACACATTGCCCCCTGTCTGCAAAATCCATCTTCAATCAGTTGCGCGGCACGACCGTGGTCAGGCCCCATAGCTGCCACATTTGCATGCCGCCTCGATAGTACTTGATCTTGTCCCCTGGATACCCGGCGTCGAGCAAGCCGCGGATCGCACGCGGTGACTGCCCACAGGCAGGGCCGTTGCACCAAACCACCAGATCCTTCGCGGCAGTGAAATCCCAGTGCTCTGTCTTGTAGCGGGCATCGACCCATCCCCAGTCTTCCATCAGGCGCTCGACTGCGCCTATCTCACCCCGTTCCTTGCCGCCGAATGATTTGAGTATCGCGACCAGCTCCGGGTCGTCACTGCCCGCACCAAACAGGGTGAAAGGATAGTTCACGGAACCGGGGATCGTGCCTTTGCGGAACCAGGATTCAGTCCGTGCATCAATCAACAATCCGCTGCCATCACGCAGTTTCGTCTCCATGAAGTCGAACATTTCGACCTCACCGATAGGTTTCACCGAGGGGTCTGGCGTCTCAGGCTGGATACAGAAAGGCGGGCATTTGCGTCCCGTCTTGGCGAAATAGCCTTTGAGCTCGTAGTCCGGATCCTGAACCCGCTGTACCTTGACCGAGCGGCCGTCGTGAATGACGTGAAGATAGGGCTTGCCTTCGACCAACGGGATGAACTCGGTAGTCTCGCCGACCCTGACCTGATCTTCGGCCTGCGGGACACCTGGCAGGACCAGGAACGAAACCACAACCACCCATGCACTACGCGAGAAACACGTCATCACTATCCCTCTGACAATATCGAAATTCGGACGAAACATGGCGCTCAAGGATGCAGAAACCTGTCGACGATCTTCTTGCGCAATACATCCATCGAGGCGCCGCCACTGTAGTCGAGAAAGATCTCTTCACGGCTGCGTTCCGGCAACTTGCGGTAGAAGCTGTAGGTCCCGACATGCTGCTCCTGCAACACGGCCTCGAAATGACTGCGCGATGCCAGCGATGCCGTTCCGGCGGAATCATGCGCTGACCCCTCAATGGTCGCGGCATCGTTAACATTATCGGTCGCATCGACCTCGACCTTAGACACCTCCTGGTCCAGAAGCTGCAAATAAGGGTCGTCCGCTGCCCGTACCGCCTGTATCGATATCAGCAGCAGGGCCGTACAAGCGACCATGCGCACCGACACTGGCCAACGCGCCTTGCCACGATTCAACGAGGTCAGATCAGTCATCGCTTCTCCATTTGCCCCGGCCACCGTCGCTGACATGGCCGTGGCCGGCAACACCGGCGAGTATCAGCCGGCGGCACTGGATTGTCCTTTGAAGGTCACCACCTGTCGGCGGACGCCAAGGTGAAAACCGCTGGCACCGGGACACCCCGCCCGCGCCATCCCCTTATGTATCGGTCAATCCAGCGCCGACCTTAGCCCCTTGTTGCAGACCGACGGGCGGACAGCGTCCGGGTTTGTGGTGGAGCAGGCGCCATTCGATTGATCGCGCGCGAGTCTGATCCAGCTGATAGCAAGCACCTCAAGCGTCTGCAACAATACCGTCGTCCTTCTCACAGCCGCATGCAACGCAATGGACAAAGTGTGACCCAACCCGCATTCCCGGAGAGAACATGAGCATGCCCTTCTCGCTCGGCGTCGTGATGGACCCTATCGCGACGATCAAGATCCACAAGGACAGCACCTTCGCAATGCTGCTCGAGGGCCAGCGGCGTCACTGCCCGATCTGGTACATGGAACAAAACGACCTGACCCTGCAAGACGGGCGCTGCATCGCCAGCATGCGCGAGCTACGGGTCAGCGATGACCCCGGCGGCTGGTTCACATTCGGTGAAAAGCGTACCGCGCCACTCGACAGCCTTGACGTGGTGCTGATGCGCAAGGACCCGCCTTTTGACATGGAGTACGTGTATACGACCTATCTGCTGGAGCAGGCGCAGGCACGAGGGACCCTGGTGGTCAATCGACCGGGGGCGTTGCGCGATGCCAACGAAAAGCTCTATACCGCGTGGTTTCCCGATGTATGCCCACCGACATTGGTCAGTCGCCGTCATGCCGAGTTCAATGCGTTCATCGACACGCACCATGACGTGATTCTCAAGCCACTCAACGGCATGGGCGGAGCATCGATCTTCCGTGTACGGGTCGGTGATCCCAACCGAAACGTCATTATCGAGACGTTGACCGCGCATGGCGCACAATTCAGCATGGCGCAAAAATTCATCCCGGAGATCCGCGATGGCGACAAGCGGATCATCGTGATCGACGGCGAGCCGGTCCCCTATGCCCTCGCCCGCATCCCCAGTGCGGGCGACAATCGCGGCAACCTGGCGGCCGGCGGCAGTGGCGTTGGCGTGGTCTTGAGTGACAAAGACCGCCAGATCGTGGAGACTGTGGGACCGCGCTTGCGTGAACAGGGCATCCTGTTCGCCGGACTGGACGTGATCGGGGATTTTCTCACCGAGGTGAATGTCACCAGCCCGACATGCATTCGCGAACTGGACCAGCTATACGGCCTGAACATCAGCGCCACCCTGATGGATTGCATCGAGCAGAAACTCGCAGTATGAGAATGCTTGCCTTTCCGCGACTGAGCGGCGCCCTCCTGGGGCTGATCCTCGCCATCACCGGCAGTGTCGGCTGTGACCGACAGGATCCGGTATCGCGCGGGCGCATCAACGCGTTCGACACCACGCTGGACGTCACCCTGATCGGCGTGGGCCGGCAGCGGGCCGCGGAGATCACCCATGTCCTGGAAGCGGACATGCAATTGATGGAAAAATCCTGGCATGCCTGGCAGCCGGGTCCGGTCTCACGCATGAACCAGTTGTTCAACGAGGGCAGCCCGCCGTTTGCGGCGCCACCCTCGGTGCTGCCGCTGCTGCGCCTCTCCAAGGCACTCTCCGAACAGAGCGAAGGCCTGTTCAACCCGGCGCTCGGTCACCTGACGCGGGCCTGGGGCTTTCAGGGGCGCGACGCCGACTGCATGCGCCCACCGCCGCAGGACCTCATCGACCAGGTCGTCAGGGATCACCCAACGATGCGCGACATCACGATCGACGGTTTTCGCGTGTCGGCATCAAATCCGACCGTAAAGCTGGATTTTCGAGCCATCCAGAAAGGGTTCGCGGTCGACCAGGCGATCGCCCGTCTGCAGGACCTGGGCATCAACAACGCGAGTATCAGCGTGGACGGCAACGTGCGTGCAATCGGATCGCGTGACGGACATCCGTGGAGCGTGCCGCTGCGCGGGCCAGCCGCCGGCGGCATCCTCGCCACAGTGCAGGTCCAGGGCAACGAAGCCGCCTTCACCGCGGGCGACTACCCCAGGAACTTCAACTGGGACGGCAAGACTTACCACGACATCATCGATCCGCGTACAGGCTACCCGGCCACTGAAACGGCCTCGGTCACCGTCCTCCACCCCAACGCATCCACCGCCGATGCGGCGGCCAATGCACTGTTTGTCGCAGGGCCGAAAGACTGGCACCGGATTGCGCGGAAGATGGGAATCCACTATGTCATGCTGACCGACCGCCAGGGGCGGCTGCACATGAATCCGGAGATGCAGGCGCGTGTTAGACTCCAGGGTACTCAACGCGAAGTGATCATCAGCGAACCGCTGAGCTGAAATCGACACCCCATCGACTGTGGATATCACCGGCAATCTGGCGATAAAGCGATCCGACGACCCCCTGGGCCTGGCCCTGGTGATCGCGGCCGCGGTTCACGCTTTCGTCATATTGAGCGTCAGTTTCGATATATCGCGCGAAACGCCACCGGCACCCGAACGAACCCTGGACATTACGCTGGTGCAGCCCAAGGCGAAGACCAAGCCGGCCGAGAACCCGGACTTTCTCGCCCAACAGAGCCAGGAAGGCGGCGGCGAGAAGGAGGTCAAGGAGCGCAAGACCAGCCCACTGGGCAACCCGGAGGCGGTCCCCGCGCCAAAACCGGCACTGGAACTGGAGCGGGCGGGCGCCGCCGAAACACAGCCACTCCCCAAGCCCGAGATCGTCACCGCCACCAAGGCGCCACGCCGTGAGGCCGCACCGCCACCGAAACCGACCGTGCAGGCGAAACCACGCCCCAAGCTCAGTCAGCTGCTCGCCAGCACACAGCAGGAGATTGACCGGCTCACCGCTGAACTCGACCGGCGCACCCTGTCTGCTTCGCGCCAGGACCGGCGCAAGGCCGTCAACGCCAGCACCCAGGAATACAAGTACGCGGCCTACCTCGAGGCATGGCGAAGCAAAGTCGAAAAGATCGGCAATCTGAACTACCCGGACGAGGCCAAGCGTCGGCGGCTGTACGGCAACCTGTTGATGCACGTCGCAGTGCGGTCGGACGGCAGCATCGAACGCATCCGGATCGTACGCTCGTCGGGCCACAAGCTGCTCGACGACGCGGCGGCGCGCATCGTGCGCATGTCAGCACCATTTGCCGCCTTCCCGCCTGAGATCCGGGAGGAGGTCGACGTCCTCGACATCACCCGAACCTGGCAGTTCCTGGACGGCAACACCCTTTTCTCCTCCAATTGACGCCACTTGCCGGGGCGCAGGGTGCACACGATACTGTGCGTATGAGCGAGACAGCGTCATTGAAAAACCAGCTCCTGATCGCGATGCCGAATCTGCAGGACCCGAACTTTTCGCGCACCGTCACCTACATCTGCGAGCACGGCGAACACGGTGCCATGGGGATAGTCCTCAATCGCCCTACGGATCTGCGCCTCGCCGACGTGCTGCGCCACATGGAGATCGAGGGCGGGCTGGGCGCCGCTGGCGAGCAGATCGTGTATCTCGGTGGTCCCGTCGAGGAGGAGCGCGGCTTCGTGTTGCACAGCCATACCGCGCCGTGGAGCTCGACGCTGGCGATCAACGACGATATCAGCATCACGACCTCACGTGACATTCTCGAAGCGATGGCGCGTGGAGACGGCCCGGACCTCACACTGGTTGCACTCGGTTACGCCGGCTGGGCGGCCGGCCAGCTGGAACGCGAGATGCAGGACAACGCCTGGCTGAGTGGCCCGGCCGACCAGTCCATCCTTTTCGAACTGCCCGCCGAACGGCGCTGGGAGGCGGCCGCCAGACTGCTGGGGGTAGATGTCAACCTGTTGAGCAGCGAGGCCGGACACGCCTGATGGCCGTGATGCTCGGTTTCGACTACGGCACACATAAGATCGGCGTGGCCGTTGGGCAGGCCCTGACGGGTACCGCCACCCCGCTCACGACGCTCGGAATGGTCAACCGCAAGCCGGATTGGCAACGCATTGCAGATCTCCTGGCCGAGTGGCATCCGAGCGCGCTGGTGGTGGGCCATCCGTTCGAAATGACTGATCGCGAGGCCAATAATGCCGAGGGCGCCAAACGCTTCGCGCGCCAGCTGCACGGACGCTTCGGCCTGCCGGTGCACATGGCAGACGAACGGCTGACCAGCCGCGAGGCCTGGTCCAGCCTTGGTCGGCAGGCCGGCAGGGACCCGACCAAGGTAGACTCTTACGCAGCGAAACTGATCTTGGAAACCTGGTTCAATGAGTGAAAGCACCCAGTTCATGAAGCATGACGCCATCCTCGACCTGGTCGGGGGTATGGCCCAGGTGCTGCGCAAACAGCTCAGCGACCGCAACCTGGACAACCCGGCAGTGATCGGCATCCATACCGGCGGCGCCTGGCTGGCACAGCACATCAGCCGCCTACTTCAGCTGCAGGAGCCCACCGGGCTGCTGGACATCAGTTTCTACCGTGACGACTTCACCCAGATCGGCGTGAATCCACAGGTCCGGCCGTCACGGATCGACTTTGACGTGGACGGCCGCAATATCGTGCTGGTGGACGACGTGCTGCACACCGGGCGCACCATCCGCGCAGCGATGAACGAGATATTCGACTACGGACGACCGGCCTCGATCACCCTGGTGACACTGATCGAGCGCAGCGGCCGCGAGTTACCGATCCAGCCTGACGTCATCGGCCTGAGCCCACCATTGGGACTGGACGACCATATCAAGCTGAACGGACCGGAACCGCTTAGCCTGGAAATTCTTCACGGTGCACGGACGGCACGATAAGCCACGCTATACAATCGCGAGCAATGCCAAGCCATCGAATGCAAAATCTGCAGCTCAACGAACACGGTCGATTGCGCCATTTCCTCACCATTGAGGGCCTGAGCCGCGAGCTGCTGCTGCAGATCCTCGATACCGCGGAGTCGTTTGCCGCCCTGCCCGGCCGACCTGTGAAAAAGGTGCCGCTGCTGCGCGGACGCATCATCACCAACCTGTTTTTCGAGAACAGCACGCGCACCCGCACCACCTTTGAGCTCGCGGCAAAGATGCTGTCTGCCGACGTGATCAACTTCAACATCAGCACATCGGCGACGACCAAGGGCGAAACGCTGCTCGACACCTTGCGCAACATCGAGGCAATGCACTCCGATATGTTCGTTGTGCGGCATGCACAGTCCGGCGCCGCACATTTCATCGCCAGGAACGCCTCACCGCGGGTCAGCGTGATCAATGCCGGGGACGGCAGACACGCGCATCCCACACAGGCGATGCTCGATATGTTCACGATCCGCAAGCACAAGGGGGATTTCACCCCGTTGCGCGTCGCGATCGTGGGCGACGTACTGCACTCAAGGGTGGCACGCTCGCAGATCCTGGCGCTGAACACCCTGGGTGTGAGCGAGGTACGCATCGTCGGTCCGCGCACCCTGCTGCCGACCGAGGCACGCGCCCTTGGCGTGCACGTGTTCCACGACCTTGCCGAAGGCATCAGGGACGTCGACGTGGTGATCATGCTGCGCCTGCAGAACGAGCGTATGGATGGCGCGTTGCTGCCCAACGAACACGAGTACTTCCGCCTCTACGGACTGACCGACGAACGCCTTGAGAGCGCCAAGCCGGACGCGATCGTGATGCACCCTGGACCAATGAACCGCGGCATCGAGATGGACTCCGAGGTTGCTGACGGCCCCCGATCGGTGATCCTGCAGCAGGTCAGCTACGGCATCGCCGTACGCATGGCGGTGATGTCGATGGCGATGCAGTCGCAGGCCGACCTCGGGGGTGAGGCATGAGCATCAGCATCATCAACGGCCGCCTGATCGATCCGGCGCACGGCATCGACGACCAGCTGGATCTGCATATCGATGGCGAATTCGTGGTCGCGGTCGGCGATGCGCCGGCCGAGTTTGCCGCGGCCGAGGTGATCGATGCGCGCGGCTGCGTGGTCAGCCCGGGCCTGGTCGATCTTGCTGCCAGCCTCCGCGAACCCGGTTATGAGCACAAGGCAACACTCGCCAGCGAGGCCGCTGCGGCGGCACGCGGCGGCGTCACGACAGTGCTTTGCACACCGGATACCAACCCGGTCATCGATAACTCGGCCGTGGTCGAGCTTATCCACCGCATGGCCCGCAAACTGGGGCAGACCAGGATTCTCACCACTGGCGCACTGACCCGTGGCTTGATGGGCGAACAGCTTTCCGAGATGGCCGCGTTGAAACAGGCCGGCTGTGTCGCCGTCAGCAACGCGCGCGCCCCGCTGGCATCGACTCTGGTGGAGCGTCGCGCCCTGGAGTATGCAGCGACCTTCGGCCTGACGGTATTCCTGCGACCGGAAGACCGCCACCTGCGCGCAGCCGGATGTGCACACGAGGGCGCGATAGCCACCCGCCTCGGACTGCCGGCGATCCCTTCGGCCGCCGAGAGCGTTGCCGTGGCACGCGACCTCGCCCTGGCCGAGCACACGCAGGCGAAGGTGCATTTTCGTGCCCTGTCCACCCTCAGCGCAGCTCGCATGATCCACGAGGCCCAGGCCGCCGGCCTGGCCGTCACCGCCGACGTCGCTGCGCACCAGCTGCACCTGACCGAGATGGATGTGGACGACTTCAATGCCGAGTGCCATGTATCACCGCCGCTGCGCACGCTGACCGATCGTGACGCGCTGCGGCGCGCCGTTGCCGATGGCACCATCGCGGCAATCTGTTCCGACCATCAGCCACATGAACCTGACGCCAAGCAGCGCCCGTTTCCGGAGACCGAGGCGGGCATCTCATCCCTCGAGACGCTGCTCGGCCTGACACTGCGACTGGTCGAGGAAAAGGTACTCGATCTGCCGACCGCACTGGCCCGCGTGACCAGCGGCCCGGCCGACATCCTCGGCCTGCCGTACGGCAGGCTGAGGGTAGGATCACCGGCCGATGTGTGCATATTCGATCCGCAACGACACTGGACGCTGGACGTGTCGAAGATGCGCAGCGAGGGCCACAATACGCCCTTTGACGGCTGGGACTTCCCCGGCCGTATCACCCACACCCTGTTCAATGGACGCGTGGTCTACCGCGCGGCGGACGACTGATGAAGAGACCGCACCGCGATACGATACTGCTCGAGCAGGCACAAATCCTTAGCCACGAAGCCTTCGCCGGCGAGCAGTACGTGCTGCGTGTGGCTGCCCCCGGTTGTGCCGAACGCGCCCGTCCTGGCCAGTTTGCACATATCACCGTGGATCCGCAGCGACCGATGCGCCGTCCGATCTCGATCATGCGGGCATCCGCACAGGGCGGATGGGTCGATTTTCTGTACAAGGCCGTCGGTGATGGCACACGCCTGCTGACAACGCGCAAGGCCGGCGAGAGTATCAGCCTCCTTGGCCCCATCGGCGTGCCGTTCGAGGTCACCGAAAAACGCCCGCTGCTGATCGGCGGTGGCGTCGGAATGCCACCGATGATCTTCATCGCCGAGTCACTGCGTGGTGGCGATCAACAACCGTTCGTCGTACTCGGTTCCGAGGTACCTTTCCCGTTTCAGCCAAGGCCTTCGCAGTTTCTGCTCAACGGCATCCCCGACGGGGTGATCGCAGCAATGCCGTTGTTGGAGGACTGGGGCATCACCAGTCGACTGGCCAGTCAGCAGGGATATCCGGGATGCCACCAGGGATATGTCACCGACCTTTCTCGCCACTGGCTGGACGGATTGAGTGACCACGAGCGCGCACAGGTCGGCGTGTACGCCTGCGGGCCGCACGCCATGCTCGAATCGGTGGTGCAGATGGCGCGCGACTATGAACTGCCGGTGCAGGTGTCATTGGAGGAATTCATGGCCTGCGCTGTCGGCGGCTGCGCCGGGTGCGTGGTCGAGGTCAAGACCGCAGAAGGCCCGGCCATGAAGCGCGTGTGCGTCGACGGGCCGGTGTTCGACGGCTACACCGTGTTCTGAACGGCCTGCGGCGCTGCGCCGTCCCCCGTCGATTGTCAGCTGCCGACCCGTGCGCAACTCCAGAAATGCTGCGCAACTCAGATCGCGAATGAACACCCCTCATGCCAGCCAGCGGCCGATGACGCCCACAAGCGCATCCCGCATGATAGGTTTGACCAGCTGATCGTCCATCCCTGCGGCGAGCGACATTTCCCGTTCCGCCTGCAATACATGTGCGGTGACACCGATAATTGGCAGCTCGTGTCCGGCGGCGCGGATATTCCGGGTTGCCTGTCGACCATCCATCCCCGGCATCTCCACGTCCATCAGTACCAGGTCGAATCCGGCTCCATCACCCGCGGTGACGGCGGCTACCGCCTGCAGGCCGTCTTCCACGGTCGTGACTTGCGCCCCTTCCATCTCCAGCAGTGCCCGCGCGATGCTGCGGTTGATAGACACGTCATCAGCCACCAGGACGCGAAGGCCGGCAAGGCGTTGTCCGCCTTGCGTGACGCCAGGCGGCGACTGCGCAAGGTCCGCATCCATCCCCTGCGCTGAATTGAACGGCAGGCGCAACAGGAACCGGCTGCCTTCGCCGCGCACGCTGTACGCCCGAATATCACCACCCATCAGCGTCGCAAGGGTGTGGCTGATGCTCAGCCCCAAACCGGTACCGGCGTTGCGTTGCTGTGCCGAATCTCCGAACTGGCTGAATGGCGCAAACAGCCTGGAAACCTGGTCTGGCATCATGCCGATGCCAGTATCCTCGACCTGGAAACGGTAGCTACCCCCCTGTCGCTGGACGTCGATCGTCACCGAGCCGTGCTCGGTAAACTTGATGGCGTTGCTCAAGAGATTGATCAATATCTGTTGCAGACGGAATGCATCGCCGATCACGAGCTGCGGCAGGTTACCGGCCAGGGAAAGCTTCAGCGTCAGCGCCTTCGCCTCTGCACGCTGCTGCAGCATCTCGACGCACTGCCTGACCGTCTTGCCCAGGTCGAACGGCTCGGCCACCACGACCAGCTTGCCTGCCTCGAGCTTCGACATATCGAGCACGTCGTTGACGACGTTCAGCAGGTGTTCCCCCGCCTCGATAATCTGTTCGAACGTATTTGCTATCGCCCGGTTCTGGCTCTGCAGGATGCCGATCTGTGACAGGCCGAGTACGGCATTCAGTGGCGTACGGATCTCGTGACTCATGTTGGCCAGGAACTGACCCTTGTTCTGTGCCAAACGTTCGGCTTCCTTGCGTGCAGCCACCAGCTCCGCCGTCCGCTCCAGCACTTCGTCTTCGAGGCGGTCGCGATGACTCATCAATGAGCGTTCGGCGGCACGCGTTGCCGTCACGTCCTGCATCATGCCAGCGGCACGCAAAACCCGCAGGGGCCCAACCAGATCGAAACGCGCGACCGCGTGGATGTCGATCTGGCGGCTGTCGATCAGCAGACGATACTCCACATCCATGCGGCCGCCTGCGCGCCCCTGACGCCAGGCGATGCGCACCTTGCTGCGGTCGTCGGGATGAACCAGTTCAACATACTCGTCCCAGGTTTCGACATATTCGAGCACTGGGTCGATGTGGTTCCACCCCTGATGGACCCTGAACAGGCCCTCCAAGGGCTGCCCCGACCAACTGGCCACTTTGGCCATCGACTGTGCCAGCTGCAGGCCCTGCTCACTGTCGCGCAGCGCCGCCTCCGCCGCCGAATGCGCTTCATCCAATGCCTGCATCTGCTTGGATACCCGACTGATTGCACTGACCATGACGTCGATCTCGTCGCGCAGATTGTCCTCATCCGGGTATTCCGGCAACTCGTAGCGCAGTCGCACGTAGGACTTCTCCGCCATCAAGGGCAGCACATGGACGACATCCCGGATCCGCTGCATCGGTCCACCAAGGACGAGCAACAGCGTAACCCCGGATATCAGCATCCCGAACAGCCCCACGATGATGGCGTACAAAGTCGCATCGTGGATCGCCTGAACCTGATCAGTGACCCTGTTCACCACCAGCAGCTCGAGGCCTGGATGATTCGACGCCGGTGGCAACGCAAATATCTCGAACCAGTCGGCACCGGACTGCACGCGCTGCGGTGCCTGCAGCAACTCGGCCAGGCTCACCCTCGAGTTGAGTTCAACCAGGGTGGGAAGCACACTGCCCTCGTGCGTGATTGCCGCGACGTCCTTACCCCAGACTGCCAGGTGACGACCGCCATCGCTTGATAACGCATCCGTATCGCGAAGCACTGCGAATTCAGCGCCGGACAAGAGGTGAACCTCTCTCAGACTGTCCGCGATCGAGCGCTCCACCACGAGATAAGCGGCGGTCTTGCCGTACTGCAGCAGCGGTACGGTGACCACCTGTACGCAGGTGTCTGCGCACACGATCTGTCCCTGCGGTGTGTCAGTCCGCCGAGTCAGCTGCAACAGCTTCTTCGCCGAAACCGCCGGCCGGCCTGGCGGCCATGAAACAAGCGGCGAATCGAGCGAGTCGCCGACGAAGTAGTGCACCGCCTCGATACCCCATTCGACATCGAGCATCAGGCCATGCTCGGACAATGCAGCGGCTACCCGCTCATGCAGGGCATCGGCACCCCCACCCCCGGCCGGCATCGACAACAAGGGGATAAACGAGGCGAAGGTCGACATGGACTCGAATCCGTTCGACAAAACGACCCTGAATTCACGGGTCTGCGCGAGGCGTTTTTCCGACTGCTCCGCCTCGAACTGGGCCGCACTCCTGTTGTAGACGAGGTAGGCGAGACTGATGTTCATCAAAGCGAGCACCAGGAACAACAGCCCCAGAACCCTCCACGTCAGGCTCAAGAACTTCGCACCTGCGGCATCCTGTGCTGGCGTGGCCTTCGACATGGCGGGTGCTAGAACCGGTAAGAGACAGACAGTGCAAACATGTCCCAGTCCGGCACGGTGGCAGCGGGCACCGGGTTTTCCCGGTTGCTTAGTATCAAAGTGCCGTTGTGCCGCTGGTATTCCGCGCGGACCATTAACTGCGAGGAGACATCCCATCGGATACCCGCCGTGGCGATCTTCGAATACTGCGTATGTGCCGGTATCGCGCCGCCCGTCGCCTGCTCGATACGTACGCCGGAGTGGTCCGCACGGTCGGCATAGCCCTCACCGTAGCGGATCATTACCTCAACGTCGGTACGTGCCTGCCAAGCTGCTTGGAAATAGTAGCTTTCACCGGTCGCCTCCTTTCCGGCGAGTGGTGAGCCCACAAACCCCCGCCATTCAATAGGTTCCTGCATATACTCCGAAGTAAAGGTCCAGTCATTGACAACGCACTGCAGCGACCCGATTCCATAGACTAGACTGACACCGCCATTTCCAATCGGATCCGATGCACCCCTCTCGAATTTCATCGATGTTGAAGCGATGCTGAGCGATGCGCGAACGGTGCCATCCGGCTTTTCTACCAATACCCTGCCGATGTACGACAAACCATCGGGTGAAAAATCGCCTTCATATCCGCTCCCTAGGTATACATACTCGACATTTTCATCAGTCAGGGGCTGCCCCGCAGCCAAATAAAGACTCACGTTTGCCAATTCACTGAATGTCGACATCCGTGCCGCCAGACCGTCCGCGGAAAGGATAAGGTTACGAACCTTGTCGTAGTAGACCACCTGGGGGACAAGAAAACCGGGGCGCGTGAAGGCAACATCCCTGGTCTCGTTGAACAGTCCCAGCGGGTTCTTTATGCGCCCGAGCATGATTCCGAAATTATCGTTTTCGGTACTGCGGACAGTGAAGTCAGCCAGTGCGAAATCGATGCTCGGTGTGCCGGAATACATCTCACCGGCCCTGCGTGACAGCAATTGCCCGGACAGCCGGATGTCCTCCGTCGCGTCCATGCTGGCATTCACCCCGAGCTCGGTGAATTCGAAACTGCCATCCTCACTGTCACCGAAGAAACTGTTGGCACTGGTCTTGATGAAGCCCTGAGTGGCAAATCCATGCACCTCCACTTCATCAAACCCGCCAGCCGAAACAAGGCTGGAACAGCAGCACATGAGCGCCAATCCGGGCAGCAAAACGCGAAAGATACGGCTACTGGACATTGACCACCCTCACCTCGCCCCTGGCAAGCCCATCCGGCAGATAGCCGACAGCGCCTGGGGTTTCCGCGACCCGTCTCAACATTTCCTCCACTGAAGAAACCTCTACGGGAATGGCGCCGGCACCGGAAAACAGGTGCCTGTCCCATACGCGGCGCAACTGCCGCGGATAGAGATCCAGCGACCTCTTGGCAAACTCCTGGTGCAACGGATCGGCATCCGGCAGCACGAACACCCGCACCCGGGTCCCATCGGGCCAGTGCAACAGGCGCATGGTGAAGATCAGGCGGGCCACATTGAGCGTCATCGCCTGCCTGGCAACGTCCTAGTGCACGACGATCTGAGCCGCCCCGGCCGGCGCAACAAGCGCCGCGATCAACAGCATCGACAATGAACGGAAATAGCGGATCAAGCGGTTTGACGTCCGTGCACAAGCCCTTGTCTATTCAAAACCCTACTGCAGGTACCAAGGCCTGCAACGCTTGGCAATCGCAAGACCCCTGGCTGCCTGGCCGTCAGACATCGGGGATAAGGGTTTTGGGCCAACCGAAAACGGTGTTACCCCCAGCAACCGACAGGGTGCATGGCAACAGGCATCATCACTCACTGAAACTCATCTTTCCGGCGTCACGGTTCAGCGCATTGGGACTGGTGTCGCCAAGTTTGATCATCAACCGCACCTCGTTTGATGAGTCAGCATGCCGCAGCGCGTCTTCCTGGGTGATTTCGCCGCGCCGGTACGCATCATACAGGGCCTGATCGAAGGTGATCATGCCGTGCTCTGTCGAACGCTTCATCAGCTCCTTGAGCTTGTGGACCTCGCCCTTAAGGATCAGATCGGAAACCAGCGGCGTGTTGAGCATGACCTCCATGATGGCCCGCCGGCCATTGCCGTCGGGGCGCCTGATCAGTTGCTGCGCGACGATGCCGCGCAGGTTGAGCGACAGGTCCATCAGAATCTGATCGTGCTGCTCCTCGGGGAAGAAATGCAGGATGCGATCGAGCGCCTGGTTGGCATTGTTGGCGTGCAGCGTGGTCAACACCAGGTGACCGGTTTCGGCAAAGGTGATCGCGTGCTCCATCGCCTCGCGCGTGCGGATCTCACCGATCAGAATCACATCCGGCGCCTGGCGCAGCGTGTTTTTCAACGCCACCTCGTACGACTCGGTATCCAGACCCACCTCGCGTTGAGTGACGATGCAACCGGCATGATTGTGCAGAAACTCGATCGGGTCCTCGATACTGATGATATGGCCGGTGCTGTTCTGGTTGCGGTAACCGACCATCGCCGCCAGCGACGTCGACTTACCCGTGCCCGTGGCGCCGACAAAGAAGACGATACCGCGGTTCGCCATCGCCAGATCATGCAGGTTATGCGGCAGCCCAAGCTCCTCGAAAGTGGGGATACGCGTCTCGATGCGTCTGAGCACCATGCCCACAGAGTCGCGCTGCACAAAGGCGCTCACACGGAAACGCCCGACATTCTTGGCACTGAAAGCGAAGTTGCATTCCTTGGTATGCAGGAACTCGTCGCGCTGCTCGGGTGTCATCAGCGACAGGGTCAACTCGCGCGTCTGCGGCGCATCCAGCTTGGTCTTCGAGACCGGCATGATACGCCCATGCACCTTGATGCTCGGCGGGATATCGGCGGTGATGAAAAGGTCAGATGCCTTCTTCTGGACCATCATGTCCAGGATATCGTTAAAGTCCATGCAATGCCCTCCAAGCAGCGCGGTGCGAACCTGGCCCGGCATGCGGCACGAGGGTCAGGCACTTCGCCGTGAACATGACCACAATTTGCAGGGGCCGTCTAGCCGAACAGCTCCTTGTTGACCGCGCGTGAAATCGCGTCCTGTTTCGAGATCAACCCCTTGCGCAGCATGTCCTGCATGGCCTGATCGAGGGTCTGCATACCGTGTGCCTGCCCGGTCTGAATCGCCGAGTACATCTGTGCAACCTTGTCTTCGCGGATCAGATTTCTGATCGCGGGTGTGCCGATCATGATCTCGTGACAGGCAACCCGCCCGCCGCCTGTACGCTTGAGCAGCGTTTGCGAGATGACAGCGCGCAACGATTCGGAAAGCATCGAGCGGACCATCGCCTTCTCGCCTGCCGGGAAGACGTCTACGATACGGTCAATCGTCTTGGCCGCCGAGCTGGTATGCAAGGTGCCGAACACCAGGTGGCCGGTTTCTGCTGCCGTCATCGCCAGTCGGATGGTCTCCAGGTCACGCAGTTCGCCGACCAGGATGATGTCCGGGTCTTCGCGCAATGCCGAACGCAGCGCCTCGGCGAATCCGAGCGTATCGCGATGCACCTCGCGCTGGTTGATCAGGCACTTCTTGCTCTGGTGAACGAATTCGATCGGATCCTCGATGGTCAGGATGTGGCCGTACTCGGTATCGTTCTTGTAGTCCATCATCGCGGCCAGCGTCGTCGACTTGCCCGAACCGGTCGGGCCGGTCACCAGCACCAGGCCCCGCGGGTTGTCGCAGATGTTCTTGAATACCGACGGGCAGTTGAGCTCCTCCAGGCTGAGGATCTTTGACGGAATCGTACGAAACACCGCGGCGGCCCCGCGGTCCTGGTTGAACGCATTGACACGGAACCTTGCCAACCCGGGGATTTCAAACGAGAAATCGACCTCGAAGAACTCCTCGTAATCCTTGCGCTGCTTGTCGTTCATGATGTCGTAAACCAGCTCATGAACGCTCTTGTGGTCGAGCACCGGTACATTGATGCGCCGGATGTCGCCATCCACGCGGATCATTGGCGGCAGCCCGGCGGAAAGGTGCAAGTCCGATGCATTGTGTTTGACGCTAAAGGCGAGGAGCTCAGCAATATCCATAGTGTTCCCGCAACAGCCAGAAATGGTTAACGTAGTCGTTGGTATGGTTTATCGACAGCGGGCCGCCCGAGTTGAGCCGCGATTGCCGGCGACGCCCCCCGTTTGGGGCCAATCAGAGCAATGATAGAGGTATGATGAACCAAATTCCCGAAAGATTGGCACATGTGCAGGAGCGCATCCACCGCGCCGCCATGGCGGCTGGCCGTTCGCCCGGCGAGATCATGCTGCTTGCCGTGAGCAAGACCAAACCGGCGAGCGACGTGGCGGCTGCCTTCGGCGCCGGCCAGCGAGCATTCGGCGAAAATTACCTGCAGGATGCCCTGCCCAAGATCCGCACGCTTGCCGACAAAGATATCGAATGGCATTTCATCGGCCGCCTGCAGAGCAACAAGTGCGCCGATATAAGTCGTCATTTTACCTGGGTCCACGGCATCGACAGCCTGAAGCATGCCGAGCAGCTGAGTTCACATCGGCCGGCCGAGCTGCCACCGTTGCAGGTGTGCATCCAGGTCAACCTCAGCGGCGAAGTGACCAAAGGTGGCGTGGACCCGACCGAGGTCGAAGCGCTGGCCCTCAAAGTGGCCCGATTGCCGCGCCTGCGATTGCGCGGCCTTATGACCATGCCCGACCCGAACGCCCGCACCACAAGTCGGGATGCGGCATTCGCCGGTCTGCGCGGACTGCTCGAATCACTGCGCGCCTCCGGCCTCGATGTCGACACACTGTCGATGGGCATGAGCGACGACATGGAGGCCGCGATTCGCGAAGGCGCGACCATCGTCAGGATCGGCACGGATATCTTCGGTCCGCGGGATTGACGGGGCCATTCAGGCAACACCGCCGCTGCGCACATCGGTTAACGTGAAACTCGCGAAGCGAGTCTGCGCCCTGCTCTCCCTCTGGAAGAGAGCAAGGAGAGGGGGGAAACGGCCGTGGCTGGCAGTGGGTTCATGATTTGGGGCGGCTGACAGCCTTGTCCGTTAGACTATTGAACCAATGAAGGACAGACGGAACTCACGCAGGCAATGACCAGACAAATCGCATTCATCGGTGCCGGCAACATGGCCGGGGCATTGATCGGCGGACTGCTTGCCGACGGTGTTCCGCCAGGACAACTGATCGCCACCGACCCGTCGGCCGAAAAGTGCAGTGCGCTGAGCGAGGCCACCGGTATCCGGACACTGCAGGACAACCGCGAGGCTGCCGCACTTGCCGACACCCTGGTACTGGCGGTCAAGCCGCAAATCCTCCGCGGGGTGGCCGAAGAACTCGCTGCATCGGTGCAGCAACGCCGGCCGCTGGTCATCTCGATCGCCGCGGGAATTCGCTGCGACAGCCTGCAGTCCTGGCTCGGTGGCGGGGTGGCACTGGTGCGCACCATGCCGAACACCCCGGCGATCATCCAGTCGGGCGCCACTGTGCTGTACGCGACACCCGAAGTTTCGCCAACACAACGCGAACGGGCAGAATCACTGATGCGCTCGGTCGGGCTCGCCCAATGGATCGAAGACGAGTCGCTGATGGATGCGGTCACCGCACTTTCCGGCAGCGGGCCGGCCTACCTGTTCCTCGTCATGGAGGCGCTGGAGGCAGCCGCGCGCGACCTCGGACTGACACCCGAAACGGCACACCTGCTGACCCTGCAAACGGCATTCGGTGCCGCGCGCATGGCGCTTGAGAGCAGCGACCCACCCGAGGTGTTGCGGGCCCGCGTCACCTCGCCGGGCGGGACCACGGAACGCGCTCTCGGCACCCTGGAGGATGGCGGCATCCGCGACCTGTTCAAACGCGCGCTGACCGCGGCGCGTGATCGCTCGATTGAACTCTCCCGCAGTCTTGGAGGTGTGTGATGGGTGGAGGTTATCTTGCACAGCCGGCGATCTTCCTGGTCCAGGTGCTGTTCGGCCTGTATGCGACACTGGTGGTGTTGCGCTTCCTGCTGCAGTTGATGCGCGCTGACTTCTACAATCCGCTGTCACAATTCATCGTCAAGGCGACCAAACCCCTGCTGAACCCGTTGCGACGCGTGATCCCGGGCGTGTCCGGCATGGACATCGCATCGCTGGTGCTCGCCTGGGCCGTGGTGGCGGTCGAACAACTTGCCATTCTCGCCCTTTCGGGGGCCGGATTGCAGATCTCCGCAGCCGCGCTGCTGGCGATCCCTGAATTGATCTCGCTGGTGATCAATGTTTTCCTGTTCGCGATCCTGATCCAGGTGATTGTCAGCTGGATCAACCCGGGCAGTCACAACCCGGCGATCAGCCTGATCATCAGCCTGACCGAACCGCTGCTGGCACCGGTGCGGCGCCGCATGCCGGACATGGGCGGACTCGACCTGTCACCGATGGTGGTCATGCTCGGCCTGGTGGTACTGGAAATGCTGCTGGTCCCACCGATCAAAGACCTGATCGGCCAGATGCTGTGACCGAAGCCGACTGGTATCGCTGGGACGGCCCCGACCTGATACTGAAGCTCAAGCTGCAACCCAAGGCGAGCCACGATGCCTTTGGCGAACCGCAGCTCGACCGCCTGCGGGTATCCATCACAGCCCCGCCGGTCGACGGAAAGGCCAATGCCCACCTGGTCAGCTGGCTGGCAAAGCAGTTCGGTGTCGGCAGGTCATCGGTGCTGATCGAAGCGGGCCTGACCAGCCAGCTCAAGCGCATCAGGATCAAGGTGCCCGCCCGCCTTCCCGACGTTATTGCAGCGCGTTAGGCGCGGCGCCACCACGCATCGAACAGGCGTTTATTTCGCCGTCCGTCGCCTGCTTGAGGAACAAAAAGCACGACTTTGCCTTGTGTCGGCGGAGAACCCTGTCAATTGCCCGCGGCACACTTGCGTCGGGCCCGAGCCCTTGACCTATACTCGGCGAAAACCATCCGCATGGCATTGAATCTTGCCGTGCGGAGCAAATAAAAAAGGGCATCAGCCCTGTGCCGAGAGCAACACTGCCGGGATGGCTGCGAGCATCATGCCGAACACGAACCTTTGCGATCAGCTAGGCGCCTTCAACACGTGGCGGGACAGGCAATTGCGCCTGCTCAAACAGTTGCAGCCCTGGCTCAGGCAACAGGGGCTGTACACCCTCGAGACCAGGAATGCGATCGACCGGGCGCAACGGGCACTGCGCGACGAACACATGACCGTTGCGGTTGCCGGCGAGTTCTCGCGCGGCAAGACCGAGTTGATCAACGCGCTGTTCTTTGCGCACCACGGTCGCCGCCTGCTGCCGGCGGACGCCGGGCGGACCACCATGTGTCCGACCGAGATTTTTTGCGACGAAAATCAGCCTCCCTACCTGCGCCTGCTGCCGATCGAGACGCGCCGCAACGAGCATTCGCTGGCCTCGCTGCGCGATCAGCCGGATCAATGGGTACACACCGATCTCGATCTGAACGACCCGGAATCACTGTCGCGCGATCTGCAGAAGCTCACGCAAAGCAGGCCGGCCACGCGGCACGAGGCCGCCGAGCTGGGACTGGTCGCAGAGCCGGAGCCGTCGGAAACCGAAGGGTGCAGCATCCCACGCTGGCGTCTCGCCCAATTGAACATCCGTCATCCCCTGCTCGCCCAGGGGCTTCGAATCCTGGACACCCCGGGACTCAACGCCATCGGCAGTGAACCCGAACTGACGTTCGAAATGCTGCCGGCGGCACATGCGGTCCTGTTCGTATTGGCTGCAGACACCGGCGTAACGCGCTCCGACCTGCATGTTTGGCAGCGCTTCATCCAGCGCCCGGGGCATGTCGGCCGAC
>Ga0116152_10000258_pt1 | contig 43188 bp, 41 predicted proteins | sample AD_UKC119_MetaG_FD_89894 | JGI IMG/M metagenome (GOLD analysis project Ga0116152, IMG submission 89894) | Active sludge microbial communities of municipal wastewater-treating anaerobic digesters from Hong Kong - AD_UKC119_MetaG | ecosystem: Engineered > Bioreactor > Anaerobic > Digestate... | reverse complement strand
CCTGGAGGGCTGGGTGACGGGCGATACGGTTGGCCAGGGTCGTTGGGCTGTCTGACATGGCTTGATCTCTTCAAATGGAAAATAACGAAGATTAGACCATGCATCACTTCCAGTCACACCCGTGCCGCACGTCCCGCTTGCATACAGCGTATATGAGTGTTATGAAGGCCGGTCGACCAACCGGCGGTGAAACGTCATGCTGAAAACCTATGCCCTGTTATTCATTGCCATTGTGACCGAAATCGTGGCCGCCAATGCGCTCAAGTCCTCACATCAGTTCACGCGCCTGTGGCCTTCAGTACTGTCACTGAGTTGCTATTGCATCTCCCTGTTCCTGCTCACCCTGGTGCTGAAACAGCTGCCGCTGGGTATTACTTATGCCATCTGGTCCGGAGTTGGCATTGTGTTCGTGGCCCTGATCGGGGTGCTGTGGCACCACGAAGTACTGGACTGGGGTGCAGTGCTGGGCATGGGGCTGATTATTGTCGGGGTGGTGGTCATCAACCTGTTTTCAAAAACAGTGCAATAACGCTGCCGCAAGAAGGGACGGCAGCCCGGCACCGGAAAAACGGCCGCTGGTACGGGTGCAACAGCGGCAACAGGGTTACGGGGTCAGGGCCTGGTAAAGGGTATCAATATTGTGCTGCATCATTTTCAGGTAGGTGCCGGCCTCACCCACTGCCGGTGACAGTGCATCGGCGTACAATGTACCGCCCACCTTTGCCCCGCTTTCGGCAGCAATCTGTTCCAGCAGGCGTGGCGACACCATGTTTTCCAGAAAGACGGCACCAATCCGTTCGGCCCGGATCTGCTCAATCAGGGCCGCCACGTCACGGGCCGTGGCTTCGGCTTCCGTATTGACGCCCAGCGGGGCAATGAATTCCAGCCGGTAGGCCGCTGCAAAATAGCCAAAGGCATCGTGACTGGTGACTACTTTGCGGCGGTCTTGCGGCAGGGTATCCAGTGTCTCGGTGATCCGCTGCTCCAGTGCAGCCAGCGCCTGCAGGTAGGCATCCCGGTTACGGGCATAGACCGCACTGCCGGCAGGATCAGCCTCCTGCAGACCGCGATGGATGTTATTCACATAGATTCCGGCATTGGCAAGGTTCTGCCAGGCATGGGGATCAACCGTGCCAGCAGGCCCCTCTGCCCGCTCATGCGGCTCATGTGCCGTTTCAGGCGCAGCCACCACCGGGTTCAGGGGCAGACCCTCAACCCCCTGTGTCACCGTGACAATGCTGCCGGTATGGCCGGACGCTTCAACCAGACGCTCCAGCCAGCCCTCAAAACCGAAACCGTTAACAAACAGAATATCGGCCCCGGCAATGGTCCTGGCATCACCCGGACTGGGCTGATAGACATGCGCATCACCATCCGGGCCCACCAGTGTCGTCACCTGGACACGCTCACCGCCAACAGCGCGGACCATGTCCCCCAGAATGCTGAAGGTGGCGACTGCCTTTAGTGGCGCATCCTGTGCCTGGACCGAAGGCAACCAGACCATAAGCATCAGCAACAGACCGATCCGGTACCATGCCTGCAAACGTAACATCATTATTTCTCCTTGATTGAGTGAATCGCTGGCTGCAGGTGGTTTAACCTGCCCAGCCGCCGGTGTACCGTGAACAGGGCCGACAGCACATACACCCCGCCCAGGCTGAGGATAATGGTCGGCCCGGATGGCAGATCAAAATGAAAAGACAGGAGTAGACCCAGCCAGCCGCACAGCATCGCCACCGACACCGCTACAGTCAGCATGCTGCCCAGTTGCCAGGCCCAGAAACGCGCAATCACGGCGGGCAGAATCATGATGCCGACAGCCATCAGGGTGCCCAACGCATGAAAACCACCCACCAGATTCAGGACCACCATGACCAGAAAGACCACCGGCGTCCACAGGCCCAGGGGGCTGACCGCACGGCAGTAGGCAGGGTCAAGGCATTCCAGCACCAGCGGACGATACAACACCGCCAGGATCAGCAGGGAAAAGGTGCTGATACCGGCGACCAGCAGCAAAGCGGCATTGTTCAGGGCCAGCACGGAACCAAACAGGACATGCACCAGATCCACATTGCTGCCCCTGCTGGAAATAATCAGTACGCCCAGGGCCAGCGACAACAGGTAGAAAGCCGCCAGGCTGGACTCCTCCGGCGAGCGGGTCAGGCGTGCCACCAGGCCGGTCAGCAGGGCAACCAGCATGCCGGCAATAAAGCCTCCCAGCGTCATCGCCCCCAGCGACAGGCCCGCGAGCAGATAACCCACCGCAACACCGGGCAGAATGGCATGCGACATGGCATCCCCCACCAGGCTCATGCGCCGCAAGACCAGAAACACGCCAAACGGGGTGGCACCCAACGCCAGCGCCCAGATACCCACCAGGGCACGCTGCATAAAGATATAATCCACAAACGGAGCCAGCAGCCACTCATACAGCATCAGGCAACCTGTCGCGCTGGCCGGGGCCTGAACCGCTCAGTCGTTTTGGCCAGGAAACCCGTACCGTTTTCCAGCCACAGGACATCCGGAAAATGGCTGCTCACCCGCTGCCAGTCATGCAGAACGGCCAGCACGGTACGTCCCTGCTGATGCCAGTGCCGTACCAGTGCCAACAACGCGCTGATGGTTTGCTCATCAACGGCATTGAAGGGTTCGTCCAGCAGAATGACGGGGGCATCCTGCAATAACAGACGGGCAAACAGGATACGCTGCATCTGCCCGCCGGACAGGCTGGACAACGGGGCATATCGCCGGTCAGCCAGCCCGACGGCTGCAAGAGCGGATTCAATGCGGTGCTGCTGTATCAGGGACACTGCGCCGAAAGCACCGATCTGCTGCCACAGGCCCATTGCCACGCAGTCCTGCACATTCAGCGGAAAGTTCTGCTCCAGTGTCAGACGTTGCGGCAGATAGGCCAGGTCTCGTGCGCCGAAACCATGCAGACGGAAACTGCCCCCCAGCGGTCTGAGCTCTCCCGCCAGTGTCTTGAACAGGGTGGACTTGCCGCTACCATTCGCACCGGCCACTGCCAACAAGGCTCCCCGTGGAATGGTGGCATTCAGGTTCTGTATGACCTTATGGCGGCCATAGCCCAGTGTCAGGTTATGAAAGCTGATTGCCGGCGGGTTCGGGGCATTCACCAAAGCACCCTCCTGACGGCCAGCCACAACAGGGCAATCAGCGGCAGAACCCGTAACAGGCGTTTTACCAACCCCATCGTCAGCAGGCTGGTCATGGTTTGTCCATTCCCCACAGGATAACGGCGCTCAGGTGTCCGTCAGTCGGGCATTGCATGATTAATATCCATATTGCAACTAAGTTGCAATAAAGTCTAAGGCCATCTGGCCTCATTTGCAACCAGCTTGCACTATTGAGGGAAAATGACTCACTGACAGGCCACATTGCCCCGCTCCATCAGCGCTCCATCAGCCCGGCATTGAAAAAACCGATCAATATAAGAGAAAAACCATATTATAACTTACTGAAGTTATTGATCCGTATCAAATCGGGAACAAAAAATGTGCATAACATGGGTACAGACAAATTTTCTTGGAAAATCAGGAGTTAACCATGAAACTACAAGCACTGGCCGTTTCACTGCTGGCACTGGGTGCAACCGCAGTCCGGGCAGAGGCAGACAGCGTTCTGCGTGACGAGCCGATCAAGCCGATTGAAACCTATGTTCCCAAAGAAGCCATGGTCGAGCTGGGCAAGAAGCTTTATTTTGACCCGCGTCTCTCCAAGTCCGGATTTATTTCCTGTAACTCCTGCCATAATCTGAGCATGGGGGGTTCGGATAACCTGCCGACCTCTATCGGGGACCGCTGGCAGCGGGGGCCGATCAACTCACCGACTGTCCTGAACTCCAGCATGAATGTGGCCCAGTTCTGGGATGGCCGGGCCAAAGACCTGAAAGAGCAGGCAGGTGGCCCGATTGCCAATCCCGGCGAAATGGCCTTTACCCACTCCCTCGCCGTCGATGTGCTGGAATCCATCCCGCAATACCGGGAAGAATTCAAAATGGCATTCGGCAGAGACAAAATCGATATCGATATGGTGACTGACGCGATTGCGGCTTTTGAAGAAACACTGGTCACACCGGACTCGAAGTTTGACCGCTGGCTGAAAGGCAATGACAACGCCCTGAATGAAACCGAGCTGCGTGGTTATCAACTGTTCAAAACCAGTGGCTGCATTGCCTGCCATAACGGACCTGCACTGGGGGGTGCCAGTTTCCAGAAAATGGGCGCGGTGGAACCTTACAAAACCGACAATCCGGCTGAGGGGCTGGCAGCAGTCACGGGAAAGGATGCCGACCGCTTCAAGTTCAAGGTACCGGGCCTGCGGAATGTTGAGCTGACCTACCCTTATTTTCATGACGGGGCTGCCAAAACACTGGAAGAGGCCGTTAACACCATGGGCAGGATTCAGCTGGGTAAAGCCTTCAGTGATGAAGAAAACGCCGATATTGTGGCCTTCCTGAAAACACTGACAGGCAAACAGCCGGACATCCGCCTGCCCATTCTGCCCCCCTCCACCAACGATACGCCACGGCCAGACCCCTTCGATGAGGATGAAGCCGCAAGCAAGGCGGATACCTCGGACAAGGAGGCCTGACCAGACCCTGAAAGGGGCTCATGGCATTGCTGACGCCAACTCACGCGCCCGCTGGTGAGCGGCCCTGACAGCCGCCGAAAGCAGGCCCGGCAGGGCAGCCGGTGTTTCCAGCACACCCAGACCGGCTTCAGTCGTGCCACCTTGACTGGTGACCGCCTGTTTCAGTGCCACGGAAGAACGGTCATCGGCATGCAGCATGGCCGCCGCGCCGTAAATTGTCTGACGGGTCAGGGTGGCCGCAATCGCCGGGGGTATGCCTTCAGCCAGCGCCGCCTGTTCCAGGCAGGCGGCAAAGGCAAACAGATAACCCGGCCCGCTGCCGCTGATGGCGGTGCAGGCATCAATCAGGCTTTCACTGTCAAGCCAGGCAAAGGCCCCGACAGCCTCAAACAGCTGTTGCACCCTGTCACGGTCTGCTTCAGTCCCCCCATCGGTGTAACCCACACTCATGCCGGCACCGATCAGGGCCGGAAGGTTGGGCATGACCCGCACCACACGTCTGGCGTTCAGCACCCCGGCAATGGTCTGCACCGGGATACCTGCCATCACTGAAACAATCAGTGCCTCCGACCAGTCAGTGGCAAGGCCACCGGCCATGGCCGTGAACTGCTGCGGCTTGACCGCCAGCAGTACCATATCGGGCTGGAACCCGGTAGCATCCGGCACACTGGCAAAGCATTCGGCCCGGGCGGTCGCCGGCAGTTTTGCCCGTGCACTGTCAATATTCGGATCAATGGCTCCGATTTTCACATTCGGGGACTGGCGCACAATCCCCGACAGGATTGCCGCCCCCATATTCCCGCATCCCAGGGACAGGATGTTCATGACGGTACTCCGCCTTCCTGCCGTTTCGCCTGCCGGGCCGGTCGAATCCGGAGCAGCCAGATGAAGATACCGGTCAGGATCAACAGCACCAGACTGGCCGGGCTTTGCAGGAAGATCGTCGGATCCCCTTTCGAGACGATCAGCGAGCGCCGCAGAAACTCCTCGAAAAAGGGTCCGAGAATAATGCCCATCAATGCCGGGACAACAGGATAACCAAAAGTCCGCATCAGGAAGGCCAGCACACCAATCGCCAGTGCCATCCACATCTGGAAGATCGAGAAGGAGGAAGCGTAGACCCCGACCATGGAAATCAGGCCGATAAAGGCATAAAGGAAGCCGCGATTGATCTGTGACAGGCGCAGATACAATGGCCCAAAGGCCAGCACCGACAGGAACACAAAGATCGAGGCCACAAACAGCGCGGCAAACATCGGGGCGATGACACCGAAGTTCTCACCCAGCAGTGCCGGCCCCGGTACCAGTCCATGAATCAGCAACACACCGAAGATGATCGCCGTCACTGCATCACCTGGAATCCCCATGGTCAGCAGCGGAATGACGGCACCGCCACACATGGCATTGTTCGAACTTTCCGAAGCCGCCAGCCCCTCATAAGAGCCGTTACCGAACTTTTCCGGTTTTTTGGCGCTGCGCTTGGCCTCGGCATAGGCGATGAAAGAGGCCATCGAGGCACCACCACCGGGCAGCATGCCGATAACCACCCCGATGACCGAACTTTTGATGTAGTTGAACAACCCGACCTCACGGATCCGCTCCCGATGCGGAATGAAGTCCTTGCGACGCGGTTTCTGCACATTCGCCAGCCTCTCCACCTGCCCCAGTTTGGCAGACATACCGCTTTGTGCAATCATTTCACACACCGCAAACAGGCCGATCACTGCCGGCAGCAGATTTACCCCTTCAATCAGGTGATAACTGCCAAAGTCAAAGCGCCCCACCGGGGCCATCGGGTCCATGCCCACGGTCGAAATCATCAGCCCGATCGCCATGGCCGTGGTTGCCTTGAGCAGTGAACCCGAGGAAACAATGGTCACCGTCACCACTGCCAACAGCACCAGTGAGAATTTGTCCGGCGTCTGGAACAGCAGTGCGATACTGCTGATGGGCTGGGCCAGGGTGATCAGTACCACCGTACCGATCAGTCCGCCGATGGATGAGGACAGCGCACTCATGCCCAGCGCCTGCATGCCTTCACCTTTTTTCATCAGGGCATTGCCCTCGATGGTGGTAATGGCACCGGACGGTGCACCGGGGATGTTCAGGGTAATCCCGGTGATTGAACCGGAGTAAATACCAGCCATATAGATGCCGGCAACCATGACCAGGGCATCAGACACTGCCATGCCAAAGGTGAAAGGCAGCAGCAGTGCAATGGCCAGTGTTGCAGTCAGTCCGGGAATGGCTCCAAAAATCAGCCCCAGCAGAAAGCCGCCAACCAGATAGAGAAAAGTGACCGGATGGGCGAGTGACAGAAATCCGTTTGCAAGTTCAGCAATCATTTTCAGAACTCCCACATCGGCAGATAAAGGTCAAACAGCTTGACAAAGAACAGCCAGCCGAAACTGGTGATTACCACCGAGGTCACGACGCCAAGCACCAGGGCACGTTTCCAGTCAGCATTCTGTTCATGGTTGAAGAAGAATGCGATGGTAAAGGTGTAAAGGGAAGCCGCCACCACGTACCCCGCATAGAAAAAACCGATAATAAACAGCGCGATCAGGGCAATGGCCCCGACAGGGCCGACAAGCTGCAGTTTGGGAATCACATCAGACTGCATGACAGCCGGGCGTGCTGCCGGCTCGGCACGCCATTCGGTCAGCAAAATGCGGATCATGGCGATATAGACAAACCCGCACAGCAGCATCGGCAGGAAGGCCGGGCCGGGTTCGCCACTGGCAAAGGGCCGCTCCATCTGAAAAATCTGGCTGGCATAGATGGTGTTGAGTGCCAGCAGGGCGAAGGCAAACAGAACTTGCCCGTTCAGTGATCGGGTCATTGGAAAATCCTCCTCAGGTCAGGAGGGCCGAGGCTGCAGGGCCTGTTCCTCCTGCGCATCGAAACACGAAACAGGCCGGTTCCTGATGGTTCCGGCCTGCTGTCGTTACTTTTTCAGCACGCCATCGGCGACAAGCTGATCAATCAGGGCAAAAGCCTTTTCCTGCGTTTGCGCAATATAGGCAGCGGTTTCCTCACTGCTCATCCACACTGCCCCCATACCGGTATCCGCAGCGGTTTTCAGGAATTCAGCATCTTCAAACACCTTGGCAAAAGCGGCCTCAAGCACTGCCCGCTTTTCAGCCTCCACGGCAGCCTGTGTCCCGATGACCCGAAAGCCTCCCCAGATCACATCATAGCCCTGCTCCTTGAAAGTCGGGGTATCGGGAAATTCCGGGTCACGCGCTTCAGCCATCACGCCCAGCACCCGCAGCTGGCCGGATTTGACTGCGGCATAAGCGGCGGAAATACTGGTTGATGCCGCATCGGTCTCACCGGACAGCAGGGCCTCACGCTGTGAGCCGGAACCCTTGGGATAAGGCACGTGCTGTACCGCGATCCCGGCCTGCCTGGCAAAATCCAGCGCGGGCAGATGCCACACACCGCCAGTACCAACATTGGAGATTTTCAATGTATCGGGAGCCGCTTTGGCCGCAGCAACAAATGCTTCCAGGGTTTCCCATGGTGAATCTGCCCGCACCACAATCGCCGTCGGGTGCACCGTCACCGACCCCAGATAGGCCAGCTGCTTGACATCAAAACCGGGCACCAGATTGTAATAAGGCACGGTCAGTACGCTGTCCCAGGTCAACGTGCCGATGGTATAGCCGTCGGGGCGCGATTTCATCAGCTTCAATGTACCGATTCCGCTTTGTGCCCCGGTGATATTCTGGGTATTGACCCCCACGCCCAGCGGCTTTTCCGCATGGGTCATAAAGGTACGCATCACGGTATCGGTTCCACCCCCGGCACTCCAGGGCATGATGTGCATGAGGTCCTTGGCCGGGTAGTCAGCGGCACTGACGGGCGCTGCAAACGGCAGTACCGCGACGATAGCCGTCAGCAGCATTCCGGATAAGCCAAATGGTTTCATGGGTTTTCCTCCTTACGGTTTCGGGTAGCACTTTTCTGAAGACGGGTACTGCGGCCAGCACCCGCCGACAAGCACCAGTCAATAGAAATACGGGAGCTTTTTCTTTTTGGCGGCACCGACCCACGGCGGGACAAAAGGCACGACCTTGTCCTGTGATGGCACCATGATCTCAATGAAATTCGCACCGGGGTGGGCAATCGCAGTGCTCAGGGCCGCCTCAATCTGGTCCTCTGCAGTGATCCGTGTTGCCTGAAAACCGAAGCCCTCGGCCACCTTGACATAGTCCACTGCCCCAAAATCGGTGGTCCAGGGCGCATCCACATCATCCAGCAAAATCGCCTCGCCACGAATCCAGCCATAGGTATCGTTGCGGGTCAGGATCACGGTAATATTCCTGCCGCTGCGCCGGATGGTTTCAAAGTCGCCCAGCACAAAAGCCAACGACCCGTCCCCGGTAAAAGAAATCACCGGCCCGTCATTGGCGAATGCAGCCCCAATCCCGGCAGGCACCGAATAACCCAGCGCCCCCATGGAATAATTGGTGATGTAACGCCGTCCAGCCTCACGCACGGACAACAGGGCGGAGGGGTAGATCGCGCTGACCCCCGGCTCGGCAGTGACAATGGCATCCGGTGGCAGTAGTTTGTCCAGTGCCTGTGTCAGCCTGACCGGTGACACAGTACCTTCGGGCATCCTGATGGCCGAATTGAAAACCGCATCCAGCGCGGTGCGCCGGATATCCGTCAGATCCACCTTGTCACGGCTCAGGCCGGGGTGTTCAGCCCGAATCAGCTCAACCATGTATTCCAGGCTTGCCCTTGCATCCCCGACCATGCCGACTTTCAGCGGATAGTTATTGCCGACATGGGCTGCTGCAATGTCAAGATGCATGAAGGTCGTGCGGGCCGGGTCACCATACAGTGTCCAGTGGTTGGTGCCACTGGAATCGGTGTTGGAGCCGATAAAGAAAACGCAGTCGGCAGCCTTCACGTAGTGGTTGGAATACGCCATCCCGCCCCGTGCCCCGATCACCCGCAAAGCCAGTGGATGGGTTTCGGGGATGGTGCCCTTGCCCGGTGTAGTGGTTGCCACCGGAATCTGCAATAGCTCGGCCAGTTCAAGAACCGCCTCGCCGGCCCGGGAAATCAGCGCACCCTGCCCACAGACAATGACCGGCTTTTCAGCAGCCAGCAAAACCTCAATGGCCCTGCGAATCTTGCGGTGGTCAGCCACCGGTCGGTGAGCGGGGTAATGCTGGTAGTCAGCCTCGGCATACAGGTCCGTGATCTCGGCCCGATCATGGAAAATATTGATCGGCACCCGAATATGCACCGGACCGGGACGGTCCGAAGTCGCAACCCGGAAGGCACGCCGCATCAGGAAAGGAATATCCTTTACCTCGGTGAGATAAAACGATTCCTTGCAAATGCTTTCATACATCGCAGTCTGATCCACACCGGTCAGCCCGTGCTTCTTGTCCTGATTCACCGGAATGTCGGAGCTGAAATAGATCACCGGAACCGATGACAGAAAGGCTTCAGTAATGCCCGGCGAGGCATGTGTGACACCGGGGCTGGGGGCTTCCAGGACGGCGGGACGGCCCGTGATCTTGGCATAGGCCTCAGCGGCATAGGAGGCAGTCCGTTCATCACGGGTCAGCACATACTCAATGTCTGAATACCTCTGCCATTCCTTGTACCAGCCGATGGTTGTTTCACCAGGCAGGCCAAAGACGTGTTTTACACCGTGCAACGCCAGCATCTTCAGGATGACCTGGGCACCGTTCATCATCACTTCCACCACTTTTCCTCCTGATTATCAAAGTACAGAGCTGTATTCTTATCTGTATACAGAATAGAACACAGAACAAAACACAAATCAATTGTTTTTTCCTGTGTCAATGATTAAAGTGAAAGCACCAATCGGACAAAAAAATCGGAACTGATTGAAAGTATGGAAAAAAACCAAGGCATCGTTGAGCGTACCTACCAACAACTCAAGGCGATGGCAGCCAATTATGAATTCAAGCCCGATTCGCGCCTGAACGAGAGCGAGTTGGCAAAACGACTGGAAACCAGCCGCACCCCCCTGCGTGAGGCACTCAACCGGCTGGTGGCTGAAGGCTTTCTGTCTTTCCGCAGCGGCCAGGGGTTTTTCTGCCGCTCGCTGACGCCGGCAGAAATCATGGATCTGTATGAAGCCCGGTCAGCCATTGAGTGTGAAGCGGCGCGGCTGGCCGCGATACGCGCCGATCCGGCAGATGTACAGGCACTGGAGGACTACCTGAACCAGTCACAGGCCACCTATCATCCCGGAACCTCGGCCACCGAACTGGTAAAACTGGATGAGGAATTTCACATGCGCCTGACCGCCCTGTCCGGTAACGCTGAAATGGTGCGCATGCTGGAAAACATGAACGGACGCATTCACTATATTCGCCTGATTGACCTGAAAAACCTGTCAGAGCGTGATGGTCCTGAAGTGGTTACTACCGAGCCGCACAAGCGCATTTTTGATGCCATCAAACGCAAAGACCCGGATGCGGCCTGTCAGGAAATGGGCAAACACATCGAGCGCCGTCTTGAATCGATCACCGAAAATGTCCGCAGTGCCTTTGCCCAGCTTTATGCGCCGTGACACCTGTTCGGGACCGGCACGAAAGGTTGAGGCTTGCACCTGTCCCCTGCTCCCGTTACCCTCACTGTCTGTATCCCCCAGACAGGCAGCCTGCCATGAGTACGACCCCACAAGACCTGTTCCTGTTTGACAACGAGCAACTGCGCGCCCTGAGCAATGAAGAGGCGGTGCGGCAGGGACTGGCATGGTACAAGGAAAACCGGGTGATTTTTCTGCAGCTGGAGCAGCAGCACCTGCTGGCCAGCGTGGAAGCACCGGACCGCGAAGACCCGTACCAGAGTACCCTGCACCATGATGACGCAGGCGTGCTGCGTATCACGTGTGACTGCGGGGCCACGGAGGCGCAGGCCTGTTACCACGTGATTGCAGCCCTGTTTGCCCACGCCGCACGTCAGGGGGAGGAAGCCCTGTCGGGGGCAACCGAAACCGCGCTGGAAAACCGCATCAAGCGCGGACGTACCGAGGTGGAAGCCGAACCCCTGACACCGGAGGGAATTTACGGCCCCTGGAAAGTCAGCTCGATCACCACCGACACCTTTTTCCCGCACACCTACCGTGTCAATATCCGCTCCCTGGAACAACGCCATAATTACTGCACCTGTCCCGACTTTGCCACCAACCAGCTCGGTACCTGCAAGCATATTGAAGGTGTGCTGCACCGACTGCGCAAGCGGACGGATTTTGCCGCCCTGCTGCGTGCGGGAGCACCCGACCCTTTTATCTACCTGAACTGGGACAGTGAGCAGCCGCCGACCATCTGCCTGCAGCGCAGTCCCCGGATGGACGCCGCACTGGCCCGCCTGCTGGAGCCGTATTTTGATGCCGGCGGGCATTTCAGCGGCCAGCTGCCCGAGGATTTCTTCCGCCTCGCCGAACAGTTGCAGGACCGCAGCGACATTGATGTGGGAGCGGATGCCACTGCGCATGTACGGCGTCTGGCCACCCGCGCCAGCCGGCAGCTGCGGGCACAGGAAGTCCGGGCGCGTATCGAGGCAGCCAATGGCCACCTGCCCGGCGTCAAGGCCCGGCTTTATCCCTACCAGAGCCAGGGAGTGGCCTTTCTGGCGGCCAATGGCCGTGCCCTGCTGGCTGATGACATGGGACTGGGAAAAACCCTGCAGGCCATTGCCGCAGCGACCTGGCTTTACCAACATGCACAGGCAAGACGCATACTGGTGGTGTGTCCGGCCTCGCTCAAGCAGCAGTGGGCGCGTGAAATCACCAAATTTACCGAACTGCCGGTCCAGGTGGTGGAAGGATCACCCCAGGGACGCACGGTCCAGTACCGGCGTGGAGACGGGTTCCATATTCTCAATTACGAGCTGGTACTGCGTGACCTGTCCCTGATCAACAACACCCTGATTCCCGACCTGCTGATCCTGGACGAGGCCCAGCGAATCAAGAACTGGCAGACAAAAATAGCCACCGCCGTCAAGCGCATTGAGGCCAGCCATGCCTTTGTACTGTCCGGCACCCCGCTGGAAAACCGGCTGGAAGACCTGTACAGCCTGATGCAGGTGGTCGACCCGCACGTACTGGGGCCGCTGTGGCGTTATTATGCCGACTTCCACATCACCGACGAGCGCGGCAAGGTGCTGGGCTATCGCAACCTTTCCCTGCTGCGCCAGCGTCTGGCTCCGGTGATGCTGCGCCGTGACCGCCGACTGGTGCGTGACCAGCTGCCCGGACGCATCGAACAGCGTCTGGACCTGGCACTGACGCAGGCCCAGCGCGAGCTGCATGATACCGCCATGCAGGCAGCCGGAACCCTGGCCCGAAAGGCACGTCACCGCCCGCTCACACCGGGAGAGTCCAGGCGCCTGATGGCCGCTTTGCAGCAGGCCCGTATGGCCTGTGACGCTGCCGGGCTGGTGGACAAGGAAAGTACCGGCTCACCCAAGCTGGATGAGCTGGAGAATATTGTGGCTGAACTGTGCGTGCAGTCGGGCCTGAAAATGGTGGTGTTTTCACAGTGGGAGCTGATGACACAGATGGTGGAGGCGCGCCTGTTGCGCATGGGCGTGGGCTGTGTACGCCTGCATGGCAAGGTGCCGACCCGCAAGCGTGGCGAACTCATGGACCGCTTTCAGGAGGATGATGCCATTCAGGTGTTCATTTCCACCGATGCCGGCGGCACCGGCCTGAACCTGCAGAACGCAGCCGTGCTGGTCAACCTCGACATTCCCTGGAACCCGGCGGTGCTGGACCAGCGCATTGCCCGCATTCACCGTCTGGGCCAGAAGCAGCATGTACAGATCATCCTCATGGTGGCAACGGATTCGTATGAAGAGCATGTCATGTCACTGGTCAGGGGCAAGCGTCACCTGTTTGACAATGTCATCGACCCCGAAGGTGACGAGGATGTGGTCGGGGTGAACAGAAAGCTGCTGGAAACCGTGACAGCAGACCTGGGCACACTGGTGGCTGAAGCCGGTTCGGATGCTGCCGGTGCGCCACCGGCCATCACGCCGGAAACCGAAGCGGCTGAAACCGCTGACGCCGACAGGGATACCGACCCGATACCACCGGGCGGGGCAGCACAGCCGGATACGGCAGACCCGGCGCTGGAGCAGCAGCTCCACCGTACCATTCTCGGACTCCAGCAGCATTTCGGGCTGCGTATTGAGCGCATGCTCGGCAGCAACGGCGGCCTGCTGGTGGTGCTGGATCAGGTCACGGAACAGGATGACGAGCGCCTGGAGCAGATGGAGACCGCCCTGCCGGTGGCGCTGATGGACCCGCGCAGCCTGCAACGGCTGCAGAAGCTGGGAGCCGCATCCCCGCTCCATGATGCCCGCGAGCTGGAACTGCCCGAGCCGGACAGCCTGCCCCCGAATGCCCGCCTGCTGCAACTGGCCCGCGAGAAACTGCAGGCGGCGGAAGTCCTGCTGGAGCAGGGCCTCCATCACATCACGGCCGACATGCTGGTATCTGCCTGCCTGCAGGCTGCCACTTACAAAGCCGGGCAGGAAACACCGCCATCAGACAGGGAAGCCGCCCTGTGGCTGTACGGGGAAGCCCTGCCCAATGGCTGGCTGGATGCGGACACTGTGGCACTGGTGAGCCGTACCCTGGCTCTGGCCCGGACGCAGAACCTCCCGGCGCTCATGCTGGAAGGTCTGCTGGAAGATATGCGACGTTTCGTGGAGTGATGCAGCACCACTACATGCGTCGCCCCTGAAACATGTGCATCAGGTAGCCGATGATTTTCAACTCCGCCTTGGCAATCTGCTTGGCCGGGTAGCGCGGGTTATCCGCAATCAGCATCACCGTATCGCTGCCGATGGAAATCCGTTTGGCTTCCACCAGCCCGTCATACTCCACATAGGCCAGTCCGTCCCGTGCAGCGGTAAAATCGGTATCCACCAGTACAATGTCGCCCGGACAGAAAGTAGGCATCATGGTGTCCTGACTGATACTGATCAGCATCATGCTGTTGGACGGTTCACTGCCAATGGCCTCACGAAACCACTCCCGATCGGTAATCAGGGCGTCCGTCAACATGCCTTTGCTGATCTTTTCCCCGTTCACGCCCTGCTTGTGGATGGGCATGATACATTTTTTGGGTGAAAACTGGACCGGAGACTGAAAAAATTTCACTCGCCCGGTCGACATCCACTCCGGACTGCACTTCAGGATTTTACAGAGCGCGAACAGGTAGTTGACGGGGACATTGTCGCGGTTGCACCAGTTATGGATGTTCTGGCTGATGATTTCATCACCCAGTTCCTGACTGACCGCACTGGCCAGACTGGTGTACTGTTCAAATCCCTGTTCACGCATGCACTGTTCAATCCGCTCCCTTGTGGGCGTTGGCTTACCTGACATTTCTGTATTGTACTCGCTCGCTTTTGGCTAAATTTTAGCGAGACAGCCGCCATAAATCAAAAGGGCTCACCCACATAAGGCATGGCCAGTGCCCGCTGGGCATCTTCATTACGCTTCAGAAAATCAAGCTCGGCTTCCTGCAGGCGCTGGTCGATTTCGGTCTGATCCGGGAAGCGGTGCAGCAGGTTGGTCAGCCACCAGGACAGGCGGGTTGCACTCCAGACCCGCCGGAGTGCGGTGTCGGAGTAGCCATCCAGCCCGGCGGTCCTGCCATTGCGGTACCAGTCGATCAGGGCGCGTGACAGGTAGAATACATCCGAAAAGGCCAGATTCAGGCCCTTGGCCCCGGTTGGCGGTACAATATGGGCGGCATCCCCGACCAGGAACAGCTGGCCCCAGCGCATGGGTTCTGCCACAAAGCTGCGCAGGGGAGCAATGGATTTTTCAATCGACGGCCCGGTTTCAATCTGACTGGCAAGCGCCGGCCCCATGCGCGTAGTCAGGGCATCCCAGAAGCGGTCATCACTCCAGTCATCCGGGGTATCACTCAGCGGGCACTGGACATAATAACGGCTCAGCATCGGGTTGCGCTGCGAGCACATGGCAAAACCGTCCGGATGGTTGGCATAGATGATTTCCGGCACTGGCGGGGTGCGTGACATGACCCCCAGCCAGCCAAACGGATAGACTTTTTCAAAGGTCCGCAGCACCGAAGCGGGAATGGTGCGGCGGCTGACCCCGTGAAAGCCGTCACAGCCGGCGATGAAATCGGCCTCGATGCGGTGTGTCACCCCTGCTTTCTGATAACTGGCCCAGGGTTTCCTGCCTGTGACTTCATGCAGCACGACATCGGCAACTTCTTCAATGATCAGGCCGCCGGCTGCATCGCGGGCAGCATACAGGTCTTCGGTAATCGCGGTCTGGCCATAGGCCATCATGGTGCGACCGGTATGTTTTTTCACGTCAATAAAGAACTGCTCATGGCCGCCCCAGACAATCCCCGTACCGTTGTGCACACTGCCCTCGGCATCCAGGCGCTGACCCAGACCGTGTTCGCGCAGCATCTGCACCGTGCCATCCTCCAATACCCCGGCACGGATACGCTGCAGGACGCGCTGACGCGAGGTGCGCTCAAGAATGATGCTGTCGATACCCTGCTGCTGCAGGATGTGTGACAGCATCAGCCCGGAAGGGCCGCCGCCGATAATGATGACCTGGGTTTGTGTTGTTGTACTCATCGTAATGTTCCTTTATGCACAGGTGTGCATGTACGTGGTTTTTCAGGGTTTAAGGAAAAAGCCGGAAACCCGCCGGCAGCAAGAGTCAGTTGACAAATTGAATGAAATGCACAAAAATGAGTTGACACTTTCTCATTTCTGCAAACATTCAGGGACAATCCATGACTTCTGCGCTTTACCGGCACCCGAGTGATTATGCACCGGACCTGAAACAGGAATACCTGAGCGAGCTGTGCAATGAAATACTGGATGTGGTAAAGCAGGCGCTGATGGCGGCAGGCACGGACCATGATACGGCATGGACACGCGGAACACTAGCTTATGGCCGGGTACAGGGCTTTTTTCAGAGCCTGCAGAAATCACGCCGCAAGCCTTGGGTCACGCTGGCCAACAAGACCATGGATTTCACTTTCCGCATCGGCAGTACCTGCATCCAGTTTGTCATGGATGACCCGTTTGCCCCGCGCAAGACCCATCGCCTGAAAACCAATGCACTGGAGCAGCTGCAACTGGAACAGCTGCAGCTGGCGCTGGGGCCGGAACCGGAGGTAGCCGCCTGGCGGCTGTTTGTAGACCGGGATCACGAGGACGAACTGCCGGGCCTGAATGCCTTTCTGGTCGGCTTCGACAGCAACCAGAGTCCGGTCTGTGTCTGGCATCATGATGAAAGCGCCCCGGTACCGGTCAGGACCGGTCTGCCTGCAGCCACCGTCATGATTCCCCCTGCACCGGTACAGCGGCGCAGTACACCGCAGACCGGTCGTGCACCGAAGCGGTCCTGACCTGCCCATGAGCAACCATCCCGTACCAGCCGGTTTTCACCATGAGCGGCTGAAACTCGCCCGACTGGCAGCAGGCCAGTCCTATCCGGACATTGGCCGGTTGCTGGGTGTCACACGCCAGTATGCCCACCGCCTGGAAGTGAATGCCACCCCCTCCCCGGTGCAGCTGGAACGGCTGGCACAGCACCTGCGGGTCACGGAAGCTTTCTTCCATATTCCGCGCCAGTGCCCGCTGGAACCGGAACAGTGCCATTTCCGGCCACTGCGCAGTGCCACGCTGGGCCTGAAGAAAACCCTGGCCGCACAGGTGGAGGTTTTCGAGACCCTGCTGCAGCAGCTGGAGCAGACCGTGGCTTTTCCGGAGCCACGCATCCCCGACATCGGTGATGCCGACATCAGCAGTGGTGATGCCATTGAACGGCTGGCCGAACAGTTGCGGCGGGAGCTGGAACTCGGGCTGGGACCGATATCCAGCATGACCCGACTGGCCGAGAAAGCCGGTGTGCTGCTCATTCAACTCACCGAGGCGGATGCCCGGACGGGCAGCTTTTCACTCTTCAACGAACGTCCCCTGATTGTGTGCAGCGGCACCCCGGACAGTGCCTGCCTGCAGCGTTTTGATCTGGCGCACGAAATCGGCCATCTGGTGCTGCACCAGGGCATGGAGACCGGCTGCCGCCAGACCGAGGAGCAGGCCAACCGCTTTGCCAGCGCCCTGCTTATGCCACGCAGTGCCTTTGCTGCCGAGTTCCCGACCATGCGCGGACGCTACCTGAGCTGGAGTGCCCTGGGCGAAATGAAACTGCGTTGGCGTGTGAGTTTCAAGGCCCTGCTTTACCGGGCCGGACGGCTGGGACTGCTGACCCCGGCACAGGTAAAATCCGGTTTTGTGCATCTGGCGCGGCATGGTCACGCCCGCACCGAAGCACTGGATGAACGCTTACCCCCGGAATCCCCCGAGCTGGTTCAAAGGGCATTCGACCTGCTGGATCATGCCGACTGGCAGCGGCTGCTGGAACAGACCGGCCTGACCCGTGACGTGCTGGCGGGACGTTACCGGCTGGAACTGCCGCGTCCACGGCTGGCCCTGGTGCATTCGGCCTGATGCTCCGGAAGTCACGGATTGTATGCGGGTTGCCGCTGATTCAGTCATGACGGATATAGAGCAGAATTTCACTTTTGTTGGGATGATCCTGCAGCCACTGGCGCACCTTGCGGGCCTTGACCAGATCGGCCCGTGACACGAACTTCATCAGCCGCTGGTCCAGATTGTCTTCCCGCTCCTGCTCCCGCACCCGGCGCTGCCACACCTCGGTCAGCACCATGGGCATGCGCCGCTCCAGCTCCATGGCCTTGAGCAGCTCCCACTCGCCGGCATCCAGCCATACTTCGTCACAGTTGACACAGAAATCCAGACGGCTTTCCATGTCCACGGCAATGCGGTATTTCACCATCAGACGCTTGCACTTGGGGCAGTTGAGTGCGATATGGGTTTCATTCCCGTCCACCGGCTCCGGCCCGGCACCCCCGTTACTGTCATCATCCTCCGGTTGCAACAGGGCAAACAGCTCCAGCCAGTCCCGGTAGGACAACAGCGATACCACTGCCCCCTGACAGGACGGACAACCCATGGCCGAAAGTCCACGCTCAAGCTTGACCGGTCTGAGGCTCACTGTTTTGCATTTCGGACAATTCATCCATGGCTCCAACAGTTTTTAGTTCTGGTTTTGATACTGGCTCTGATGTCCCAGTCTTCAGATAGTCGCATGCAAGCCGCCGGAGGTTTCCCGGAGATTGTCATGCAGGTACTCGTGGCACGCCTGATCATGCCTGACCGGCAACAGTACAAAGCCGCATCATTTTGTTGTCATCTGCTGGTGGGCAATTATCCAGATAAAGCCGGCGGTTGGCTAGCCCGGAAGTGCATCCGCTCACGGCGCACCTGCGTACTCTTTCGTGGGGTGTCAGGTTATCATCTACCCACCCGGTATCCGCCCCGGATGCCGGCCTTTGCCTTTACAATCAGGAAGACCTGTATGCAAGCACATATTCCCATCCGTCGGCCAGCCTGTCTGCTGGCAATCGGTCTCAGTCTGCTGTTCCAGTCCGTACCGGCAGCTGAATGGCCAGTCATTGAGCAGCAGGCCCGAGGCCAGACGGTCTATTTCAACGCCTGGGGAGGGGCTGAAAATATCAACCGCTATATTGACTGGGCCGCTGCCCAGGTCAGGGAGCGCTTCGGCGTCACGGTCGAACACGTCAAAATCAATGATGCAGCCGAGGTGGTGAAACGCATTCAGACCGAGCAGGAGGCCGGGCGCACCCGGAATGGATCGGTCGACCTGATCTGGGTGAACGGCGAAAACTTCAGCACTCTCAAACGCCAGAGCCTGTTGTACGGCCCCTGGGCCGAGACCCTGCCCAACTGGCAGTATGTCGATACGGAAAAGCCGGTACGGCAGGATTTTTCCGAAACCACCGACGGACTTGAGGCCCCCTGGGGCACGGCCCAGCTGACCTTTATTGCCGATCGCACCCGTGTTCCAAAGCCACCCGTGTCAGCCCGGGCCCTGCTGGACTTTGCCCGCCAGCATCCGGGCCGGGTCAGCTACCCCAGACCGCCCGACTTCCACGGCACCACCTTCCTCAAACAGCTGCTCCTGAGCCTCGGGACCGACCCGCTGGTATTGCGGGAGCCGGTCCGGACGGCAGATTTTGCCAGTGTGACCCGGCCCCTCTGGGACTATCTGGACCAGCTGCACCCGCTGGCCTGGCGCGCCGGTAAAGCCTTTCCGGCCAGCAGCGCCGAAATGCACCAGAAACTGGCCGACGGGGAACTCCTGCTGTCGTTGAGCTTCAACCCGAATGAAGGAGCCAGTCTGGTAGCTTCCGGGCAACTGCCGGAGACGACTTACAGTTTCGGCTTCAGCGACGGTACCATCGGCAATGTTCATTTTGTCGCCATCCCGTTCAATGCCAGCGCCCCGGAAGCTGCACAGGTCTTTGCCAATTTCCTGTTATCCCCCGAGGCCCAGCGCCGCAAGGCGGACATCACGGTCTGGGGTGATCCGAGCGTCCTGGCAGCGGACAGCCTGCCGGAGGCTGACCGGGAAGCCCTGAACGCAACGGCAACCGGGGCACTGGCCGATCCGGTACCCACCCTGCCGGAACCACACGCCAGCTGGGTGGATGCACTGGAACAGGAATGGCTGCAGCGTTACGGCAGCTGATCCATACCCTGCAGACCCGTTCAGCCGCCGCACCGGGGTTGCTGCAGTTTCCGGTTCTGCTGGCCTGGGGCGGGATGCTGCTGGTCCTGCTGCCGCTGCTGCCCGGTTTGTGGCGGGTGCTGGCTCCTGGCCTGACCCTGACCGCATGGCAGGCACTGCTGCAGCACAGCCAGTTTCCGGCAGCACTGGCCGCCACGCTGTTTTCAGCCACGGCCTCCACCCTGCTGGCACTGGGGCTGGCCTGCTGGCTACTGTTGCAGGTTTATCCGGGGCGCTGGTGGGAGCGCCTGCAGCGACGCCTGCCCCTGCTGCTGGCCTTTCCGCATGCGGCTTTTGCCATCGGGCTGGGCTTCCTGTTCGCCCCTTCCGGCTGGCTGGCACGCCTGTTTGCCACCGTGACCGGTCTGGACAGTCCGCCGCAGTGGGTCACGGTACAGGACCCGTATGCCCTGAGCCTGACTCTGGTACTGGCATTGAAGGAAAGTGCCTTCCTGCTCTGGGTCCTGACGGCGCTGCTGAACCAGCCCGCGCTCCGGCACCAGCTGACACTGGCACGCACCCTGGGCTATGGCCGGCGACAGGCTGTTCTGGGCATCCTGCTGCCCCAACTGCTGCCCCGACTGGGCTGGCCCCTGCTGGCAGTCTTCGCCTACGGGCTTTCCGTGGTTGACATGGCCCTGATCCTCGGCCCCACCACCCCGCCCACACTGGCAGTACTGGGTTCACGCTGGTTCGTTGATCCCGACCCGACGCACCAGGCCATGGCCAGTGCGCTGGCCCTGCTGTTGCTGCTGGTACCGGTGGTGTTCAGCCTGCCGGGGCGGGTACTGCTGCGCTGCGGGCACCCGGACCGACACAATCCGGACGGGGTGCGCCGGCCAGTGGGGAAGTGGCCCCGGCTTCAGGCCGCCTACGGGCTGCTGATACTGCCGGGCTGGGCCGCACTGCTGCTGCTGGGCCTGTGGTCGCTGGCACAGCGCTGGTTCTTCCCGGCCCTGCTCCCGACTTTCGGCACCTCCGGCTGGCTGCAGGCCGACCCGGCCCCGTTGCTGGAAACCCTGCGTCTGGGCAGTCTCAGCGTACTGATCGCACTGCCACTGGCCCTGCTCTGGCTGGAATGGGGCCCGAAACGGCAGGGCTGGCTCTATTTTCCGCTGATTCTGCCCGCATTGCCGCTGGCTGCGGCGCAGTATCAGGTGCTGCTGCCGCTGCAGCTCGATCATACCCTGACCGGGGTGGTCTGGAGCCATCTGGCCTGGGTGCTGCCGTACATGATTCTGGTTCTCAACGGTGCCTACCGGGCTTTTGATGCACGTTACCTGCTCACTGCCCGGGCACTCGGCCTCTCACGCTGGCGCGCCTGCCTGCGTGTCAAATGGCCTATGCTGCTGCGCCCGCTGCTGGCAGCCACGGCGGTCGGTTTTGCCGTCAGTGTGGCACAATACCTGCCAACCCTGTTTGCCGGTGGCGGACGCTTTGAGACCGTCACGACCGAAGCCGTGGCCCTGAGTGCAGGCGGGAACCGCCGTACCCTGGCGATCCAGGCCCTGCTGCAGGTCCTGCTGCCACTGGCCGGATTTGCCCTGGCAGCGGCTGCAGGGTGGCTGTCCGGTCGCCGGCATCGCGGCCTGCACTGAGCATCTGCCCGGTCCCGATCGAATGGGGGTCTGATGGTTGCACCACGACTGCGGCAACCGCCATAATAGGGCCTTCCACCCAGCGCCAGCGACCACAGCCAGCAATACCGGCCACCAACACAGACGGACATACCATGAGCCTGTTTTCCTCCCTCAAAGCCCTGCTTGGCAGTGCTGACACCCCGGCCAGCCAGGCCGCCGAAACCTATAAGGACTATGAAATCCTCACCACCCCGCAGCGCGAGGGCAGCCAGTACCGGGTCAGCGGCCTGATCCGCAAGGGTGAGCGTGAGCACCATTTCATTCGTGCCGACCTGCTCGGCAGTGCCGAGGAATGCACCAGGGAAACCCTGCGCAAAGCCAAACTCACCATTGATCAACTGGGTGATGACCTGTTCCGGGGTTAGGGAGTCAGTCTGATGCAGAACCTGAATCGTACCGCACTGGAAAGTCTGAACCTCAACACTGCCGACATCATGCAGTGCATGGAGCAGATCATGCTGGCCCAGGGCCGGAGTGAGGCGCACGCAGCCCCCAAATCCGCACTGGTACCGGGGGACGGGCGTTTTCTGATGACCACCCTGTCAACCCTGAATGAACCGCCCCTGATGGCGGTCAAGGCCGTGGTGGTGAATCAGGACAATCCGCTGCAGCATCAGCTGCCGGTCATCAACGGCCATATCCTGCTGATGCACAGCCACAGTGGGGCCATGCTGGCGGTACTCGATGGCAGCTGGATTACTGAAGTACGCACGGCAGCCGCCAGCGCCCTGGCCGCACGCTATCTGGCCCGCCCCGATGCCGGCAGCATCGCCTTTATCGGCTGCGGAGCACAGGCACGCATTCACCTGAAACTGTTTGCCGACCTGTATCCGCTGACAGAAATCCACGCCCTCGGGCGCGGGGCCGCCAACCGTGATGCGCTGTGTGAACAGGCACGGGCACTGGGACTGAAAGCCCATGTCAGCCCTGATGCCCGAACAGCATTACAGGCTGCCGATATGGTCATCAGCACCTTGCCGATCACCTCGGATACACCTCCCTTTCTGGATGCCCGCTGGCTCAGGCCCGGTGCGTTTATCTCCTCTGTCGACCTGGGCATTCCCTGGATGGCGCAGGGCATGGCCCGCTTTGACCGCATCGCCGTCAACGATCTGGCCACGGAACAGATGGAGAAACCCATGCTGGACATGCAGCTGGTCGATTATGACCTGATCGGACTGGCAGCGACGCCGGGGAGTCGCCGCCAGCAGGCGGATGAATGCAATGCCTTTGTCTTTCGCGCCGTACCGCTGGGTGATCTGGCGGTAGCGGCGCTGGCGCTGGAGCGTGCGCAGGCTCAGGGCCTGCTTACACCCCGCTGATGCATTTGACTTCCAGAAAATCCTCCAGGCCCCAGATACCGCCTTCACGCCCGTTGCCGGACTGCTTGTAGCCACCAAACGGGGCACCGGCCCCCTGGGAGCTGCCGTTAACCTGCACCATGCCGGAACGCAGGCGACGCGCCACCCGGTTGGCCCTGTCAGCATCCTGGGTCTGCACGTAGTTGGTCAGCCCGTAGACAGTGTCATTGGCAATCCGGAGCGCTTCTTCTTCGGTGTCAAACGGCATGATGGACAGCACCGGGCCAAAGATTTCTTCACGGGCAATCGTCATCTCGTTATTGACATCGGCAAACACGGTGGGGCGTACAAAATAGCCCTGCTCCAGTCCTTCCGGATGCCCCGGACCACCCGCTACCAGCCGGGCTTCCTGCATGCCCTTGCTGATCAGGCCCTGAATCTTGTCATACTGCTGCTGTGATACCACCGGACCGATATGGCGACCATGCTGGTGGGCACTGGCGACCTGAATCTGATTGGCGGTTTCAGCGGCGATACGCACCGCCTCATCATACAGCGGGCGTTCCACCAGCATGCGGGTCGGGGCATTGCAGGACTGGCCGGTATTGTTGAAACAGTGCTGCACACCCCGTCGAACCGCCTTTGCATCGGCATCGGCAAAGATGATATTGGCCCCCTTGCCGCCCAGTTCCAGACTGACACGCTTGATATTACGGGCGGCATTCTGGCTGATGGCCATGCCGGCACGGGTGGAACCGGTGAAGGAGATCATGTCGATATCGGCATGGCCGGAAAGCTGGCTGCCGACACCGGGGCCGTCACCATTGACCAGATTGAACACCCCGGCCGGGAAACCGGCCTCATCCACCATCTCGGCAAACAGCAGCGAGGACAGCGGCGCAATCTCGGACGGTTTCAGCACCATGGTGCAACCGGCGGCCAGGGCCGGAACCACCTTGAGCGTAACCTGGTTCATGGGCCAGTTCCAGGGCGTGATCAGGCCGCAGACACCGATCGGCTCATACACAATACGGTCATTGGGAGCCTGCGGACCCAGCGGCCGATCAAATTCAAACTGCCGCAGCACATCCAGGGTATTGCGGATGTGCCAGTGTCCGGAACCCCACTGAGCATTGCGTGCCATGTCGATCGGCGCACCCATTTCCGTGGCAATGGCGGCAGCCATGTCATCGGCCCGGGCTTCATAAATGTCCGCCAGCCGCTCCAGCAGTGCCAGCCGCTCTTCCTTGCCGGTGTGTCCCCAGCTGTCAAAACTGCGCCGGGCGGCGGCTACGGCCTGATCGGTATCCGCCTGACTGCCGAGCGAAATGACGGCACAGACCTCACCGGTCGACGGGTCGGTGACCGGGAAATCCTGTGCCTGTGCCGGGTCACGCCACTGGCCGTCAATATAGAATTTGCGTTTTTCAATCATGATCCTGACTCCTGAAGTTACTTGAACTCGACCACTTCCCAGCCTGCCGGATCGATGGAACCATCGGACAGCAGTATCCTGCGCTTTGCAGTGGAAGTGGCATAGCGCGCCAGATTCTCCTCCGTCATGCGCCCGAAGGCCGTACGGAAAATGACCGATTGCGAAGGCAGACTGTCCAGCGGGCCCAGCAGGGCCTTGTCAGTACCGACGGTAATGGTCTTGTAGCGCGTGCGGGCGACAAAGCGACTGATCCAGTCTTCCATGTCGGTAAAATGCGGTTTAAGCCCGTAGGATGTATCGACAACCAGCAGCACCTCGCTCTGGTGGCGTGAAAGCCAGACATGTGCCCCGGCCCAGCCCGCCAGGTGCAGCAGCGCAAATACCGAAAATGCCACCAGAAACTTCATGCCTGCACCCTTACATTTCCGAATTCAACAGGTTGCCGATACGGTAGGAAGCCGATCCGGCACTGGATTCGATATAGGCACCCTCGGCCAGACTGGACAGGGCGCGCAGATGGTCGGAACTCACTTCATAGCCAATGGCATGGATGGGGATGCCGGAAAATTCCAGCGGTTTCTCCACCTCGGGAAAATCCAGACCCCGGTTGGTCTCGCCATCAGACAGCAGGAATATCACCTTTTTGGCATCCGGATGCTGGCGGCCATAGTCCAGCAGCAGGTTGGCAGCCACCAGCACCGCATCATTGGTGGCGGTTCTGCCGCCCGTGACCAGACGCTGCACCGCGCCGGTGAACAGGGCCTTCTGCTGCACGTCAAAAGGCCGGATCATCAGGTCCACATTGACCCGGTCGCTGTAAGTGACCAGACCGATGGCATTATTGGTGCTGATCAGGTCGGCAGATTCAATCAGTGCCTTGCGCAGGTTGTTGATCCGCGCACCCTCCATGGAGCCGGACACATCCGCCACAAACACGGCAGCAATCGGACGCCCCCCGGATTTTTTCTGTTTCCAGAGCTTCTGGGCCTGACCGATAATGGAGCCGTCGCTGATGGTATAGGCACTCTGATAATCCGGCAGCTTGCCGAAACCGTAACGGTCAAGCTGGGAAGTCTGGGTGGCCAGAAAGCGTGCAAACAGCGCCAGCACTTCACGCTCCGCCGCATCGGCTTCCGGCGTGGCATACAGCGGGCTGTCATGGCGGACCCCGAACGGCACAAATTCATAATCATTCATGCCGGTTACATTCACCCAGGACTGGTTTTCCATCACCAGGGCATCCAGCACCCCGCTGCCCTGGGCGGCATCGCGCATCTGGATGGTGGTCTGGGCCACAAACGGCACCCCGGTCTGGAATGCCTCAAAAGCACTGGCCACATCCGGGGACAGCATCTGGGTCTCATCCCCGTGGGCAAAGGCATTCAGTACCGTCAGCAGAAAATTCATGCCGGTACTGGATTCATACGGGTTGGTATAGCCCATGGCAAATGAGCCGCTGGTCACATTGGTCAGCAGCTTGGCGATATCGAGCTTGCCCTCGGTAGTGATGAGGTCAGCCTTGGCTTTTTTGACCACAATACCGGCGGTATTGGGGGCCGTAGCCTCGGCAACGGTCTCCAGCTTCACCCCGTTGGCCTCCAGCATCTGGCCCCACAGGGTATTGCTGGGTGAATAGGCATCCGGGACATACTGGCCGGCAATGATGAACTGTGCCCCGAGGCCGGAGGGAATTTTACGAATGGCAACCTGGGCACGCTTGCCATTGCTGATGGTCTGGTTCTGGCGGTTGAAGGCATCGGCCATTTCCAGGTAGAAACCGTCCCGGCCCTGTCCGGCCTTTTCCGATGAGGTGACAATTTCCACAGCCTCGGTACGGGCATCATCCCGCGCCGCCAGACCGACCGGATATTCCTGCAGGTCCGGCAGCATGGACATCAGGTTGGTGGTGGTCAGGCGAATATTGGCCTTGAAGGTGTTTTCATTGAAGCTGGGCTGGATCGAATCCTTGACCAGCTTCTGGATCGCCTTTTCAGCCGTCTCCGGGCTGTCCACCCCGTCGGTGCAGGAAGCCAGCAGGCCCAGAACGGCACACAGGCCCAAGGTGCCCAGAATCCGGGTAATGCGGGAAGGCAGATATTTTTTCAGCATGATTTCAGTGTCCTTGGCCATTGGCGATCTGCGCCAGTGTCAGCAGGCGGGCATGGGCATCGGTACGCTCGAACTCGCTGACGGATTTCATGTTTGCCACTTCCACCGCAGTCGCGGTCAGGGCATCGAACAGGCGGTTGTTCTCATCCAGTAATCCGCGCAGACGGCGCGATTGCTCCTCATACAGCTCGCCATGCCGTTCCTGGCGCTGCTGGCCGGTGGCAGTGGAAAAATTGTGTGCAATCCCGGACAGGCTGTGCCCGGTGGCAACCACATCGGCCAGATTCTGGACTGCCTGCTTCTGCACCGTGCGTGCGGCACCGAGGTAGCTCAGGGGGGCCGATTTCTTGCCGAAAAAGCGGGTTTCCACCACCGAATGGTAATCATCCAGAATCCCGCTCAAGGCATCGGCCTGACGCACACCCTCCTCCAGCTTCAACTCGCCCAGCTCACTGCGCAGGTCGGCAAGACGCTGCAGCAGCGCGGTGTGTTCGGTGGCTTCACGCTGCTGGAGGCGGGTGATGTCATCCTGATCCGAGTACCCGACCAGCCGGTAAAGTGCCGGTACGCTCAGGGCCGCTGCCACGGCCAGCCCCAGATAGGCCAGCAATACCATCAGGTCAGGCTGGAACCACCAGTAAAACAGGGCCAGCAGCACCAGCGAAAGGATTGCGGCCACAAGCGTGTATGTTCTGATCATGGGTTAGAGTGTCTCATGTTCACCCTGGAGTGTCATCTGGTAGTCGTCATCGGTATTGTCACCCACCGGGGAGGCCGATGACCAGAGTCCTTACAGCCCGTTATGGCCTTTCCGGTGTATAGGGCCGGTTCAGGAAGTGTCCGCGCACCCGCTGACCATAACCCCATTCAAACAGTATCGAAGCGCCGATAAAGATCATAAAGGTTACAACCGCACTGCGGTGGCTCGACTAGGTATGGGACATCAGGGTCAGCAGTGCCAGACCGCTGCTCAGGCTGGCTGCCAGCAGGATGAAACGGTTGGCCCGGATTACCTCATGCAGCCGCCAGGCGCTGAGATTGACCAGGAAAAAGACCAGCAGAAAACTGGCGCTGCCGATAATGGCGATTTCGGTCAGGTCGATGGCATTCGCCAGCAACAGGCTGATGGCCGCCGTGACAATAACGCCCATGACCGGATTGTCCCCTTTTCCCTGCGCCAGCCGGGCCGGCAACTCGCCTTCACGGGCCAGTATGAAGCTCAGGCGTGCATTGCCGTAAAGGGTGGCATTGATGGCAGAGAAAGTTGCCAGCAGGGCGGCTATGGACACCAGCGTGAATCCCGGCTGTCCCAGAGCCGGTCTGGCGGCCACGGCCAGTGCGTAATCGCTGGCCTGCGCAAGCTGATTTTCCGGTACCACCCCGACCGTGATGACCGCAATCAGCAGATACAGGATAATGACCAGAATAACCGAGCCATAAAATGCCCGCGGCAGGTTCTTTTCCGGGTTGCTGATATCCTCGGCGGCATTGGCAATCAGTTCAAAACCTTCATAAGCCACAAAAATCACCATCCCGGCGACAATAATCGAAACGGTATCACCCCAGCGTGCCGGTGACAGGCGGCTGGCATCCACAAAGCCCAGGCTGGCGACAATAATCACGGCCAGCAAAATCAGCTTGATCAGGACAATGACGGTTTCCGAGCGGCTGACAATGGATGCGTTCACCAGATTGATGAGCAGGGGCAACAGGATGGCCAGACTGATGAACAGGTGTTTCAGCCAGGCAGCATGCTCAGCGGGGAAAAAAGTCCGGGCATAGGAGGCGAAGGCCACGGCATACAGGGCAATGGTGACCAGATAGCTCAGCCATAACAGAAAATTCATGCTGCCCGAGAGCAGGTTGTGCCGGAAAGCCTGATCAATAAAGGTCACGGTTCCGCCACGGCTTTGATACTTGAGCGATAGTTTGGTGTAGGCGTATGAAGTCAGTATGGCCACCAGCCCGGCAAACAGGAACGCCAGTACGGTTGCGCCATGGGCCAGTGACACCGCCTCCCCCAGCACGGCAAAGATACCGCCACCGACCATGCCCCCGATCCCGATGGACATCGCCCCCATCAATCCGATTGCCGCACCATCCCTGTCTGCCATGCCGGTTTATCCCCTGCTTCAGGTGAATTTCAGTTTCCGGGGAGGGTAGGCGCGGGCTTTGGTGATTGCAAGGGTATTTTCAGGCTGCCCCGGTGAGGCAGGTTTTCCGTGCCCCCGGACTTGCCGATCGCCGCAGACCGGCTTAATATGCGGATTGCGCCGGCATAGCTCAGTTGGTAGAGCAGCGCATTCGTAATGCGAAGGTCGGGGGTTCGACTCCTCTTGCCGGCATGCCTGATCTGCTCCAGGAGCTTGGAAGTTCCCCTCCCCCAACCTGGCCTGAACAGCGAAAAACCCCGCTTCTGCGGCTAAAAGCCGTTATCCTGTCTGCAGCATCCCGGCAAGGAATCACCATGGCTGAACGCAAGCGCCTGCCCATCGGCATCCAGAACCTGCGCGAAATCCGCGAGGAAAATCATTACTATGTGGACAAGACGGTCCACATCCGCCAGCTGCTGGAAAACGGCAAGCACTATTTCCTTTCCCGCCCGCGCCGTTTCGGTAAAAGCCTGCTGCTGGATACCCTCAAGGAGCTGTTTGAAGGGCATGAAGCGCTGTTTCAGGGGCTGGCCATCCATCAGCACTGGGACTGGAGCGTACAATACCCGGTGCTGCGCCTCAGTTTCGGGCGCAAGAATTATCGTGACCCCGATGCGCTGCAGGAATCCCTGCATCAGCAGCTGAGCCGGCTTGAGGAGCATTTCCAGCTCGGGAGCCGGTTTGCCGATGCCGGCGGGCGCTTTGCCGATCTGCTGGAGCGTATCAGGATACAGGGCGGCAGGCCGGTCGTGGTGCTGATTGACGAATATGACAAGCCGATTCTGGATGCCTTGGAGTCCCCGGCGGTGGCTGAAGCCAATCGTGACTTCCTGCGCGGCTTCTACGCCACGATCAAGGACTTTGATGCCCATATCCGCTTCAGCTTCCTGACCGGGGTGAGCAAATTCTCCAAAGTCAGCCTGTTCTCCGGCCTCAACAACCTCAAGGATATTACGCTGGACCCGCGCTACAGCACCATCTGCGGCTATACGGATCACGATCTTGACACCGTGTTCGCCCCTGAACTGCCGGGATTGGACCGGGAGGAAATCCGGGCCTGGTACAATGGTTATCACTGGCTGGGTGAAGGCGTTTACAACCCGTTTGACATCCTGCAGCTCTTTGACGAGCGTCGCTTCAAAAGTTACTGGTTTGAAACCGGCACCCCGACTTTTCTGGTGGAACAACTCCTCCGGCGACAGGTGCCCAGCGTACAGCTGGACAAGCTCATCAGCAGCAGCGACATGCTGTCCAGCTTCGAGATCAAAGACATCAGCATCGAAGCCCTGCTGTTCCAGACCGGCTACCTGACCATCAGGCAGGAGGAAAATCTTGGCGGGCAGTTTTTCTATACGCTGGGCTATCCGAACCGCGAGGTCTATCAGAGCCTGAACAGCAGCCTGCTGGGGGCACTGGTACAGAACCGGTCGCAGCAGTCAGTGAATACCAGCCAGCTGTATCGCCTGCTGAACGCCAATGATTTTGCCGGACTGGAACAGCTGTTCCACAGCTTTTTTGCCAGCATCCCGCACCAGTGGTACCACAATAACACCATTCAGAACTACGAAGGCTATTACGCCAGCGTATTCTACTCCTACTTTGCCTCACTGGGCCTGGACATTGTGCTGGAGGATACCAGCAACCTCGGGCGGATCGACATGACCCTGAAATTCAACGGACAGATCTATATCTTTGAATTCAAGGTAGTGGAGCTGAGCCCCGCCGGTCAGGCCCTGCAACAGATCAGGGACCGGGCCTATGCCGACAAATACCGTGCCCTGAACCGGCCCGTTTACCTGATCGGGGTCGAGTTCAGCAAAACCGGCCGTAATATCGTCCGTTTTGACTGGGAGCCGGACAGTGGTTAATTGTATACAATTCCAATAAAACATTGCATACAATTCATCAGTCCATTATATTCAGCCCATTCCGGCGTGTGCCTGCCCGCGCTCCACTCTTCTCCGGACAAGGTTATTGCATGGAAACCGTAATCATTGAATGGCTGGGACTGGCCTTCCGCTGGATCCACATCATTACCGGCATTGCCTGGATTGGTGCCTCATTCTACTTCAACTGGCTGTTGAACCACCTGATGACTTCGGATGATCCCAAGGTCAGCGGTCAGCTCTGGGCTTTGCATGCCGGCGGCTTTTTCAACGTGGAAAAGCGCAACATCGAGCCGGGCAAGCTGCCTGAACCGCTGCACTGGTTCAAATGGGAATCCTACTGGACCTGGATCAGCGGCTTCACCCTGCTGGTTATCGTTTACTATTTCGGTGCCGAAGCCTACCTGCTCGACCCCATGGTGGCCGACATCAGGCCCTGGCAGGGCATCCTGATCAGCCTTGCGGTGCTGGGCGGAAGCTGGCTGTTCTACCACATCCTGTGGAGCAGCCGCTATGCGGAAAACCACAATACCGCTGCGGTTCTCATCACCACCGGGTTTGTGGCCGTGATGATTGTTTTCCTGACCCAGGTCTTCAGTGGCCGGGGGGCCTTCCTGCATGTCGGGGCCATGCTGGCCACCTGGATGACGGCCAATGTATTTTACGTCATCATGCCGGCCCAGCGTGCGCTGGTGGCAGCCACACAGGAAGGCCGGGAGCAGGACAAATCGCTGGCACGCAATGCCGGTGCCCGCTCACTGCACAATAACTATATCACCCTGCCGGTCCTGTTCTGCATGATCAGCAACCACTACCCGGCCACTTATGGCAGCTCGCTGAACTGGCTGATCCTGATACTGCTGTTCGTAGTCGGCATTGCGGTGCGCCATTATTTCAACATCCGCCACCTCAAGGGCACCTGGGATGCGCTGTGGATGCTGGTACTGGCCGGACTGCTGTTCTTCCTGACTGCCGTGCTGGCCACCGTACCGCAGCTGTTTGCCACCACGGCTTCCGGCCCCGTGGACTATGCCCGGATCCAGCCCCTGGTGGAAAAACACTGTCTGGCCTGCCATGTGGCCCGCCCCACCAGCCCGCTGGTGGCCACCACGCCCAAAAATGTCCTGCTCGATACCGAGCAGCACCTCATCACCCATGCCGCCGCCTCCCGTACCCAGGTGATGTCCAGGGCCATGCCGCTGGGGAATCTTACCCGTATGACCGACGAGGAACGCGCCCTGCTGCTAGAATGGCTCAAACAACAGAGCGAGTCTGACCCATGAGCAGCAACCTGAACAGCGTCGAACAGCCCGATCCGGAGCCGGATGAAGACCGGCCGGCACGGGATGAGGAAATCTACGAACACGTGTTTGACGCCCTGCTGGAACACAAGCTGGCTCCCGGTACCCGCCTGTCTGAAGACCGGCTGGGGCAGGCTTTCGGGGTCAGCCGCACCATTATCCGCAAGGTATTGCAGCGCCTGGAACATGAGGGTGTGGTGGAAATCCAGCGCAATCGCGGCGCCATGGTTGCCCAGACCTCCAGAGCCCAGGTCGGGCAGCTGTTCGAGGCCCGACGCTGTATTGAACGTACCATTACCCGTGGTGTCTGCCAGCAGGTCACACCGGCACAGATCGGGCAGCTGCGCGCTCTGGTGCAGCAGGAGCAGCAGGCACTGGATGAACAGGACCGGGGCCGTGCCCTGCGCCTGTCGGGGGAACTGCACCTGATGCTGGCTGAATACTGCGGCAATGAGTTTCTCGCCGGCTTTGCCCGCTCGCTGATTTCGCGCTGCTCGCTGGCCATTGCCCAGTATGAAGTTGACGGTCATGACCTGTGCTCCTGTGAGGAGCATTATCACATTCTGGATGCCATCAACAGCGGTGATGCCGATCAGGCCAGCCAGCTGATGGACGAACACATTCTGCACATCCGTGCCAAGATGCATATTCGGGAAGAGGATACTGAAGACCCGGCAACAAAGGATATTTTTGCCGTGCTGGCCCAACGGAGAAACAAAAAACATGAGACCTGATCCGGATTATCCACGTGACCTGACCGGCTATGCCGGCAAACCGCCCCAGGCCAACTGGCCGGGTGGTGCCCGCATCGCCCTGCAGTTTGTACTCAACTACGAAGAAGGCGGGGAAAACTGCATACTGCATGGCGACCCGGCCTCGGAAACCTTCCTGTCGGAAATCATCGGTGCCAAAGCCTATGAAGCGCGCCACCACAGCATGGAGTCAATCTACGAATACGGCAGCCGGGCCGGTTTCTGGCGTATTCTCAAACTGTTCCGGACACACCATATCCCGATCACCATTTTCGGGATAGCCATGGCCATGGAGCGCAACCCGGCTGCCGTGGACGCCATGCTGGAAGCCGGCTTTGAAATCTGCAGCCACGGTTATCGCTGGATTGATTATCAGTTTGTACCGGAAGTGCTGGAGCGTGAGCACATGGCCCGGGCGGTGGAAATCATCACCCGCCTGACCGGCAGCCCCCCAAAAGGCTGGTATACCGGACGCGACAGTCCCAACACCCGCCGACTGCTGATCGAGCATGGCGGTTTTTTGTATGACGCGGATGATTACAGCGACGACCTGCCATTTTGGACACGGGTGGAAGGTCAGTCCCATCTGGTGGTGCCCTATACCCTGGACAGCAATGACATGCGTTTTGCCTCGGCTCAGGGATTCAACAGCGGTGAGCAGTTTTTTCAGTACCTGAAGGATGCCTTTGACGTACTGTATGCCGAAGGGGCGGAGACCCCGAAGATGCTGTCAGTGGGGCTGCATTGCCGCATTATCGGGCGTCCGGGCCGCTTTCAGGCCCTGCAGCGCTTTGTGGAGTATGCCCGGCAGCATGAGGATGTGTGGTTCTGCCGCCGTCTCGACATCGCCGAACACTGGATCAGGGAGCACCCGGCCACATGAAAACCCTGAGCGAACTCAATGCCCTGCCCGTCGACACCTTTACGGATTATTGCGCCGGTGTCTATGAGCATTCACCCTGGATTGCCCGTCAGGCTGCGGCCCAACGTCCGTTTGCCGATACGGCGGCGCTGCTGGCAGCCCTGTATCAGGTGCTGGCGCAGGCCGGGTACGAGCCGCAGCTGGCCCTGATCCGTGCACACCCGGATCTGGCCGGGCGCGCCGCCCTGCGCGGGGAGCTGACTGCTGCGTCGACCAGTGAACAGGCCGGGGCCGGTCTGGATCAGTGTTCCCCCGAGGAGCTGGCGCGTTTCATGGCCCTGAATGATGCCTATCAGGCCCGTTTCAACTTCCCGTTCATTATGGCGGTGAAAAACGCCACGCGCCATCAGATTCTGGATGCCTTTGAAACCCGTATCCATAACAGCCCGGATGCCGAATTTGCCATGGCTCTGAGCCAGATCAACCGTATTGCCGCCTTCCGGGTTGCCGATCTTGTCACCGAGGATAAGGATAGCCGGACATCATGAGTGAACTGCTGAAAAACCTGCAAAACCGGTGGATCGATCTGGCCCAGCCACGGCTCGGTGCCAGGGGCCTTTATGCCACCGATGAATTCTTTGCCCCACTGGAACGCCTGCTCCAGCCGGAGCCGGCAGTGTTCATCCCCGGCAAATACGACGACAACGGCAAATGGATGGATGGCTGGGAGACCCGGCGCAAGCGGGGTGAAGGCCATGATTATGCCATTGTGCGCCTCTGCCCCGGCGTAATTCACGGCGTGGACCTGGATACCTCGCACTTCACCGGCAACTACGCCCCCTCGGCCAGCCTGGATGCCTGTCACTGTGCCGGCGACCCGGATGACAGCACGGTCTGGACCCCCCTGCTGACGGCACAGGCCCTTCAGGGCAATACCCATAACGGGTTCAGCATTGACAATCCCGACTGCTGGACCCACCTGCGCCTCAATATTTACCCGGATGGCGGCATTGCCCGCCTGCGTGTCTATGGCGAAGTGCGCTACGACTGGCGTACCCGCAAGGTCGGGGAAGAAACCGACTTGCTGGCCATGGAACACGGTGGGCGCGCCCTGTGTGCCAATGACATGCACTTCGGCCACATGAACAACCTGATCGCACCGGGACGCGGCATCAATATGGGTGACGGCTGGGAAACCCGGCGGCGGCGGGAACCAGGGCATGACTGGGCCATTCTGCACCTGGGGCATGCCGGAGAAATCCACCGTATCGTTATCGATACCGCCCACTTCAAAGGCAACTTCCCGCATGAATGCTCAGTATCCGCTGCCTTCATGCAAGGCGGGAGCGAGGCCAGTATTGCCACCCAGAGCCTGTTCTGGCAGACCCTGCTGCCACCGCAGAAAATGCGTGCCGACAGCCTGCATGAGTACCTTGATGAGGTACAGGCCATCGGGCCGGTGACGCATGTCCGCCTCAATATCTTCCCGGATGGGGGCGTCAGCCGCCTGCGTGCCTTCGGGCAGCTTTACAAGGGATAAATCATCAATACCCGGACATAACACAGGGAGCCGACAGGACATGCGTATCGAACTGAAACCGGAACCACTGACCCGTGAAGCCTTTGCTGCTTTTGGCGAGGTGATTGAAACTGCCGGGCGCGACTTTTTCCACATCAATTACGGTCATACCGAGCGCTATCACGACCTGATGACCCTGGATGCACTGGAAGCCGGGGGCAAGCCCACGGTCAGCCTCTTCCGTACCCAACCCAAAGCCTTTCCCATGGCAGTGGAGGTCCTGGAACGCCATCCGGTCGGCAGCCAGGCTTTTCTCTGTCTGGAGCGCCGCCCCTTCATCACCGTGGTGGCCCCCCCTTCGGCAGGCGACCAGCCCGACCTCAGCCAGCTGCGTGCCTTTCGGGTCGGTGCGGATCAGGGTATCAATTACCGGCGTGGTACCTGGCACCATTACCTGTTCAGCCTGGAGCAGCCGGCAGATTTTCTCTGCCTGGACCGCAGTGGTGGTGAGGGCGGGAACTGTGATGAATACCGTCTGAAACCGTCGGTTTTCATTGTGGATCCCTGATCAGCACCATACGCAGCTGCCCTGCCCGCAACCGGGCTCCGCCAAAGACCGGACCGGAGGGGCCGGTATCAATCAGGTATCAGACCGGAACGTTCAGACCGGATCAGCCCGGGTTGTCTGGCCAAACGGTTGCCACTGGGCCGGCGGTGGCGGGAGAAATTCCGGTGTTTCCCGTCCCATGCCGGGTCTGGCAGTCATGATAATGTCAAAGGAAATGGAAATACGCTCCTGAGCGGTCTGGTTCGGCTCCACGCTGTGACTCTGGCGCGAGGGAAACAGCAGCAGACGCCCCGGTATCGGCTGATAGAACCCCTGCTTGCAGTTCAGCACATTCCAGTGCGCTACCGCATTAGTACCGGGCGTGGCCATGCCCTGCTGCAGCTCATTCTGCTCCGCCATATTGTGCAGCACGAAATTGCCCGCCAGTGAGCGGTCTCCCACATCCGGGACGGCCACATAATAAACCGCACTGATATTGGCGGTGTAATGGGCATGGGCACCGACGCGCTGATCGGTGCGCGAGATCACCGGCCAGGAACGCTGGATATAAAGCTGCAGAATATCCATATTGTGGCCCAGCTGGCGCAGATATTCCAGGCAGTGCCATTCCACCTGCTGCACCAGCCAGGCAAAGCGCGCATCGGCATGCAGCTGCCCGATCCCGTGCACATCACCGGTCCAGGCCATGCTGGCAAAACGGTGCGCCCCGGCAGCCTGTTCCAGCCCCAGAATGGCTTCACGCAGGGCAGGATTCTGCTGTTCAGCCCCCTCCAGATCAGCGTAATAAACAGCAAGCGGAAACCAGGTATCGACCGGCATGGCATTCTTTCCCGTGTAACAGGTATTTCCCGTGAGCCTAACGCGCTTAGCGGCCCGGCAGCAGCAATGCCCCTACCAGCGGCAGTAATCGGGCTACAGGCGCGTTATCATGACTTGGACCGGGTTTTATCCGGAAAATGTCAACAATACCTTTGCAAACAGTTGCCAAATGGCTGTTTAGGGCTATTATTGTCAACATTAGACATAATGAATGTATCAAGGGGGGGAGGCACCATGGCATTTCACCTGGCTTGTCAGATGTATGAACCGGTCACGATTTCCGACCGTCTGTTTCTGGAGTTGCGCCGCGCCATCCTGACGGGTGAGCTGCCTGCCGGCAAGAAAATCAGTGAGCCGGAACTGTCAGCAGGCTACGGGGTCAGCCGGGGTTCCCTGCGTGAAGCCATCAGCAAGCTGGAAAACTGCAATCTGGTCACGCGAAAACCCAATATCGGTGCCCGTGTGGTCACCTTTTCCGTTGAACAGCTGCTGGAAATCTATCAGATCCGTGAGGCCATGGAAGGCATGGCTGCACGGCTGGCAGCCCGTAATATGAGTGACCATGAAATCCAGCATCTGCGCATGCTGCTGGAGCGGCATAAAAAAGCCATTGATGACCCCGGCATTACCAACAAGGCAGACCTTGAGCGTGACGCAGATCTGGACTTCCATTTCTGCATTATTCAGGGCTGCAGCAATGAACGCCTGCTGCGCATGCTGTGCCAGGACCTTTATGATCTGGTGCGCTTCTACCGTTACCGCCTGAACCCCGGTTTTTCACCCACCGCGATGCAGGAGCATGAACTGCTGGTACAGGCACTGGAGCGCCGGGATGGTGAAATGGCCGAACTGCTGATGCGCCATCATGTCCGTGCCTCACGGGACCGCGCCAAGGTACGCCTGCAGGAGATGACACCGGAAGAACTGGGGCTGACCGGCTGAGGTCTATTCCAGTGCGTCCAGCATCCGGTCAGCCAGCTCGCCCACCAGGGCAGCCTGGGCACGCACCAGGGCTTCCACACTGTCATCAGCCGTCGCCTGCTTCAGGTCAAAACGCCGGTTCTGCAGCAGTTTGCCGTCCTCGCCCTGCTGATACTGCCAGTTGCCGCGCAGGGTGGCGGACTGCCCCGGTACGCCGTCAAACTGGCTGACCTTCACGGTGACCTGGTAACGGGGAGTCTGCTCCAGCTCCCAGGGTACGGTTTCCATCCGGGTCCGGGGCAGGCGTGCCTGCAGCTGGTCCGTCAGCGCCCCGGCAAATTCATCCTCCAGCTCCCCGCCCCATTCATGGGTTCCGGAAACCGCCACCCGGTACTCATCCTGACGCAACACCATGCTCTTGCGGTCCAGCAGTGCCGGCAGATACACCGGCCCGACGCCAAGGCTCGGAATGCGGGCAGACAGTGCCGGACGCTCCCGGACACTGCCCGCACTCCCGGCCAGGGTGTAATACTCGGTCCTGACACTGCCGGAACAGGCCGTCAATAACAGCAGGCCAGCCAGCCCTCCCGGACGGATCAGCCCGTACCATGGTCGTCGGCCCCGCCAGCGGGCTTTGTTCCTGTCCATATTCATGTTCTCATGCCTTCAAGCCATTTCCTGCAAACCTTTATACCCGAACCCCTTGCCTGGAATCCCCCCATCCTGACCTTACTGATCCCGTTTACCGCGCAGCACCGATTCCGGCTGTTTCTGCAGGGTTTCAGCCAGGGTGCGCAGGGAGCGTGACATCAGGGTCACTTCCTGCATCATCTGATCGAGCTGATACTGGGTCGGCGAGTTGCGCGCCAGCAGCCGGTCCAGGTGCCCCATGGTATTCTGCAGCCGCACCAGGGTCTTGTTCAGCTCTTCCGAGGTTTTGGCAAAATCACCGGAGATGCGCCCGACCGCACCGGTCACTTTTTCTGCAGACGTGGTGGTACGCTGCAGGGCATTGTTCACGGTGCCGGTTATCCGGGTCATGTTGTCGGTGAGCTGCGGCAGGGTCTCCTTGTCCAGCCGCTCGGTGAGTACATTCAGGTTGCGGCTCAACTGCGGCAGGGTCTGGGTATCCAGCCGCTCCGCCACCCGGCTCACATCACGGGTCAACATCGGCAGGGTCTGCTTGTCCAGCCGCTCGGTGAGCACGTTCAGGTTACGGCTCAGCTGCGGCAGGGTCTGGGTATCCAGCCGTTCCGCCACCCGGTTCAGATCACGGGTCAGCATCGGCAGGGTCTGGGTATCCAGCCGCTCCGCCACCCGGCTGATGTCACTGCTGAGGCCTGGCACGGTTTTTTCATCCAGCTGACGGATCAGCTGTTGTGCATCGCTCAGGGTGGCACCGGCCTTGCTCATGGTGCTGCGGGTTTCCTCCAGCACACGGTTCACATTGCCCACCGTCTGGTCCAGCTTGCCCTGCTCCAGAAAGCGGTTCACATGCTGCACGGTCTCCTGCAGCTCCAGACTCAGTTCACTCATGGCCACGGCGACATTCTCGGCCGGCTGGTTGTCAACCGGGAAAATGTCATAGAACTGCCCGCTGGTGATACTGCCTTTTTCCGCGTCCTGATCAAATATCAGCGCCACATACAGCATGTCGGTCAGCATGCTGCCGCTGCGCAACTGGGCGCGCAGGCCCTTTTCCACCATCTCCCGAATCAGTGTCGGAGCCCGTTCAAGGTCAATATCATCGGCAAAGCGCTCCGGCTCGATCGAAATCAGTACCGGCGTGCGCAGGTCATTGCTGTCCTGATCATAATAAAGCTTGACCTTCTCCACCTGCCCGACCCGGATACCCTGATACTCCACCGGCGCATGTTCCGCCAGCCCGCGCAGGCTGCCTTCAAAATACAGGGTGTAATACAGGCGATTGGCATAATGCCGCTCCCGGCTGCCGGCATAATTGCGGTAAAGCACGAAATGGGTGCCATCTTCGCTGATGGCGCGGTCACTGCTTTCATCCTCCGGAGTTTCAAAGGCAATCCCCCCGGCAATCAGGGTGGACAGGGATTCCATGTGAAATTCCGCTCCCGTGGTATCCACACGCAGATCAAAACCGCTGGCATTCCAGAAGCGGGTATTGGCATTGATGAAGCGGTAAAACGGCTCATTGATGAACACCGTCAGCTCGATGCGCCCGCTGTCCTCCACCAGACGGTAATCAATCACCTCGCCCACTTCCAGCTGTTTGTAGAAGATGGATGAACCGACATCCAGCGACCCCATGGAGTCGGTTTCCAGGATGTATTCGCGTCCGGGCCGGGCCGGCTTGATGCGTGGCGGGTCTTCCAGCACCTGGTAGCACAGCGAACTGGTGGTTTCCGCTGCCGGATTGTTGCTGACCTGTTTGGGGGTCATGCCGATATAGGTCCCGGAAAACAGGGTGCCCAGACCGGATATTTCCGTACCGCGCACACGGGGCCGCACGACCCAGAACTGACCGCTGCAATCCAGTGACTGGCTGATTTCCTTGCTCAGCACCAGCGTTACCAGCGGATTGAGGTTCTCATCCAGCGTGACTTTCCGCACCTTGCCGACCGAAACCGCCTTGTAGCGTACCTCGGTCACACCCGGCTGGATACCTTCGGCCTCCGGAAACGGCACCGTGATGGTCTCGCCCTGGGTGAGCCAGAACTGCACCAGCAGCCAGATTCCGAACAGGGCTGCTGCCAGCGGAATCAGCCAGACCGGCGAAGGCCGACGGTGCTGCCGGATCACCACATCCTGCAGTTCATCTGCCGCTAATGTGTTTTCCTGTTCCTGTTGCGTTTCCATGTCAGCCATGTTTCTGTCTGCCTCGCCGTTGCCGGTATGCCGTGTCCCAGATCAGGTGCTCATCCAGGGTATGGGCTGCCAGCATGGTCAGCACCACCACGGATGCAAAACAGAGGGTACCGGTATTGGCTTCAATCCGGGCCAGATTGCCGAACTGCACCAGCGCAATCAGAATCGCAACCACAAACACATCCACCATCGACCAGCGCCCGATGTATTCCGTCATCTTGTAAAGCCGCATGCGCTCACGCGGATGACGACTGGAACCATGCTGCATCCCGAGCAGCAGAAAGATCAGCGCCAGCAGTTTCAGCAGGGGCACCACGATACTGGCCACAAAAATCAGCAATGCCAGTGGCCACTGACCCGCCGCTACCAAATGCCAGGCCCCGCTGATAATGGTATCCGGCTGGCCGGAACCGAGCATGTACACGCTCATGACCGGCAGCAGGTTGGCCGGTATGTACAGAATGGCAGCGGCAATCAGCAGTGCCCAGGTCACTTCAATGCTGTTGCCGCGCCCGATGCGGATGCGCCCGCCACAGCGCTGGCAGTAAAGGTGATCATGCGGGTCCGGAGACAGGGGGCGGCGACTCAGGGCACCGCATACCCGGCAGACCAGAATGTCTGCGGCTGAAATACCCGGTTCAGGCATGGTGACGACACGCCTCCAGCCGGGTCCAGACCGTGTGCGGGTCCGGTACGGCGGCGGCCGCTGCCATGACCACAATCAGGAAGCTGAAGGACCAGAATGCCGGTCCCACAATCAGGAAGGCCAGATCCCCGAGCTTGACCACCGCCACCAGCACTCCGAGCATGAAAACCTCCAGCATGGCCCAGGGCTTCAGCACCCTGATCCAGCGGTACAGGGTCAGTGCCAGTGCCGGCGGCCAGCAGAAACGGATGGTCAGGGCAATCCAGAGCATCGAACACAGCTCCAGCAACGGCATGATCACCAGGTTCAGCGACATCAACAGGGAGAGCAGGTAATACTCCTGTTTCCAGAATGCCACACAGGCCCCCCACAGGGTCAGCTCCTGCTGCATGCCCTGTGCCCGCAGCCCCAGCAGCGGGAACGCATTGGTCAGCAGGTACAGGGTCAGCCCGGTCAGGGTCAGGGCCAGCATCATCTCCAGCATATTGCGCCGCTGGCGATATAACACGGCACCACAACGCTGGCAGACGGCGGTCTGCCCCTCCTGCAATGGACGGTAATGGTGAAGTCGCCCACATTCATCGCATGCCACAAGCTGCTCTGTCATAATTCTAATTAAATTTTCAGATAAACCGGCCTTTATGTGCCGGGCCATTCAGGTTGTTGATGCGGATTTTCGCATGTTTGTCCAAACACTGCCCCTTTAACCCCGTGAGGCAGAATCCTATCACAATCCGCTGGCGAGGCGACGACAAATTCTGCCGGTGACGCTCAGCCTCCCACAGGCTTGCACACCCGCCCCATCCCCGGATCAGCCCGCTACGCCAGCGATGTTGCCCGGTGCAGCAATGGCTCGCCCGGATTGCCGCCATATTCCGACACCATTGGCGCGAAAAAGGAGCAAAGAGGCGCTCAGTCCGGCACAGCACCGGGTTCAGAAGGGACACGAAGCGCGGTTGCAGTCCAATGCCATTGCGGTAAACTGATTGCTTGTTCCACCCGCCTGTCCCGAGACCATGAATACAACCACGACACCCGCCGCCTTGCGCCAGCGTATCCGTAGCGGTGAATTTACCGCCAATACGTCCGGTTACTGCCCCGGTTTTGTCCAATGCAATATGGCCATTCTGCCCAGAGACTGGGCGGATGAGTTCCTGCAGTTCTGCCAGTTCAACCCCAAACCCTGCCCGGTACTGGGTATGGCCGAAGCGGGCAGTGTTGAAATTCCGTCACTGGCCGCCGGTCTGGATGTGCGCACTGACCTGCCGCGTTACCGGGTATTTGAGAATGGTCGTTTCAGCGCCGAAGTGACCGATATTCGTGAACTGTGGCAGGATGACTTCGTCACCTTCATGCTTGGCTGTTCGTTCTCGTTTGAGGAGGCGCTGCAGGCGGACGGGCTGGAAATCCGCAATGTGACCGAGAAGCGCAATGTGCCCATGTACCGTACCGATATCGACTGCACCCCGGCAGGCCGTTTCCGGGGTCAGATGGTGGTGAGCATGCGCCCGTTCAGGGCCGCTGATGCCATTCGTGCCATCCAGATATGTACCCGTTTCCCGGCAGTGCACGGGGCACCGGTACACCTGGGCGACCCGGCGCAAATCGGTATTGCCGACCTGAGCCAGCCGGATTACGGTGAATCCGTGACGGTACGGGATGGTGAAATACCGCTGTTCTGGGCCTGCGGGGTCACGCCCCAGGTCGCCATTGAACAGGCACGCCCGCCCATCTGCATCACGCACAGCCCCGGCTGCATGCTGGTGACGGATATTCCCAACAGCCGCCTGGCGATTATGTAAAACAGATAAAGAAGAGAGGAGATTCATCATGGCATTACGGCTTAACTGCGATTTGGGAGAGAGTTTCGGAGCCTGGAAAATCGGGCTGGATGCCGAAGTCATGCCCCACATTGATCAGGCCAATGTCGCCTGTGGCTTTCATGCTGGTGATCCGCTGGTCATGCAGCGTACCCTGACGCTGGCCAAAACCCATGGCGTGACGGTGGGAGCCCATCCGGGGTATCCCGATCTGGTCGGTTTCGGACGCCGCTCAATGCAGTGCAGCCGGGCGGAAATCATCGCCATGGTGCAATACCAGACTGCTGCCCTGGAAGGCATGGCCGGAACCCTG
>Ga0116152_10000253_pt1 | contig 43391 bp, 37 predicted proteins | sample AD_UKC119_MetaG_FD_89894 | JGI IMG/M metagenome (GOLD analysis project Ga0116152, IMG submission 89894) | Active sludge microbial communities of municipal wastewater-treating anaerobic digesters from Hong Kong - AD_UKC119_MetaG | ecosystem: Engineered > Bioreactor > Anaerobic > Digestate... | reverse complement strand
TTTAGCTTCCCAAAGTCGCAACCATTACTGCTTTAATTGTATGTAAGCGATTTTCTGCTTCATCAAATACGACGGAGTGGGGCGACTCAAATACTTCATCGGTAACTTCCAGTTCCGGCATTCCGAATTTCTGAAAAATCTCCTCTCCCACCGTTGTTTCACGGCTATGGAACGACGGCAGACAATGCAGGAATTTTACATTGGGATTTCCTGTTTTTTTAATCATTTCCATATTCACCTGATAAGGTTTCATTTGTTCAATACGTTGCACCCATACTTCATCAGGTTCTCCCATCGAAACCCACACATCTGTATACAGAAAATCAACACCTTTAACTCCTTCTTCCACCTTATCCGTGATTGTAATTTTAGCACCGGTTTCTTTGGCAATCGCACGGCATTGGGCAACTAATTTTTCATCCGGGTGACAAATTTCAGGAGCAACGGCTCTGAAGTCCATTCCCATTTTTGCGGCGCCCACCATAAGTGAATTCCCCATATTATTACGTGCATCACCCAAATACGCAAAAGAGAGCTGGTTCAGCGGTTTATCAGCGTGTTCCATCATGGTTAAAAAATCAGCCAGGATCTGCGTTGGATGAAATTCAGTGGTTAATCCGTTCCAAACGGGAACACCGGCATAGGCGCCCAATTCTTCCACGATTTCCTGTTCATAGCCACGATACTCAATACCATCGTACATGCGACCCAGTACCCGGGCCGTATCTTTCATCGATTCTTTTTTGCCCATCTGTGATCCGGAGGGACCCAGGTAGGTAACATGTGCCCCCTGGTCAAGCGCAGCTACTTCAAAAGCACAACGTGTGCGGGTGCTGTCTTTGGCAAAAAGTAACACAATGTTCTTTCCTTTCAGCCGCTGCTGCTCAATACCGGCATATTTTGCCTTTTTAAGATCCCGGGATAAATTAAGCAAAAAACTAATTTCCTGAGGAGTAAAATCCAACAGTTTAAGAAAATTTCTGTTTCTGAGATTAAAAGCCATAGCTGTTATTTTTTAAAATGAATTATTATGCAAAGGTAATTCGTGTACCTCCATTGTCAATACCTAATTTTTCGATGCTGGTAATAATAGCATCCATACCGGTATTTTCCACAAACTGTATTGCCGCGGAGATTTTTGGTCCCATACTGCCGGCAGCGAAATGCCCTTCATTCATGTAGCGCATCGCTTCCGACATGGTCATTTTATCGATTGACCGTTGCTGAGGCGTATTAAAATTAAGGCAAACTTTATCAATATCGGTTAATATGATAAACTTATCGGCATTGATCTGGCGAGCCAGCAACGAAGAAGCCAGATCTTTATCAATCACGGCATCAATTCCAACCATTTTATTATGTTTCTCGTAATACACTGGTATTCCGCCACCACCGACAGCAATAACAATATGATGTGAACGAGCAATTTTTGCGATTGATGTGGTATTATTAATAATCAGAGGCCTTGGCGAGGCAACTACCTTACGCCAGCCACGTCCTTTGGCATCTTCGGCATAAACAGAATTTGTTTCCGAAGCCATCCGGTCGGCTTCCTCTTTTGAATAATACGGCCCGACGGGTTTTGACGGATTTTGAAAGGCAGGATCCTCTTTATTAACAACCACCTGGGTAATTATCGAAATGATATCACGCTGAAGATCGTTCTCGCGTAACGTATTACGCAATTGCTGTTCAATAATATAACCAATGAACCCCTGAGAATATGCCACACTAACATCCAAGGGCATTTCAGGCAGTCCATAATTTTTATTTGCTGCAGAATTTGCCAGCAAAATATTGCCCACCTGAGGGCCATTGCCATGGGTAATAACAAAGTTATAGTCCCTGCGAATAAGCTCAACTAAACGCTCACTTGCCACGCGGGCATTTTCTTCCTGTTCACTAATAGTGCCTTTTTGTCCTGCCTTAAGCAAAGCGTTGCCACCCAGTGCAACTACTGCGAGTTTTTCCATCAGTTTTATGGTTTAAAATTAATTTGCAAACATAATGGTTTTCTTTCATTTACAAGCAACATAATTGGAAAAGAAACTCCATGTGCCTGGTCTCAGGACAAAACCCCGTTAACCGCCTCCATAAAGTCCTCAGGCTGGTAGGGCTTAAGTAAATAGCTGGCGCATCCGGCCTTGAGGCACTGTGTTTTCAATGCATGACGAACCGAAGAAGTCTGCACAATTACAGCAAGTGCAGGGCGAATTTTTTTTACGGATTCCAAGAGATTAAAACCCAATTCTTCTTGCAAATTAATATCCAGCACAAGCAAGTCAATCGTTGTATGGTCAAGCGACTTTAGCAAGGTATCCGGCTGGCCTGACCAAATAGTAGAAGCAAAAGTCGGTTTCAGTATTTCATTAATTAAAAGGTAATCATTCTTAAATTCAGAATGAATCAAAATTGTTTTTGTATATAAATTTGGAATATTTATTTTTTTATCGATTAAAAAAGCTTCTTTTGCAACGGATATGGTTCGTTGAATATCGATGGTAAAACAAAATTCGGATCCTTTTCCCTGTTCAGATTGAACAGATATCCGACCTCCCAGCAATTCAACTAACCTACGGGTTATAGTCAGGCCTAATCCCGAACCCCTGTATTTACGCGTAGTTTGCGCTTCTACCTGAAAAAATGGATTAAAGATCTGCTCCGTCATGTCAGGTGCAATTCCAATTCCGGTATCTGAAACAAAAAAAATCAGTTGATTGGACTCAAAACGGTAACCAAAAACAATCGTACCATGCGAGGTAAACTTAACCGCATTTTCGAGCAGATTGGTAAAAATTTGCTTTAATCTTATAATATCAGTTTGTATGGAAAAAAATTTATCCTCGATGCCTTTTTGTAATTCCAGCCGTACCTCTTTCGCTGTGATCTTACGGGTAAAGGAAACAAGCAGTTGATCCAGAAGGTTATTGATCAGGCATGAAGTAAAGTTAACAGTAATTTCTCCAGCATCAATTTTCGACAAATCAATAATGTCATTAACAAGATTCAACAAGGTTTTACCACAAGTTGAAATAATTTCGGAATACTTCTCCTGATCGTTTGGATGTACGCTACCCCGGGCAATCAACGAAGAAAAACCAATTATTGAATTCAATGGCGTTCGGAGTTCATGGCTGATATTGGCGATAAAATTTGCCTTCAGACGTTCTGCTTCTATTGTTTTGCGTTGTGAATCATAGAGAAATTTTTTTGCGTGAATGTATTGAACATGAACCCATATCTGTTCAACGACCGAAGAATACAATGCGATATCCTGTTCACTGAATTTTTTATGGGATTCCTGTCTTGATAAACCAATGAAGCCCGTAAGAAATTCATCCCGATAATAAGGAAAAACTAAAATATCAGAAACAGGAGGGGTCTCCCCGCCAGAAAGCTCACAATATTTCGAAATCTGCATGGGTTTGGAAAGGTGAAGCAAAGGAAGTTTTTTTTGATTAAACAGGACACATAGTTTTTCCGTTTTTAACCATCGATTCCTATCGGAAGAACAGCTGTAATACGATTCGATCTCCTGATAAAAACAGACAGAAAATCGAAAACCCTCAAAAATAGTGGAAAGCAACTTTTCAATGGTATCGATAAGAGTCGTCAAGGATCCAGATAAATAATCCAGACTGTTCAGTGCATTAAATTTTTCACGAATAATATCGCTACGCTTTTCTTTCTCAATTTCATATTGTACACCTATTAGCCGTAAAGGATTACCACGGGCATCAAATTCCGAAAAACGGATTTTATTCCGCACCCAAATGTAACCCCGGTCCTTAAAAAGAAACCGGTACTCGATTTCATGCGCCAAGGGTTTATTCGTCAAAAGGCTTTTTCCCCAAGTAAAAACTGAATCCCGGTCGTCAGGATGAACAAGATGAGTAAGCTGCGTTGAAATTTCCCTGGAATTGTAACCTCGTTTCCCGGAAGGTTTTTGCGGCAATGATTCGACAAGAACTGAACTGTATGTCGCCGTGCCAGTATTAAAATCAATTTCCCAAACCGCATTATCCAGCATATCAAATGCGGTTTGGAGTTTATTTTTGCTGGCGTTAAGGGCATTTTCTGCCTGAACGACTTCTGTGATATCCCTACCCAGTCCAATCACCTCCATAATCCGGCCCTGGTCATCCAATAGAGCTTTATCATTCCATTCCAGCCACCGCCATCCAAATTGCGTTAATGCACGCTGACGAACTTTACAGGTATAAGGCGGTTCCTGCAATTTTTTCATTTCTTCATCGGTCGACTTTTGATCGTCAGGATGGACTAAAGGCATAAAAGATTTTCCCAAAAGTTGCTGCTTATTTTTGCCAAATGTTTCACAATAGGATCTACTCACATAGAGAAAGCGATCCTGATTGTCGACACGAACCACCAAATCATTCAAATTTTCTATCAATTTTCTGAATTCCGTATCCAGATGTGGACTCCGGCTTCGATAACCCGCTAATTCATTTTGCAAATCAGCAATTTGCTGTTCCAGATCATTAATTCTATTCATAGTTTCATAAGCCTCGGAAATAAAAACTTAAACAAAAATACAACTTTTGAAGTACTAAAAGCCTACATCATCTATCTTTGCGTAATGCAAAAAACAGAAGAAAAAAAAATAGCCATTAAAACCTTTGGTTGTAAGTTAAATTATTCGGAATCATCACAAATTATCCGAGAATTATCCGAAGCAGGATATAAAATTGTAGACGTGAATGCGCAGGCCGATGTATATCTTATCCATTCCTGTACAGTTACAGCACTTGCGGAAAAAAAAACCCGGCAGGCCATCCGGCATTTTAAAAAACTAAATCCATCGGCGCAGATTGGCGTAATCGGCTGCTACTCGCAGCTACATAGTGAGGAAATTCTGGCCATGGAAGAAGTGGATTTCATTGCTGGTAATGAAACCAAATACCAGTTAGCCAAAATTCTGCAGGGTCAGACCATACCGGAACCGAACAACACGTTCAGAGAATATGGCCTCTACCATGGAGCCTACTCGTTAAGCGACAGAACACGAAGCTTTCTGAAAGTTCAGGATGGATGTGACTATTTCTGTAGTTACTGCGCAGTAGCCTATGCCAGAGGACGAAGCAGAAGCGATTCCATTTCAGGAGTATTAACAAAAGCCAACGAAGCAATTGAACAAGGGGCAAAAGAAATTGTACTTACCGGAGTGAATGTGGGCGATTTTGGAAAAGAAAACAACCAAACACTCTTTGACTTACTTTATGAACTGGAAAAACTGCCGGTTGATTACCGATTGCGACTGTCCAGTATTGAACCCAATCTTTTAGAGAACCGGATTATTGATCTGGCAGCCACTTCCAAAAAAATTATGCCCCATTTCCATATTCCACTACAATCGGGGAATGATGAAGTGCTACACCGCATGAAAAGAAGGTATTCCCGCACCCTTTTTGAAGAAAAAGTCTACTATATTAAAAACCTTCTTCCTCAGGCCTGCATTGCAGCCGATGTAATTGTAGGTTTTCCCGGAGAAACAGATGAAGAATTTGCTTCAACTTTTGCCTTTATCCAGTCATTACCCCTCTCCTGTTTACACGTTTTTACCTATTCCGACCGACCCAATACGTTATCTGCTGCCATGAAACCCAAGGTAGCACCGAAAGTAAAACAAAGCCGAAGCCAAATTCTACATAAACTATCGGAACAGAAACAATCGGCCTTTTATCACGAAAACCTGCACACGACGCGAGAGGTATTATTTGAAGAGATAAGAACAGATGCAATTTACGGATGGAGCGATAACTACATTCGGGTTCGGGTAGACAAAAGCCTGGCTTCTCACAACGAATTGAAAAACACAATATTAGACACTTTCGAACCCCGTGAAGGAGTAATTATCGGAAAACTATCAACACCGTGAAAAAAAAATCACTACTGCCGGAAATCAACAAAATTGTTATTGCAGCCGGAAAATATATCCGGAAGGAATCTAAACACATTCGGCCCAACGACGGCAAGGACAAAGCGTACCATGATCCGGTCAGTTTTGTTGACCACCGTGCAGAGGAACTTTTGGTTAACGGATTGTCGTCGCTGCTTCCCGATGCAGGATTTATTGCTGAAGAAGGAACAGGAGAACGAAATCCAGATGGATACAACTGGATTATTGACCCACTGGATGGGACCCTCAATTTTCTGCACGGTATACCGATGTACAGCATTTCGGTGGCATTGGCTGAAAACGAGCATTTATTATCGGGCGTTGTTTACGAAATAACCCGTAACGAAATATTTTATGCAGAAAGGGGGACTGGCGCCTACTGCAATGGAAAAGCAATCAGGCATTCCAATATTCTTACGATGGAAAACAGCCTTTTCGCTACAGGTTTCCCGTTCCGCGATTACTCCCGGATAAATCAGTATCTTTCCCTTCTTCAGTTGATGATGAATGAAACCAAAGGCATCAGACGAATGGGCAGCGCAGCAGTGGACCTTTGTTATACGGCAGCAGGACGATTTGAGGGGTACTTCGAATATGGGCTCAAACCTTGGGATATTGCCGCCGGAATTGTTATTGCCAGAGAAGCCAAATGTATTATATCTGATTTTCAGGAAAATGAAAATAATTGGAGTGGTGAAGATATTTTAGCCGTAAATCCATATCTGTACCACGAATTCGTTAATTTTGTCCATAAGCATTTTAAAAAATATGTATGACAACAACTGGCAGGATCAACACAAGCGTTTTATTTCTTCTCCCGACCGCACTGTTTCTCATGAGTCTATTGTCCTATTTTCCGGCAAATGGGCAAAATGAAACCTCATCGGATACTGTATTAACCCCTGAAAAAAGAGAGACTGTGTACGTTTTTGAGATCAGGGAAGAGATTGCCAAACCTGTATGGAGAAAGACACAAATGGCATTTGATGAGGCCATCGAAACAAAGTCGTCATTAATTCTTATCCACATGAATACTTATGGGGGTCAGGTGGATTTTGCCGATAGTATCCGTACCCGAATACTGCAGTCGACAATTCCGGTATATGTATTTATCGACAATAATGCCGCCTCTGCCGGTGCCCTGATATCCATTGCCTGCGACAGCATTTACATGCGGCCAGGAGGAAATATCGGAGCGGCTACCGTGGTCAACCAAAGCGCCGAGCAACTACCCGACAAATACCAAAGCTATATGCGCGCCATGATGCGATCAACCGCCGAAACCAATGGACGTGATCCACAAATTGCTCAAGCCATGGTAGATCCGGATGTAGAAGTGGAGGGGATATCCGAAAAAGGGAAAGTGCTCACTTTTACCACACAGGAGGCCTTAGACAATGGTTTCTGTGAAGGGATAGCCAACAACTATCAGGAAGTAATTAAAAACTTTACCCCGCTGCAAAACCCGGAAATTGTTGTACAAAAATTAACACTCCTCGATAAACTGATAGGTATACTCATCAGCCCGGCAATTTCCGGGTTACTAATTATGGTAATTATTGGTGGAATTTATTTCGAACTGCAAAGCCCGGGAATTGGTTTCCCGTCGATTGCTGCAGCGACTGCAGCATTAATCTATTTTGCGCCCTTATACCTCGAAGGGCTGGCTGCACACTGGGAAATAGCAATTTTTATTGTGGGCATTATTCTCGTTATGGTCGAAATTTTTGCCTTGCCGGGATTTGGCGTTGCCGGGATTAGCGGAATTCTGCTAATTATGCTCGGATTAAGTTTCAGTATGGTTGGAAATGTTGGTTTTTCGTTCTCTGCCGAACAGATAGAAATACTGTTTACAAGTATTATGGTGGTATTAATAGCCACCACTACCAGCGTTGTATTATCATTTTTTCTGACAAAAAAAATTCTTACCAGCAAAAATCTGCATTTTGCGCTGAATACAGTATTGGATAAAAACGAAGGTTTTACGAGTTCAGAAAACATACAATCGGAGTTAATCGGAAGTACGGGAATTGCCAGAACCGTCCTGCGCCCCGGAGGAAAAATTGAAATTAACCAAGTGGTTTACGATGCCGTAGCCGAGACCACCTTCATTGAAAAAGGCACCCCGGTAGTAGTAACGAGGTATGTGAACGCACAGCTATTTGTAAAAAAAACGAATCAAAACAGGTTGAACACCGAAGAAAAAAGCGAACATTAGTTTACCGTTAGCTTATATTACCCTTTAATCTTACTTTCAACAGTTTCAAGTATTTTATTTTCGCGTATAGCGGCGAGGCGGTCAATCTCAGCGGCTCTTTTCAGAATATCCTCCACAAAAGCAGCATCGTCATAACCTGCAGCATTAATTTTCACATTCAGGTGTGCCCCACGCACTCCTGCACGGGCAGCCAAAGCACCCACACCAGCATCACTGACCGAATTCGGATTGCCTGTTTCAGCCATGGCCTCCATCACCTGCATGGATTCATAACACAAAGTCATCACTTTAAATGGCACCTGAATGGCATATTTTGTAGCTTCCTGAATGGCCATTCTGCGAAGATTTTTTTCTTTTTCTGATTTCTTTGGCAGCCCAAATGCATCCATAATCCGGTTAAAGGCGCGGGTGTCTTCATCCACCAAAACATTTAATGCCGACTGGTAACTTTTGCCCTTTTCTGCCCAATGGCTGAATTCCTCCCAACGGTTGTCCCAACCCCGTTTATGGGCCGACAAATTCGCAACCATTGAACCCAGCGCAACGCCCAGGGTTCCCATATACGCTGCAATTGAACCCCCACCCGGAGCAGGTGATTCACTGGCTGTTTCTTCAGCAAACGACGACAACGTCATATCAACCAATTGTTTTGAAGATTGATTTGCATTTTGAAGAATATATTCAATAATCTTTTTATCCGGATCAAAAGGATATAATTCATCCAACCCCATTGATTTAACAGCAATTTTTATTATTTCCTTGTCGGAGATGCCGAGTGAACGTTGCTGTTTTTTCAGATAATGTTTTCCGGCATCGAGCATAGCCTGCAGCGGAATCACACCCACCAACTCCGATCCTGTAACACGGATTCCACGGGCGGCCGCACGCCGGCATACCTCGTCAAATGCTTCGTGTACTGATGTTACAGTAATATCGGTAAGATTCATGGAAATTTGCGCAACACCATATTCTTCGATAAACCATCCTATCGCTTTAACACATTTCAAACTGCCGGGAGTATAAACCTGATTTCCCTGCTCGTCTTTAACAATTTTTCCGGTTATTGGATCGCCATCACGCAGAACACGCCCTTTTTCACGCACATCAAAGGCAATAGAATTTGCCCGACGGGTTGAGGTGGTATTCAGGTTAACATTGTAAGCCACAAGAAAATTCCTTGCCCCCACAGCCGTCACCCCACTCTTTGCTACCTGTTCCGTAAATTCAGCCGGTCCAAAATCAGGTTTCCACTCAGGTGTAATAATCCGTTCGCGCACTGCTTCATATTCACCAAGTCGGCATGTGGCGAGGTTCCGGCGGTTCTCTTTCCTTGCGGCAAATTCATAACAATAAACAGGTATTTTCAATTCTTCGCCAATACGACGGGCCAGATTACGGGCATACTCCACAACTTTCTCCATAGATATATTAGCCACTGGAACCAAAGGGCAGACATCAGTAGCACCAAAACGGGGATGTGCACCATGATGTTTGCGCATATCAATGAGTTGAGCTGCTTTCCTAACCGCGCGAAACGCTGCTTCACACACCTCATCCGGTGTTCCTACCAAGGTTACAACCGTGCGGTTTGTAGCCTTTCCCGGATCCACATCAATCAGGCTAACCCCTTCCACCGATGTAATCTCGGCTATTATCTGATCAATAATATGCTTATCGTTCCCTTCACTAAAATTAGGTACACATTCGATTAATTGTTTTGACATAACTGTTTTGGTTTTAGTTATTTTCTACTGCAAGCCTGCCATTGATAAATACTTTCCACACTTTATTATCCCCATAGGCATACGGCAGGTATTCAATTCCACTTATGGGTTTTGTAAGGATGATATTAGCTTTCTTTCCTGTATCAATTGAGCCAAGGATATCTTCAACACCCATGGCATAGGCTGTATTCAGTGTTGTAGCATTAATTGCCTCCTCAGGAGTAAGCCGATACAGAATGGAAGCCATAGAAAGAATAAGCTGCATATTTCCAGAGGGCGACGAACCGGGGTTAAAATCACTGGCCATTGCCACCGGGAGTCCGTTTTCAATCATCCGGCGTGCCGGTGCGTAGCGCATACCCAGAAAAAATGCAGCACCAGGTAAAATCGTAGGCATTGTGCCACTATTCCGAAGCGCCTCAATCTCTTTATCACCCGTAAACTCAAGATGATCGACTGAAAGGGCGCCATATTTCACTCCGATTTGAATCCCGCCGGAATAATCCAGCTCGTTGGCATGAATTTTTGGCCGAAGCCCATAACGTGCAGCAGCTTCAAGAATCCGTTCCGTGTCTTCCACGGTAAAAAAACCTTTATCACAAAATACATCCACAAAATCGGCCAGATTTTCGTTTGCAATACGGGGAAGCATTTCATGAATCACAATATCGACATAGGCATGCTGACGATCCCGATATTCCAGAGGAATGCTGTGGGCCCCCAGAAAGTTTGCACGAATAGTTAATGCACTATTTTCTTTTAACCGGCGAATTACCCGCAGCATTTTTACCTCCAATTCGGTAGTAAGCCCATACCCGCTTTTAATCTCCACAGCACCGGTACCATACGAGGTGATAAGATTCAGCCGTTGCATGGCATCCTCAAAAAGCTGATCCTCCGATAGTTCCCGAATCGCTTTTGCACTGTTTAATATCCCTCCTCCCCGGGCAGCAATTGCTTCATACGATAATCCTTTAATTTTGTCAACATATTCCAGTTCGCGGGAAGCAGGAAAAACAAGATGGGTATGAGAATCACAAAAGGCAGGCATAACAATACATCCCTCTGCATCCACTACCTCGCTGTATTCAGTAACCGCTGTATCCAACTCCGCCATTGAACCAAACGAATCAATTTCGTCGTCTTTAAGTACCAAAAAGGCATTTTGAACAGATGGCAACTCCGCCATTTCTAAACCGGATACAAATTTTTTGCCTTTACGGTTTACCTGAATCAATTGCTTAATATTCTTAATGAGTATTGCCATTGTTAATAACCTTGATTTCGTGGGGTACAAAGGTATTAAGTTTTTTACAACCCCGAAATAATTATCCGATGAAAGCACTGTAGATTGTGACTCATCATAAATCAAAAAAAATGATTTAAAGAATTATTTCTGAACACTTTCCGGAGTAAAACGTTTTGAAAAGACAAAAATAAAATAAATGAGTAAACTTTTATATCTTTGCCCCTATTCTAAATATTAATCAGTATAAGTATGAAACAAACGCATTGCTGCCTGTCATCCGAAAAGAAATTCATTATTTTCAGCAATGAAGCGTTACAAACTACCGTCAAAAACCAAATTCTTACAGCATGAAAAAACTACTACTCTTGATGGCCATGGTTCTAATGGGAATAAACCTTTTTGCCGCAAAGGTCAGTAAAAATGAAGCGGAGATCGTGGCCAGAAATTACTATTTCCAGCAGCATAATCTCTTCAAAGGCGAATTAAAATTTCAGGATATTCAGTTTTTAGATGTGATAGAAGAGAAGCGAAATGGTGAAGTAGCCCTCTATGTATTTACATTAAATAATGGATATGTGATTATTTCAGCAGAAAATGCGATGATTCCGGTTATCGGATATTCATGGGAAAGCCCTTACCCTAAAGAGAAGGAAGCGCATTTTGCATGGTTTATTTCAGAATTTATTAACAACATCGAATACCTTCGGGAATATGCCCTCGCACCGGATTTTGAAATTCTCAACCTTTGGAATCAGTATTCCACCGGGAATTATTCCGAATTACTCAGCGTGAAAGAGGTCAGGGATGTTCCCGTGCTTGTGAGTGCCACCTGGAATCAGGATTGGCCTTATAACTACTATGCCCCGGAAGACGAAGCCAGCCCGGCCAACGGTCACACCTATGCAGGTTGTGTTGCCACTGCAATGTCGATGATCATGTATTACTGGCAATACCCCGAAACAGGTACAGGTTCAAGGCAATATTATCAATATCCTTATGGAGTATTGAGTGCTGACTTTGAAAACACTGAATACCAATGGGAAGCTATGCTTGACAATGTGAGCGCCGGAAGCCATCAGGATGCCATCAAAGCCATTGCCGAACTGCAATACCATTGCGGTATTGCAGTGCACATGACCTATGGCCCCGACGGGTCAGGTGCCTATAGTCCGGATGTACCTGCTGCACTGGAAAACTATTTACGTTATGAAGATGCTGTGTATCAGGCCAAATCAGGGATGACAAATGCCCAATGGGAAACATTGCTTGTCGGTCAGCTGGATGCAGGACAACCCATGTACCATTCCGGAACAGAACCTCCAAGTTATGGCCACGCATTCGTTGTAGATGGATATACCTACAGCGGAACCACTTATATGTTCCACTTTAATTTTGGCTGGGGCGGATACGGAAATGGATATTTCGCCAGTACCGATGCGGGCGGATATACGCTTAACCATGCCATTGTCAAAGACTTTATCCCAACGCAACAATACCCCTTTTACGCACAAGGAGCCACGACCCTGACGCACAAAGTCGGTCGCTTTACCGATGGCTCCGGGCCCCTGGAAAATTATCTGGATAACACTTCTGCCAGCTGGTTAATCCAACCCCAAAGCGTTAACGATTCGATTACCGGCATTACGCTCTTTATTGATAACTTCGAGATTGACGGCAGTGATGTATTACGTATTTACGACGGCAGCGACGCCTCAGCGCCCTTGCTGGCCGAATACACCGGAAACGATACGCCGGCAACACAGTACTCAACGGGCAACACGCTTTTTGTCACCTTTGATACCGACGATTCAGGCAACGCACCCGGATTTCTGATGCGCTATACAACCAGTTTATATGCCTGGTGTTCAGGAACTACTACCTTTACAGAAGCCACGGGCACATTCGATGACGGAAGCGGCGATAAAAACTACAATCCGGGTACCTTGTGCCGTTTTAAAATTATTCCGGAATATGCCTCTGCGGTTACACTCTACTTCGATAGCTTTGAAACAGCAGATGAAAATGACTATATGGAAATCTATGACTGGAACTCTTCCACCTTGCTGGCTACGCTGACCGGGAATGTAATCCCTGAACCGGTAACTTCGCCCAGCGGAAAAATGTATATCATCTGGCGTTCGGATAATTTTGACGAGGCAGCAGGCTGGAGTGCCTACTGGGAAACTGAAAATGTGGGAATTCAATCCATTACCCCTGAACAAATTACCTTATACCCGAATCCGGCTAACCATTCCCTCCACCTTGCCTTTCAAACGACTTCCGTCAACCCGGTTATCCTTGAAATCAGGTCTCCCGAGGGAAAATTGGTTTTCAGCGCGCAGGAAAAAAACTCACCGGGTGCCTGCAATCGTACCATTGATGTCAGTAATTTTAAACAGGGAATTTATTTTCTGCGAATAACCAATACATTGGGTTCTGTAACGAAAAAAATCATCATAGAATAAAACATTTTAACAACAAAAAATAGCGTTTCGGATTCGGAACGCTATTTTTTTTTATGCATTTTCTTATCTTTACCTGATAAAAAAACCCGGTCATGAAACGTAACCTTTTGTCATTCCTTATCCTGTTGCCTTTTATCATCCATGGTCAACCTGTATCACAAGCTGATGCCCGAATGGTTGCGCAACACTTTTTTGACTCCCGGAAATCAGAACCGAATAAGCGAAAAGAACCATTGCAGTTCGCTGCCATTACCACAACGTTTTCAGTATCTACACCCCTGTACCACACCCTTTTACTCAAACCAAAAGGTTTTATTGTAATCGCCGCCACCCAAAACGTCATTCCTGTACTGGCCTACAGCTATCAGGATAACCATACCGGGCAAGAGGTTCCCCAGGGTTTTCAATTCTGGATGAATATGTATTCGGAAATGATAATTGAAGCCATTAAGAAACAATTGCCACCTACACCAGAAATCACTGAGCAATGGAACCAATGGCTTTCGGGAGAAAGATGGAAGGAGAAACATATTCGAAGTACAGGCCCATTATTGACCAGTACCTGGAACCAAAACCGGTATTATAACTACCTGTGTCCTGAAGACCCGGCAGGTCCCGACGGAAAATGCTATGCAGGATGTGTGGCTTCAGCTATGGGTCAACTCATGTTTTATTACCGTTGGCCCATAACAGGAGTCGGATCCTATTCCTATGTCCATCCGGAATATGGCACGCTGTCGGCAGATTATGAAAATACAACCTACGCATGGGACGCCATGGAAGATCACCTTTCGAACCCAAACCTTGCCGTGGCAGAATTGCTTTACCATGCAGGTGTGGGGGTAAATATGGATTATGGGCCCAATGGGTCAGGAATGTATAATCATTCGGCTGATTATGTATTGAGAACCTATTTTAAATATACCGCGGAAACAGATTATATTTTCAAGGACAGCACAACACTTGCATGGGACTCCATTCTTCTGGACAATCTCAACCACCGACGGCCACTTTACTATGCAGGCTGGACCGCCGACAGCCTGATAAATATCTCCGGGCATGCCTTTGTATGTGATGGGTATGAAACCGAGGAATATTTCCATTTCAACTGGGGATGGGGAGGCTCCTACGACGGATATTTCTATATCGATAACCTGAATCCCGGGATTAATTTTAATTTCGGACAGGAAGTAATTACCAACCTTTACCCCGACACCCTGAATTATACGTATCCCCCCCCAATGCCTGATTACAGCCATCTGCACACCATTAACGGAACGTTAACCGATGGCAGCGGGCCAAACTTTTATGAACCTGGAACAATACGTGAATGGCTGCTAACCCCCGGTAATGAAAACTATGACAGTATCTCTTCCCTGAATTTCTCCTTCCCGCAGCTGGAACTCACCAATAGTGAGGCTTGGATTCGAATCTACGATGGTGCCGGTGTTAATGCACCCCTGGTGGCTGAAATCACCGGAAATCAAGCTCCCGCACTAATTACCACAGCCGACACCGCATTCATCATCTTTAATGCAGGGGAAATGGAAGCGGCACAAGGTTGGAAAATGCGATTTGCTTCCACACTTCCGGTGTATTGTAGCGGAATGACCTCCATAAACGATGAATCCGGTGTTATTTCAGACGGTTCAGAAGAATATCTTTACCCCGGGAATAACCTCTGCCGTTTCTGGATTAAAGAGGTCGGAAGCTGGGATAACCTTTTTCTACATATCGACCACCTGAATCTTGCAGATCCCGGAGATAAGCTGGAAATACTCGACCCTTCTGTCAATCCCCCGATAACCCTGGAATCTTTTACCGGCCCGATAGCCCTTTCTGATTATACAATAAACGGCGAAAACAACCAGCTTTTTATCCTTTTTCAAACAAATGGAATCTACAATGCCAATGGGGTTACCGCTTCCTTTCAACGCAGTAGGGTCGGAAACCAACCCATGGCTATCCCTGAAAATATATCAGTTTACCCACAACCGGCTTCCAATTTATTGAATATACAGGTGCCTGAAGAAACCGGAAACGTCTCAAAAATCGAAATCTTTAACACCTCCGGGAAAAAAGTGCGCATGTTACTTCCGGTAAATCAACAATCTGCCAAAATTTCTGTTTCTTCTCTGGCCGAAGGTGTTTACTTGTTGAAAATATATGCCGGAAAATCCTGCATCAACAAAAAAATTCTGATTCAACGCTGACAAATCTCTGTAAAGGCATAATTATTGATATACATAAATATAGATATATAAATAACAATAAAATATCAAGTATGAGAAAAATGATGACACTACTGTTGGTTGGATTGTTAACGTTACCGATAACACTGACCGCATCCACCGGCGGTGAGGGTAAGGCGAACACTCCCCCGGCAAACAAGCACGAGGGGAAAGTAATTCACATTACTACTGAGCAGTTCAAAGAATTGATATGGGATTATGAAAAAAACCCGGATCAGTGGGTATACAAGGGTGATCTTCCCTGTATGGTGGATTTTTATGCCGATTGGTGCCGGCCCTGTAAAATAATTGCACCGATCATGGATGAATTGGCGGAAGAATATAAAGGAGAAATCTATATTTATAAGGTCGATACGGATAAAGAAAAGGAAATTGCCAGTATTTTTAATATCCGCAGTATTCCCTCGCTTCTGATAATTCCAATGGAAGGGAAACCACAAATGGCAACAGGGGCATTACCAAAGCCTACATTCGTCGAAATCATCGATAAAGTCTTGTTAGGCAACGAATAATAAGAATGGAAAATTATACGGTTTTTTCCACTGCCGCTTTTCCGCCAGTCAGTTATATGGTTTGTATACTGCTGGCGGAAAAGCCATTAATTGACCTGGGAGAAAACTTTGTAAAGCAGACCTTCCGCAACAGATATCGGATTGGGACGTCGTCAGGGGTACAATCCTTATCGCTTCCGGTGATTAAAACGGAAGGCCATCATACACCGGTGAATAAAATGGTACTTTCGGAACAAATGCCCTGGCGACGTACACAATGGCGAACTCTGGAAGCCGCATACCGAAATTCGCCATTTTTTATTCATTATCAGGATCAGGTAAAAAAACTACTTTTCAATCCATCCCATCACCTTCATACTTATAATAAAGCGGTTTTTCATGGCCTTTGCCACCTTATGGGATTAACACACAGCCTGGAATATCATGAGCAATTTTTCAATAAAGCAGGTTATGATTTAAGAAACAGTATCCATCCAAAAAAAAGCAATCCATTAACACAAATTATTATGGAACATCCATACCATCAGGTATTTGAAGAAAAGACAGGATTCCTGCCTGACCTGAGTCTGGTGGATGTTTTATTTAACCTTGGGCCAGAATCCAGAACGTACATCCAGGCTTTGGCTAGTTATTATTTAAGTGCCTCTGCCGGATATTCAATACGTACATGATACATATTTTTAATTTTATGTTTCATAACCTCTTTTACGACAGCAATGTCCTTAAAGGTAATGGAAGCATTTTCAAACTGACGGAGTGCAATTTGTCGGTTTACAATGTTCTCTACCAGGTTATTAATGGTTGCGTCAGAAGGTTCTTTTAGTGTTCGGGAGGCTGCTTCGACTGAATCGGCCATCATGAGTACACAGGTTTCACGGGAAAAGGGTTCTGGTCCGGGATAAGTATAAATACGTTCATCCGGTGATGATTCAGCGTCCTCTTTTTGCGCCATGGCGTAGAAATAGCCGATTTTACCGGTGCCATGGTGTGTGCGGATAAAATCGATAATTTGGTCGGGCAATTTATAGCGTCGTGCCCTGTCGACACCCAGGATAACATGACTTTTTATTATTGCAGCACTCTCTTCATTGCTTAATTCATCATGAGGGCTTACCGAACCCACTTGATTTTCAATAAAATACTGCGAATTATCAATTTTCCCAATGTCGTGGTATAAAGCGCCGGTACGCACGAGTAATGGATTTCCGCCAATGGCCCGCACAGCCTCTTCCGCCAGATTTGCCACCATAATACTATGTTGAAAAGTTCCGGGTGCCTCATCGGCAAGAATACGCAGCAACCGGTTATTCGTATCCGAAAGTTCCATGAGTGTGATATCCGTGACTTTCTTAAAGAGTTTTTCATAAATATAAATGATGGGAAAAGCGAGCAACAGCATAACACCATTAAGGAAAAACTGCAGGAATATCCGTGGATTTATCTCCAGAAAACTTACGTCCTGTATCATCTGGAGCGCCAGATAAATTATAGAATAGGTAACAAAAACAACCAGGCTGGTAAAGAAAAACTGCGAACGACGCTGAAAATGTACTATCGTAATAATGGTAATAATCCCCGTTATTAATTGCAGGTAAATAAATTCAAAACTATTCGGAACCAAAAATCCGGTAATAATCAGTACAATAAAAAGAGAAAATAAAGCAAGGTTATTATCGTAGAATACCCGAATAATAACAGGAACAAGACAAACAGGAACAAGAAAAACATAATCGGGACGAATATCCACCACCAGACTACATAATGCAATCATTACCAGTATAGTAGATAACACCAAAACAAAATCGCGTCGCCCCGTTAATATTTCCTTTCGAAAGAAAAACAGGAAAAGCACAAAAGCAAGCATGGAAATAATCGCCAGAAGAATTTGTCCTAAAAAAATCCATCCCCGGCTATTGTCGCTACCCAGCCGTTGGCTGTATTCGGTTTTCAGGGAATTCAAAATTTGAAAACGATCGCTGGTGATCAAATCACCACGGGCAATAATTCGCTCGCCTTTCTGCACCATTCCGCGGGTAGGTGATATTTTTTTCAGCGAATTCATTAATAGCTTCTCGGTCGATTCCTGGTCGTGTTGTACATCCTGGACCAGTGAATTCACCAGGCGTGCATGAATAGCCCCTTTAGCACGAGGGATTTTTTCAGACCGATAGATGTAATCCCGGGCAGAAGTTACCGTGTAAAACGAAGCAATCTCCCGTGGTTCTGCCTCCTGTCCGTTGCGCAACATCACCAAAGAAGCAGGAGGTTTCTCTTCGATAATCGGCACCATTTCAATAATTCCTACAGCAAACAAGCTATCCAGCAACCCTGCGTAGTAAGTAAACCAACGATTTTGCTGAACAGAATCCGGAAAGACCCCTTTCAAATCAGATTCCAACGACTGATAAAACCACTGTGTAAATTCCCTTTTTGTTTTCTGGGCCATTGACGGATCCTTCACAAAAACAGGCATCATGTTCTCAAGTACCTCTTTCTTTTCCGCTTCCAGCTCAGCATCAGTTTTATAGATCGGAAAATCATAAGGAGCAATCAGATCCTCATGCAGCCATGGCCTACCTTGCTGGAAGTCGTATTTAAATTTACCTTCCCTTGGAAATAAAAATACAATAAAAGCAACACTAAATAGAAACAGGATTATACGGTTCAGTACGCGTCCGTTTCGACTAAACCACTCAATTATTGATTGCATTCCGTCAGATTTTTTTGTGAATCTTTCATCTGGTTAATTCTGAACAACCGCTAAAAAAGTATCTTTGCACGATAAAAGACAAAAGTAAACAAAAGAAAGTAAAGTTTAACGGATCAGTCTAAACCTTCACCTATGAACGCAGGAATCATTATCACCGGCGTGTCTGCTGTTCGCCGCCAACCGGATCATTGTATGGAGATGACCAACCAATTGCTTTTTGGTGAAATAGTTACACTACTGGAAATCCAGGGTGAGTGGGCCTCCATCGTATCGCAACCCGACCAGTATCCCGGCTTTATACTGTTGTCACATCTGCGACTATTACTTAATCATACGGCGGAGGCTCAACTAGAAAAAAACAATGCCATTACCGCAGATTGGGTTTCTATCGTTAAAAACGATCAACCGGGAAGTCGGATGATCGTTCCACCGGGAGCCATGCTTTATGAATTTCAGGATAAACACTTTCGGATTGAAAAGGAGCTTTGGACAATAGAAACGCAGGTACTTCAGCCCAACCTGGAAATGCTTTCCACCGGCGACATCAGATCGTATAGCCTGCGTTTCCTGAATACGCCATATTTATGGGGTGGCAAAACCCCTTTTGGTCTCGACTGCAGTGGATTCACGCAACTTGTTTTTCGCATGGGTGGAATAATGCTTCGAAGGGACGCAGCACAACAGGCTGAATGGGGCGAAATAGTCGATTTTCCTGAAGAAGCCCGGGAGGCAGATCTCGCATTTTTCGGTGAAGAAAACGAATCGATTTCCCATGTGGGTATTCTACTTGAGCCCTATCATATTATTCATTGTTCCGGAAAAGTCCGTATTGACAATTTTGATCATCACGGAATCTTTAATGGAAACCACTATACACATAAATTGAGATTAATCAAACGCATAATTAATTAATATTTTGTTAATATGCTTTTATAAGATGATATAGGAAACACAGGTATTTTCGTAGAACAAAAACTATGCGACTGAAAAAAACATCCGTAGCAGAAAAGGATGCGAAAATAATTCAACAACAAGTCGTAAAGTACTATAAAACAATATTTTATATGATGATAACTTTTATTGGTTGGACGGGATGAAAAACCGTATTTGTTTATAATTTTATCTCCTTTGAATACTGAAAGAAAAACTGTATTACTAACAATGAATACAACTAACTTAACGCTTATGAGAAACTTTAGCAAAATTTTTGTAATGGCCGCTGCATTTCTTCTATTTGCAGCCGGGTCGTTTGCACAAATGACGACCTCCGGTATTAACGGTCGTGTTACCAGCGGAGAGGGGTCTCTTCCCGGTGCAACGGTAATTCTTTTACATCAACCCACGGGAACCCAGTACGCAACCATTACAGATGATAATGGTTATTATCGTATTCAAAACATGAACGTCGGTGGGCCTTATACCATCACGATCACCTTTGTAGGTTACCAGACTTACACAACCGGCGAGATTTACCTGACGCTGGGACAGATGCAAAAACGGAATGTAACGATGTATGAAACCGCATCACAACTCGGTGAAGTAGAAATTGTGGCGCAGTCACGCGGTATCATTGATGGTAACCGCACCGGGGCTGAGCAGGTGGTAAATGCGCAGGAAATTTCAAAACTTCCTACTCTCAACCGCGACATTTTCGACTTTGCACGGATGACTCCCCAAGCCAACAAAGCCGATGGTGGAGTATTATCCATTGCGGGAATGAACAACCGTTACAACAGCATTATGGTTGACGGTACAGTAAACAACGATGCTTTTGGACTTGCAGCCAACGGACAAAACGGCGGACAAACCGGCGGAACCCCCTTTTCAATGGATGTTATTGAACAACTACAGATTGTTTTGGCGCCTTATGATGTCCGATACAATGGTTTTGCCGGCGGTGGCATCAACGCAGTAACCAAATCAGGAACCAACGATGTAAAAGGTACGGCCTATTACCTCTTCCGGAATCAGGGACTGGCTGGGTTAACTCCTACCGACGATGAAGAAGTAGAAAGAGAAGCATTACCGGAATCTACTGCCAACACCTATGGTGTGAGTGTCGGTGGCCCACTGGTGAAAAATAAAGTATTCTTCTTCCTGAATGCTGAATTCCAACGCGACCAAACCCCCAATCCCTTCAATTTCGAAGATTACGTCGGAGATTCCGACCGTGCTGCGATTACTGCTCTGGAAACCTACGTGAAAGATGAACTGAAATATGATATGGGCGGTTTTGAAAACAATATCGATGAGCTGACCAGCAACAAAATTTTTGGCCGTATCGATTGGAACATCAACAAAACACACAAAATGATGGTCCGTCATAGCTACACAGAAAACATTGCCTACAATCCAAGCAGCTCGGGTAAATACAGCCTGAATTTTTATAACAACGGAATCTATTTCCCAAGTTCAGCCAACACAACGGCGATCGAGCTAAAAAGTAACTGGAATAATAAATCAAATAACCTGGCACTTAGCTATAGCGCAGTACATGATGACCGTGACCCCATGGGTGACCCGTTCCCGGCTATCACCATTTATGATGGCGATGGAACGCTCTATTTCGGTTCAGAAACTTACTCCACAGCCAATGAGCTCATCCAGAATATTTTTAATGTAACGGATAACTTCTCCCTCTATCTGGGTTCGCACACGCTGACCGCAGGGATAAACTTCGAGTACCAGTATGTGTACAACCTCTTTATGCGTAAAGCCTTTGGCGAATACCGCTTTGGAAGTATTCAGGATTTTTATGCAGGTGACTGGATGCAGTATGAAAGAGGTTACTCATTACTGGACAATATCGCTGGTGATGGTTCAGCCGCAGCCGCTGAGTTTAACACCATGCAGATTGGTGTATATGGACAGGATGAATGGCAGGTAAACAATGATTTCAAATTGACCTATGGTCTGCGTATCGATGTCCCCATGTTCCCCGATCAATCGCTTACCGATGCACAAGCCGCAGATCTTGAAAGCACAACTTTTGCAACGATCAAAGAAGAATGGGGTGGCGACAGCCGGGTTAATCTGGATAATATCGTTTTTGGGGAAATGCCGAAAGCACAGATCATGTTCAACCCACGTGTTGGTTTTAACTGGGATGTTCTGGGCGACAAAAAAACGCAACTCCGTGGTGGTACCGGTATTTTCACTTCCCGCTTACCTTTGGTATGGCCGGGTGGCGCATATACAAACAACGGGTACACCATTGGCGGTGTTTATTACAAATCAGCATGGGGTACCGATGTGGTTTTCAGCCCGGAATGGGATGAACAATACACCAATGCTGACTTTGACCAGGAAGATCCTATGCCCAGCGGACAGATTGATGTGTTTGATGCTAATTTCAAATTCCCCCAGGTATGGAGAAGCAATATCGCCCTTGACCAAAAATTACCTTGGAATATGGTAGGAACACTGGAATTCCTGTACACCAAAACACTGAATAACGTGAACTATTACAACCTGAATATCAGCCCGGATCCGGATTTCAATCTTACCGGAGCTGACAATCGTCCACATTATAGTTCTAACAAACTGGATTCAAGGTTGACTCGTATTATTTATGGAACTAACACCAACGAAGGATACGCCTATAACTTCACCGCACAGTTACAAAAACCATTCGAAAACGGCATTACTGCCAATGTGGCTTACACGTTTGGAAGATCAATGGGTATCAATGATGGAACCTCTTCCCAGAATTCCTCACAATGGAGATATATGGAAACCGTAAATGGCTTGAATAGTCTTGATCTGAGCTATTCAGATTTTGATCTCGGCCACCGCTTCCTTGCCTATGTTTCCTATCGTTTAGAATATGCCAACCACCTGGCTTCTACATTCAGCCTGGTTTACAACGGTCAATCCGGATCACGTTACAGCTATGTATACAATGATTACGGTGACATGAACGGAGAAGGAGAAAATACAGGAAACCTGATTTATATCCCCAAAGATGCCAGTGAAATCGTACTGATTCAAAAGGGTGATGTAACGCCTGAACAACAATGGGAAAACCTGAACAGTTTTATCTCCAGTGATCCTTATCTGGATGCTAACAGAGGGTCATACAGTGAAAGAAATGCAGTAAGAAGTCCTTTCGAAAATATTGTTGATTTCCGTTTCATGCAGGATTTCTACCTCAACGTGGGTGGCAAAAAGCACGACCTGCAATTTACATTTGATATCTTCAACTTCACCAACCTGCTGAACAAAGACTGGGGCCGTCGTTACTATGTAGCCTATGGCACGTATCAGTTAATTCGCTTTGAAGGCATGTCTGAAGATGGAACAACTCCTACTTTCTCCTACAGCGGTCCGGAAAGTGCGGATGATATTTTCAATATTGATGATTCTGGTTTAACCAGCTCACGCTGGCAAGGCCAGATTGGTTTACGCTACATCTTCAATTAATTTGATTGAAGTGACAACAAAAAGGCTGCTCACGCTGTGAACAGCCTTTTTTTTATTATTTTTGAAAGAAAGTAACTCTTCCGTCTGAATACACGGTTTACAGCAACATAACAATGCAATCTCCGGACAGCATTCAAACACAAAATATTATGATTAAAAAAGCAGTATTTCTATTCGTCTTTACACTCATTGCCTTTTCGTTTTATTCCTGCAAAAACGACCAAACGGAAACACCATACGTCGTCATGTTATCGATGGATGGGTTTCGATGGGATTATCCGGATAAGGCGCCAACACCGAACCTCGACCGTATTGCCCGACAAGGCATAAAAGCGGAATCGCTTAAACCCTCCTTCCCGACAAAAACATTTCCGAACCACTACTCCATGGCCACCGGACTCTACCCCGACCATCATGGCATTGTTGCCAATACATTCATCGACCGCAAATCGAACAGAACCTTCAAAATTGTTGACCCTGAAACACGGGGTGATCATTATTTCTACGGTGGCGAGCCGATCTGGATAACCGCAGAGAAGCAAGGCCTGCGCACAGCGTCCTACTTTTGGGTAGGTTCTGATGTCGATGGGCTGCATCCCACGTACTGGAAACCGTATGAAAATTCAATTCCGTATGAACAGCGCATCGATAGTATTATTGCCTGGCTTCAGATGCCCCAGCCACAGCGCCCGCATCTGATCACCTGGTATTTTCCGGAACCCGATATGACCGGACATACGTATGGCCCCGATTCACCCCAAATTGACAGCTTAATAACGGCTCTTGATCGATATGTGGGAATTTTTATGGATAAGCTGGAAAAATTACCGGTCTATCCGCACACCAATGTGATCATTACTTCCGACCACGGCATGGCATCCATAAGTCCTGAACAGGTAATACGAATCCATGAGCTCCTCCCCGACTCCTTGATTGTAGCGTATAGCGGTAGCAATCCGGTGATCACTATTGATGTGGTGGACGAATATATCGATCTGGCTAAGAGCATCCTTCAGGAGCAACCCCATCTGAAGGTATGGAAATCTTCCGAAGTACCCGAACGACTGCACTACGGAACCCATGAACGTACGCTCGATTTGATTGTGGCTGCCGACAATCACTGGAGTATTTTCTACAATGATGCGGAATTAACCTCCAAGGGTACACACGGTTTTGATAACGATGAAAAAGATATGCATGCCATATTTTATGCCATGGGCCCGGCGTTCAAAACAAATACAACGGTGCCAACCTTCGAAAATGTTTCGCTGTACACGCTGATTGCCACCATCATGAACCTTAAACCAGAACCTACCGACGGGTCCCCGGAACATATTAAGCCAATGTTAAAATAAGCCCTCTGAAAACAGAATGACAACATTTCGCTTTTTTCAACGTCCTTTGAATACCGGTGCACAAACTGCAGGGAAAAAATCAGTGGAAAATAAAAAAACTATTGTAAAACTTACTTTTATTCTGTATTTTTGGATGAGGAAGATAATAGTTAAACCAACACAATATTAATCTAAACGAAAAACACCATGAAAAAAATTTTTTTCGTAGCGCTAATTTCGCTAATGTCTGTTTCATTATTTGCCGGAACGCCTGATCTTTTCGATCTGGACGAAACTGCCATTGAACAACAGTTTCAAGAGCTAAACACACTGGAGTATTTTGTTCTTTCGAACGCAAATGTTGCGGATCTTGATTTGTCCTCAGCTGGCCTCGACCTTTCAAAATTTGCTTTCTCCATGGATGTGAATGCAGGCTTTGAATTTATGTGGGAAGGTTTTCTTTGGGGTTTCCTCTGTTGTCCTGTCGGATTTTTTGTAATCGCACTGGATAACAACGAATCAAAAGATAACAAAACATCATTCTGGGTTGGTGTTGGGGCTTCAGTGGTATTGTCAGCCATTACTGGGCCGATCTATTACTCATCGTATTATTAAAAAGCACTACGATTACAAATAAGCCATAAAGTAATGCTTTATGGCTTATTTTTTAAAACTATTTTATGAAAATTATTTACGCAATTCTTTTTCAATTTTTCTTCTTCATCCCAGCATCAGCGCAACTCTTTACCCGTTTTGAAGCTGAATTCTCGATAAAAGAGATAGGGTACGACGGAATGCAGAATCTGATTACTGGAACGTTGTATTATAACCAGGTAATGAAACAAGTTTATTATCAATTCGACTTCCCTGAAAAATCGGCCATGGCCATTAATGATTCCTGTACCCTCCGAATAAACGAAAAAATCATTATTCCTCATCCATTGAACCTCGGAATGATTGACTTTTCAATTTATAACCTCTTTCTGAATCAAAACCTCGAATCCTATGGCCTGAATGAAACGCCGTATATCCTCACACACGTTGCTCAAGAAAAAGATATGGTTATCTCAACATGGAAACTCCCGGGAAAACAAATAAAAGAGGTTGGCACCATTCTTCTTTCCCAAAAAAATGGCCGACTTTTTGGAATGGTGACCCTGGATACCAACGAAGAAGTTGTTTCCCGTCAATTTTTCCTCGACTATCAGGAAGTTGAAAACCTCCCGTTTCCAACAAAAGTGATTCAATTTTACTATCAAGAGGGGAAAGAATTAAAAAAAATCACAACGTACAGAAATATAAAGCTCAACAGTGATGAAGATAGGGATAAGTATAATTATCGGATTGATTTTGTGCCTGTTAGCACAAAAACAAGCCTTATGTCAATCGAAAAGTGATATAAGCGATATTTTGCATAACACACAGGAGAACACAAAAAAAAGGTCACACATGTTAGTGACAAATGATCAGATCTATACCAATGAATATCGTATAGCGATTAGCGGAGCCTTCTATTTCTATAAACGTTTTATTTCCTCTCAGGATGGCAGTCAGTGCAGTTTCACTCCATCCTGTTCAGAATATGCGGTTTTAGCTATAGAAAAACAAGGACTTATCAAAGGAGGATTGAATTTTTTAGACCGGTTTTCCCGTTGTAACAGTCTAAGTCCTGAATTGTATTCCAGGGATCCGGAGACTCATCTGCTCATCGATCCTGTCAAAAACATAAAATATGAAGTTATTCCGTAGTTTTTTTTTATGTTCTGTTTTATTCTCCCTCAACGTAGGACTGCAGGCACAGGATTTGTTCGACGAGTCGCACAGCAGGCAATTCGCCAATTACCTGTTTTCCAATGGAGAGTATGAATTTGCCGCGCGGGAGTTTTTGCGGCTTTTTATTGTGGCTCCTGAAGTGGAAGAATATAGTACAAAACTGGCCCGTAGCCTCTTTCTGTCAAAACAATATAGCATCCTGGCCACAACTTTCAGAAACTCGTTCAAGGAAAAGGAAATCCCATGCCATCTTCAGAAACTTTACACCAAGAGTCTGATTCTCACCTCCACACATACCGATGTATCCAGCCATTTGCAAACCAACCCCTGTTGGTCGTCAGAGGAAAAATCGTATTATGTACTGGCCAACGATTTGCTTCATTTTAAATTTCCGGAAGCCATTACCACCTACCATTCCGCTTCTGTCAACTCCGGCAGAGAAGCTTTCAGTGCTGTAATCCATAAAATTGAAAATGCACACTATAAAAAACCCTGGACCAGTGCACTTCTTTCTGCAATTTTTCCGGGATCAGGCAAAGCGTACTGCGGGTATTGGAAAGACGGGCTATTCAGTTTTATTATGATAGGCCTGTCCGGATGGCAGGCATATTCCGGCTTTACAAAAAAAGGTGTCTCCAGCGTATATGGCTGGATTAACAGTAGCCTTGCTCTGGCGTTTTACAGCGGTAATATTTATGGCAGTATAAAAGCAGCCCATCAATATAATTATACCATTAACCATGAAATATATCATCATGCAGAACAAATTCTTCTGCTTCCTGACTAGTGTGTGTCTTTTGGTGGGTATGGCAAGTCAGGCGCAAAGTTCCTCGGAAACTTTACACTATGCCCGGAGCTTAACAAAACTTAACCGGCATCTGGAAGCTGTTGATGCCTACCGACGGGTGCTCTATTTTCATCCCGAACTGACCGACTCCATTGCCAGAGAAACAGGACATGCGCTACGCAAGGCCGGTTATTACGACAAAGCACGTTACTACTACAATATTGCATTTCATCATACGCATGATACGCTAAAAAAGGCAAATATCCGCTTTGATATTGTACATAGTTATATACTGGAAAGAGAATTCATGACCGCCCACCTGCAATTGACCAATATGCGTTATGCGCTTCCTGTTTATAATGAAAAAAAAATGGCATTTTACCGCGGCATAGTAGCCTTCCAAACCGATCAAATAAAAGAGGCAAAAAATAATTTTGTCTGCTATTTTAATGAGCAGGACACCTCCATAGTCTTACAGGCAATGAAAAATGCTGAAAAAAACTTAGCCATGAACCCACAGAAAGCAATGTGGCTAAGCCTGATTGTACCGGGATTGGGACAAATTTATAATAAAGAGTATATAGAAGCAACTAATTCATTCATAATCAATACATTCTTTTTATCTATCTATTTTTATGTTGCATTAAATTATAATCCATTACAAGGTTTTATTGCAGTACTCCCCTGGTTTCAACGGTATTACATTGGCGGAATGAAGCGGGCAAAACAACTAACCATCGAAAAGAAAGAATCAGAAAAACAACGGATACTGGCAGCGCTTTTGGATGAGGCATTAAAAGCAAAAGAATGAAAAAAGCTGGCTATATTTTGTTCTTTTTATGCCTGCTTTGTGGAGCAGAAAGCAGGGCGCAGAAAAAAGCGGCCGCAGGCAATCCCAAATCAGGATTGTATCAGGCAATTATGAATTTGGACTTCCCGGCAGCACGAGGATATCTATCATCAATTGATTTAGTGAACACCGAAGCAGGTATTGTAGGTGAAACGCAATTTCTGTGGTGGTATGCTATCAGTGAAGGAGAATCCCTGCATCCGCTATTGCTGCTGATCGACAGCCTTACCACCCTCCTTCCAACGCCGGAAGACCCATTATTGTCCACCCATTTTTCGATGGTTAAAATGCGCCTGTTCGCATTAGAATCAAACTACATAAAAGCCTGGAAAGCCTGGACCGCCGTTGAAAAAAATCTTCCGGCATTACTACAGCAAAAAAATGATTCCCTGATTTACCTTATTGAAGGAATGTGCAGGTGCATTAAAGGAGAACTTCAGCAAAAAATCCCGTTACTGATGCGCGATTCAGTCACGCATAGCGTAAATACTGCAAAAGGGATCCACTTACTTAGGTTATGCACCACAAATCAAAACCCAGTCATTCGTGGGGAGGCCAATTACTATCTGATGCGTTATTATGCCGATATAACAATAAATCCCCTGGAAGCGTTAACCTACAGCACCTACCTGATTACAACCTATCCGCAAAATTATATATTTCGCTATTACCACATTCAGATTTTATTAGCGATTGACCAACGCCCGGAAGCCCTAAAAATGGCCATTGAAGGAAAGCAACTGATACGCAAATCAAACTTAAACCCGGAACAAAAAGCGTATGGAATAAAATTGATTACCAGGGCATGTAGTCTATCCGGTGGGTAGTTAATACAAAACAAAAATCCTGTTAAACATCAGTCTAACAGGATTTAATATTTTGATTTTCGATCATTCTTCCGGCAGATAAAAACTTCTGGGTTTAAAAACCATACGGTAAATCCGCTCAATGGGATCGCTAAAATAGGAATTCGGATTAACACTGGAAGTAATGATATAATTTCGGTCTTCATCAGCCTTATAAGCTTTCAGGGTTACCGGTGTCATATTTTCACCTTCAAAACGAACCAAATCGAACTTTTCGGGCAACGAAGAAGGATCAACATCATCGACTAAATCACGGCTATTTACATTATCAGCGGAGTGGAAAAATTTATTAACTGCAAGTGAATCAGCAGGTTGTCCATCAATGGTAAAAAATCCCGCACTTTGTCTTACCAATTCGTACGATGAGCCATCAGCAAACTGGGTATAAACGCGTGTTATTTTTGTTTTGTCGGCTTTAAAAAGGACTTTATTGCGATAATAAGGTAGATCGTTGGAAAAATTTGCTTTCAAATAGCCATCGACAGCGTAGGTTGCTTTATCCCCTTCTTCACGCACGAAAGTGGTGATGCGTCCCTGATTATTCACAGCGCCCGCATTCTGGCTTTGTTGTGACATGTAGTTAAAGTTACCAACATACAGCCTTTTTAATTTTTTCTTACCTGAAAAAAAATCCAGGATAATGGCATTGGTGTCGGCAACATGAAATTTTGCCCAGGTGCTTTTATCGGAGCCTGCCATTCGAACCGATGGCATATTGACACAGGAATGCAGAAGATTATATACCATATTGGTATCCGCTTGGTACGATTTTTCATTTTTAACAACCTGCCAACCGGGTTGGCTCTGATTTCGCACCAATGAGGTAGGCACATCAGAATCAGGAAGTTGAAAAACTATTTTATCAATTGTTTCAACAGGAATCTGAACCAGCTGCTGTTTAAAATTACGTTCACTTTTGCGTTTTTGGGGCATCAGCACTACAAAAACGACCAATAACAGAAGAATAAAAATCGAAATCCAGAGTTTAAATCTTTTACTATTTAACATAACCAACCTCCATACGTTTTACGCGCAGCGCATTTTTTCGCTGACGGCGAATGAATCCATATACAATAATAAGAAAAAGTGGGAGAATAAAGTTGATCCACTTCAAAAGAATTTTCGTTGAATCTTCGAGCTCTTTGATTGGGCGAGAGGTTATTCCTTTTGTTCGCAAAGCAATAAGCCCTGTATCATCCGAAAGCCAATCGATAGAATTCACTAACAGACTCACATTGTCACCAGCAAGTTGCTGGGCTTGTTGGCCTTCCCCGTTAACTGCAAAATCACCATCACTAAAAACCACTAACGACAAAGGAATTCCATCGCTGGTAATCCCTGTTATTGCAGCTCCTAATGTAATTCCGGAAAGTGGAAAATCATTTTTTGACCATTTTTTCTGAATATTAAAATAAACCGGGGTAGGTTGTGTACCGGCATGGTCAGAGGAAGAAACAAGGGGTTTGAATTTCACGGTAGTATCACCCGTAAATGACAGCGAACTGGCAAAAGGAAACACAACATTTTCCAGTCCTTTAGTGATGGGATGATCAGCAAAAACAGAAGCCATCGGCAGGTAATGAAACGGCATTTGGGTAGTATAAGAGAAAAGACCCTGTTGTTGACGGACGCCCACAGAAGCACAACGTTGATCCACAACAAAATCCGATTCCAAAACTATCCCTTTTTGTATAAGCCATTCTTCCAGACCGGTTTCCACGGCGAAGCCCTGCATGGTTTCCAGGTTTCCTTCTACCCGATTCAGGGCGAGGACAAGATTTCCGCCCCGTGAGAGAAACTGATCAAGTTGGGTTTTCTCCCAGTCCTGATATTGATCGGTCGGTTTCAAAATAACGGCTGTACTAAACCCAGACAAGGCCTCTGTAGTATCAGATAAAGTAACGGCTGTTACATGGTAAAGCACATCAAGCTGGCTTTTGACTTGTTGGAGTGCACGTAGCGAAGGTTCGCCATGCCCCTGAATAAAAGCGACTGCGGGCTTATCTTCCACCGATAATTTCTTTACTGATGAGGCGAGAGCATATTCCATAGCCGCCGATTGCTGGACAAACGGTATTACCTCTTTACGGTCACCATATTGCAATAAAGCCCCCAGGTAGGCTTTTTGCTGTTTTACCTGGTCTTTTTCGCGGATATTAATTAATAAAGGCTGCACGCCCTGTTGCATAGCCTCCATTTCCGATTGTTCATTTTCATTCGGATTTACAAATTCATAAACTACATTTCCACGGCTCACCTGAGAAAATTCAATAAGTAAATCTTTAAAATCCCTTTTCACTGCGCCATAAACGGCAGGTAAGTCTTCCGTAAAATAGGCGGTTACCGTTACCGGTTCCTCCAGGTTTCGCAATATATCTTTGGTGGCCTCACTTAGGGTATACCGATTATCCTGGGTAAAATCGAGACGAAGAAAAAAAGTTCCCGAAAGAAAATTAATCAATACCACCACACCCAAAATAATAAGCAATTGCGTTATAAATGTTCTTTTATTTTTCATTTTCCGGATTTTTTTATGCATCAGACAATGATCGTTTTGACAGAATTGAGACGGAGCCTAAGAGGCCGGCAAAAGCGATCGAAAGAAAATAGATCAGGTCTTTTGTGTCAATCACGCCCCGGGAAATAGATTCAAAATGGGTCGATAAGCTTAAATAGTGGATAATTTCACCCATAAAGCCAGAAATACCCCGGGCAAGCACATCAAAAATAATGTGAAAGAAAATACCAATAAGCAATGCCAGTAAGACGGCTACAATTTGATTTTTCGATACCGTGGAAGCAAAAATACCGATTCCGGTATATGCTGCACTCATCAGAAGAAGCCCAAGATAACCCGACAGAACCGCGCCATGATCGATCGGTCCTAAGCGGCTGATGGTAAAATAATAAGGCAAGGTTAATACCAGGGCTACTGCAATTAATAGTAAGGTGGAAAGAAATTTTCCACTAACAAACTGCCAGTCGGTTACCGGTTTTGTAAGCAAAAGTTCAAGGGTTCCTGAACGTTTTTCTTCTGCCACCCCGCGCATGGTAAGTAAGGGTACAAAAAAGAAAAGCGTCCAGTAAGCGATGCTGAAAAATGGCTGTAGTGTCGCCTGATTAATCAGGAAGATATCCTGACCTGACGGCATCCATGTAAAGAAACCCGTAAAGCCCAAAAAAAGGACAAGCATCACATACGCCATCAGAGAGTCAAAAAAAGAATGCAACTCCTTCTTAGCTATTATCCATATCTGTTTCATTTGCCAGTTAATTTTTGTTACGATCCGATGAGACGCCAGATTTACAACTTTTGCAGTTAATTTTTTCGTTGTGCAATTTGTGTCGTATCATCATCACATCATTTTATTGATCAATTCTATTTCATAGTAAGATTACGGAAAACATCTTCCAGTTTTGTATCGACCGGAATGAGTGCCGTTAAAAACCATCCGTTATCGACGCAAAGTTGAAAAATTGCTTTTCGCGACGACTTCCCGTTTGCAGAGGAGACTTCAAAACCCGGAGTATCACCTGCAAGAAAATCGACTGATTCGACTGTTGGGATGGACTGAATGGCAGTAAAAATTTCATTTTTTTCGCCACCTTCAATGGTTACCCGTAGGAGTTCATTACCCCTTGCAGTTTTGCGCAATTCTTCCGCTGTGCCATCGGCAACAATTTTTCCTTTGTTAATAATCAGAATGCGGTCGCAGGTTGCCTCCACTTCAGCCAAAATATGGGAACTTAGGATTACGGTTTTCTCCCGGCCAATTTTCTTGATCAATTCCCTTATTTCAACAATCTGATTCGGATCGAGGCCCGTAGTAGGTTCGTCGAGAATCAGCACTTCAGGGTCATGAATCAATGCCTGAGCCAGTCCAACCCGCTGACGGTAGCCTTTCGATAATTCGGAAATGAGTTTGTGTTTCTCGCCTTCCAGTCCACATACATTAACCATCTCGAGCACTCTGCTTTCCCTTTTATCGCGCGGAATACCGTGCAATTCAGCCACAAAGTGCAAATAATCGAGCACAGCCATTTCGCTATAAAGCGGATTACTTTCAGGGAGATAGCCAATGTGTTTTTTTATTTCTTCGGGCTGGTCGAGTACAGAAATATTCCCGATTTTAACATCACCACTCGTTGGAGCAAACGAGGTTGTTATTGCTTTCATAGTAGTGGTTTTCCCTGCGCCGTTGGGTCCGAGAAAGCCCAGCACTTCCCCGGTGTGGACAGTAAAAGAGATATCATCCACAGCGCGCTGGGCACCATACTTTCTGGTTAAATTTTCTACTACAATATCCATATTTAATCTTCGGTTTGTTAATATGATGCAAATTAACGAAACACAAAAGATTTTGAAAAGCAGCATTAACAAAATTTAACAAAGCGGGAGGACAGGTACCCGATTGGTCAATAAAAACTAATGACCTGCTTTCCGTCGACCGGGAAAAAACTTACCGGTAAAACTGCGATAATGTTTAAAAGCCTCGCCGAAATGTTTGGCCAGATGGCGATCTTCGCAGGGCTGATGCAGAAAAAGGAGGGGGATTAATCCGACAAGTGTTGAAAATCCAGCGAAGTAATTCTGAAGAAGAAAAATATTCCCAATACCAATCAGAAAAAAACCAGTGTACATAGGATGCCGTACCCAGGCAAAAATTCCTTGAGTAACCAGTTCGTCATTATAGGAATGTTCATGGCCCATCCACCAATATTTTCCAAGATCGTGGTGTGATTTATAAAAAAGCCAGACGCCAAAGGGGTAAAACAGCGACATTGGGAGCGATAACCCCAAGGGAAGCCCATAATTACAACAGCGAAAAAGGGGAGTAAAAATATAGAGAAATGGGATAATATAAAAGCCAGAAAAAGCCCATACACTGAATATAAACTCCACGGGATTTGAGGCTCTCACCGGCAATTGTGATTTTCGAGAGACTTTGTTATAGCGAAGACGAATCACAAATTGAAGCACAACCCCAATTAAAAATACTGTTTTAAAAATCAGTTGTTCCATAACTCATCCATTGCAACTGTACAAAGCTACGACAAAAAGCAAAAGAAAAAAAGTATGACAGATCTCGAAATACCGGCCATTATCTGCGATTAAAAGCCACCGAAGAGAAAACTTAAGCACATACCGGGCGCCATAAAATCAGCATTAGTAAACCCTTCGAGCTGATTAATTCCATAAGCCAGTTGACATTCAGCGCCAGCACGAATTTTAAAAAAGCGGGTGATATTTGCCTCCACGCCCACCATAGGCGTGAATATAAAGAAGGATTCATCATAAAAATGATGGTATCCACTTTTCGTTTCGGCACCGCCCCATCCGGTTTTAATGCTTACTACAGGATGAAGGGCATTACGGTAATTAAACTCATACCCCAGCCAAAATCCGCCATGGCCATACCCAACAATTTGATTTTGGTCCTGGTCGGGGATAAAAGCGCTGTTAGTAAGGCCAGTTCCGTAAGCCCCAACGAAGAAACTGTTTATTAAAAGACCTCCACCACCTCCCATAAAATGACCAAACTCACCGTTCAGCATCGCGAACGACATATCCACGCCCCCAAAACCGGAAATCCGGGTAATTTTCAAATTAGAGAAGACTGTTTTAATCGCATCGTCCTGTGCAGAGACCGTGAAGGGGATTAAAATGATCAGAATTACCAGGGAAAGAAGTAAACGTTTCATAATTTGTATATATTAGTTTTCGTTAAGGACGCAGGAAAAATAAGAATGTTGTCAAAAACAAAAAAACCGGCAAATATAAATGCCGGTTTTCCCCAGTTTATGGTTTCGGCCTAATAGCGTTGCCGGCCTTTGTAATGCGTATGGAGAAGCGTATGCGACTTATGACCCAAGGGTTGTCCGAGGAACTCTTTATAAAGTTGCTGTACCTCCGGGTTTTCATGTGATTTCCGGATGGGAAGGTCCTTATCTTCGTCATAAATGGCCTGAGCACGTTTAGCACGGATTTCCTGATTTGTAGGAATTGGTTGTCCACCGCCGCCAAGACATCCACCCGGGCAGGCCATAATTTCAATAAAGTGATAATGGGCTGTTCCTTCGTAAACTGCCTTCATGAGCTGGTAGGCATTCTCCAGTCCATGAGCAATGGCACATTTGAGTTCAGCGCCTTCAAGGAAATTCCATTCCGGAGTACATCCTTCAATTTTCACAGTCGCCTCACGGATTCCTTCAAACCCGCGTACGGGGAGAATGTCAAGGTTTTTAAACGGCACCTCACGACCGGTTACAATTTCGTACGCCGTACGTAAAGCGGCTTCCATCACGCCACCAGTGGCGCCAAAGATAACACCAGCACCGGTAGAATCACCCATAATCCGATCGTATTCCATATCGGGGAGGGATTCGAAATCAATCCCTGCCTGTTTGATCATCATGGCCAATTCACGGGTAGTCAGAACATAATCGACATCTTTGTAACCACTGTCACGCATCTCAGAACGGTCGGCCTCATATTTCTTGGCCGTACAGGGCATAATGGAAACAGAAACGATATCCTGTGCCTTAAGGCCTTTTTTCTGCGCATAGTAAGTTTTAGCCAGGGCACCAAACATCTGCTGAGGTGATTTACAAGTGGAAACATTATCCAACAATGAAGGATAGGTATGTTCAATAAACTTTACCCAACCGGGAGAACAGGAGGTTGTCATGGGAAGCTTCACGGAAGAATCGCCGTCAACGAGTACCTTTTTCAGGCGGGTAAGCAATTCTGTTCCCTCTTCCATAATAGTCAGATCAGCCGTAAAATCGGTGTCAAGCACAGAATCAAAGCCGATATGTTTGAGGGCAGAAACCATTTTATGGGTCACCCGGTTACCCGGATCAAATCCAAGCGGTTCGGCTAAGGCAACACGAACAGCGGGGGCAGTCTGAACAATTACGTGTTTTGTTTCGTCATTGATAGCATCCCATACTTCATCAAGATAGGAACGTTCAGATAAAGCACCAGTAGGACAGCGGTTAATACACTGACCACAATTGGTACATACCACTTCGTTCATGGGTTTGTTCAGAAATGTGGAAATCCTTTGATGTTCCCCTTTTCCGACAACAGCCAGTGCACTCACGTGCTGTATTTCGTGGCAGGTACGAACACAACGCTGACAACGGACACATTTACTGTCGTCTTTTTGAATCGCTGGAGATGAAATATCAATTGTATGAACCCCTGAAGTTTTCACCAGATCGATAAAAACATGGTCACCCACACGGTATTCACTGGCTAATTCCTGCAATTCACAATTTCCATTTTTAAAACACTTGGTACAATCAGCATTATGTTCAGAAAGCAGTAATTCGATAACATTTTTACGTGCATCCCTGACTTTCATACTGTTGGTAAAAATTTCCATGCCTTCCGAAACAGGTGTAGCGCAACTTGCTACCAGGGTACGGGCTCCTTTTTGTTCAACCACACAAACGCGGCAATTGCCAGCCACAGAAATATCCGGGTGATGGCACAGCGTAGGGATTTTAAAATTGAGCTTACGGGCAGCGTCGAGTATGGTAGTACCTTCCGGCACAGATACCGACATATCATTTATTTTGAGGTTTACTAAATATTCGCTCATGATCGTTAATTTTTTTGTTAGCAACGCAATGAATTAATAAATCATCTCTTCTCTAAAGTTATCAACAATAGAAATAAAGGGATTAGCCACCGACTGACCCAATCCGCATTTCGAAGCCAGTTTCATAGTACCGGCAAGCTTCTTCAGGTCATCGAGATATTGAGGAGGACGTTCTTTGCGTTTGACCGCCTCCACACCTTTTAAAAGTTGCTGGCAACCCACGCGGCAGGGTGTACATTGACCGCAGGATTCTTCGGCAAAAAATTCAAGATAATCGTGTAACACATTATACATAGAGCGCGAGCTGTTAAAAAGCATCATTGAGCCTCCGGTAGGAATTCCTTCAAAGCCAATGATGGTATCTTTAAAATTTTTCCGCGGGACGCAATGGCCGGATGCGCCACCCACCTGTACTGATTTAGTATCTCCATCGCCGAATTCGTCAACAAATTCCTGCACTGTCATTCCCAGTTCCAGTTCATAGATTCCGGCAATTGGTGTGTCGCCGGAAACAGAAAACACCTTAGAGCCGCGGGAATCGGTTGTCCCCATATCTTTAAACTGTTTAGCACCAAGGCGGGAGATCATAGTAACATGGCAAAGGGTCTCCACATTATTGATCACCGTCGGTTTCCCATTATATCCGGATACAGTCGGATAAGGCGGTTTATTTCTGGGTTCCCCGCGTTTTCCTTCCATTGATTCGAAAAGTGCGCTTTCTTCCCCACAGATATAGGCGCCACTGCCCGATTTGATGGAAACCGTAAAATCAAAGCCCATAGATTTAATCCGGGCATTAAAATCATTTAGGATAACATTTAACTCTTTAAGCAGGAAATTATACTCGCCACGCAGATAAAGAAAACCTTCTTTGGCTCCTATAGCATAACCACATATGGCCATCCCCACAAAAATTTTCAGTGGAACTCTGGAGAGAATCTCCCGGTCTTTAAAAGTACCCGGTTCGCCTTCATCGGCATTACAGATCACATATTTAACTGCGCTGTCTTCGTTTTTTGTGAATTTCCATTTCAGCCCGGTAGGAAATCCTGCACCGCCGCGCCCTTTCAGGCCTGAGTCAATAATATCAAGAATTATCTCATCGGGATCGCGCTTAAGGGTGTTCTCCAGCACCTCATAGGCATTACATTCCACATTTTCAAAGATGAGATCGACTTTTTTAAGCTTTTTATCTTTCATAATAATGCTTTTTCAAAGGGTTAGTAGCTTACTTGGTGTTTCGTTCATACTCCTGAATGATTTCAAGAGCCTTTTGCGGTGTCAGTTCCGGATAAACGTCATCGTTTACCAACATCACCGGCCCTTTGTGGCACCAACCAAGGCAATTTGCCGTAAGAAGCGTAAACTTCTTGTCATGGGTGGTTTCACCAACTTTAATCTTCAGCGCATCTTCAAGTGCCTGAATGATCTCATCTTTCCCCTGCATGTGGCAGGCAATGGTTTTACATACCCGGATCACATTTTTCCCTCGGGGTATAGTATCCAAAAAAGTGTAAAAAGAAGCAGTTCCATAAACATCTGCGGTCGACAGATCCAGTGCTTCTGCAATTTCAAGCATCGCCTCTTCCGACAAATACCTTTCCTGTTGTACAACTCCCTGTAAAACAGGCATAAGGCTATTGCGTGAACGGCCATGCTTTTCAACTAACTCATTGACTAATTTTTTTACAGTCATTTCTCCTTAGTTTTGATGGTTTATTACGTAAATTATAAATCAATAATTGGTGGTTATTGACGCCCAAATTTAGAAATTCCAACCGATTTGTAATGCTTACTTTTCAGGATTTTCCAGTGAATCAATAATTTATATTTAGTCTAAATTGGAATAACCTATATCTAGATAATTTCAATATCTGAATAAAATCATTTTTTATCACTTTTATATACCTTTGTCCAACATGAAAAGATATATTCTTCATCTGGGCTATTGCGGCAAAAACTACCACGGATGGCAACGCCAGCCCGGAGTTATATCAGTACAGGAGCAACTCGAAGATTGTCTGGAAAAACTGGTCGAACCGGGAATTCAATTGATCGGAGCAGGCCGGACAGATACTGGCGTGCATGCAACTACATTTTTTGCACATTTTGATTGTTCCCGCGAATTTCCCTCTCCAGCGCAGGCACGGCAGTTGGTCTATCGGATGAACCGTTTTTTGCCGGCAGATATTGTCATTTATGCCCTATATGAAGCCCAGGCTGATTTTCACGCAAGGTTTTCGGCGATATCCAGGAAATACACGTATCATATATCACTGGCCAAAAATCCTTTTAAACAGGATTTCTGTTATACCCTTCAAGGTAAGCTGAATCTGGAGGCCATGAATACGGCCTGCACTTTTTTACAGCAATACTCCGATTTTAGTTGTTTCTCTAAAAGCCATACACAAACTAAAACCAATAATTGCGTTATCCGGAAGGCTCGGTGGATACAAAAGGGCGACACTATAATTTTTGAAATTGAAGCCAACCGGTTTTTACGAAATATGGTGAGAGCTATTGTGGGAACGATGTTGGAAATCGGCCAGAATAAAATGCAACCCGAAGCAATACATACGATTATCCAATCAGGCGACAGGGGAACTGCAGGGGTGTCAGTACCTGCAAAGGGTTTATTTCTCGACCATGTGGAATATCCCGGGCAGCTTATGAAAAAACTCAGCTAAGGGAGATAAAACTAATTCAAAACCAACGGAATAGCACCAATATACCGGGCCACAATCCATCCGGAAACGATTAATTTCAAGCCCGTACCCATCAAAAAGCCAAGCAGCGAACCGAAACCTGATTTCATAGCCGTCCGTGAATCCTGACCACCAAGCATTTCACCGATAAATGCTCCGGCAAATGGGCCTACAATCAATCCGATTGGGGCAAAGAAAAGCCCGATAATCAATCCAATTGTGGCTCCCCAAACGCCTTTTTTAGAGCCACCCATTTTTTTTGTTCCATAAACAGGAATCACATTATCGACTACAGTAACCGCCACAACAATTGTGGCCATCATCAACATAAAATTCATGGTAAAAGGACGGGGGTCAGCCAGTTGCATTAACAATAAACCTATATAGGCAATGGGAGGGCCAGGGAGTATAGGAACGATACAACCTACTAAACCCACGAACATAAAAAGTCCGGCAAGTACAATCCATAGAATATCCATAGTATTTTAATTACGCCTTTATCAGATTAATAATACCGGGAAAGGTTACAATGCAGCATTAAAATTTAACGCTCAATCCTACACCCAAATTTTCTTTTAGCTGCACCCTCGGCCCTTTTCCAATCTCCACCCCCTCGTCATCGTAGAGTGAAATCAATATATCATCATCATACAAAAGATGGAAATAAAAAAGGGTGGAAAGGTATTTATTAATGGTAAAGTTTATTTTCGTCTCCATGTCGACATCAAAATTCCATCGATTTTTTGGATCCGGGGCAAAATAGTTATTATGAAACTCTAATTTGGAAGAAAGCGATACATCTTCCATCACTTTTTTAGTTAAGTTGATCACGAAGTTCATTCCAAATTCCCCTTTAAAATTCTGGCCAGGAGTAATCATCATGCCCGCAGTATCGTATTCTGCTGGTTTCATACCATATTTACCACTATTGGCCAGTTCTTCATTGGCTACAATTGTAAATTTGCCTGACGCCGGAGAGAGCAGTATGGAGAGATATTCAAAAGGTGACCAATCAGCGCCAAAAGAAAGGGTAAGATATCCCGGTGCAAAAAAATCAGAAACGACAACACTGTCGTTAGGGTATTTATAGCCTGGCGTAAATTGTGATTTCAGATCAAAGAGTACGGAATACTTTACTTTTTTTGAGATACTATAGCCCAGTTTGGAAGAGGCTTGAAGCTTATCATCATTTTTTCGTATCCCGTCTTCCGAAGTAATAATGATACCATATCCGGTATTCAGGGTAGACAGTAGCGAAATCTTTGGGCTCACATAGGCAAGCTGGTAATCAAATGAACTGTTGCCTGTAAAGCTATTATCACCACCTTGCGCCCAGTTTTTATAGCCGATTTGATTAAACGAAAAACGAAAATTTCCCTCCGACTTCCAAGAAGATAAGGAATCAGGGATACAAATATCGCCGGCAAACAGGGAATGAACAGGAAATTGAAACAGAATAATTAAAACAGGCACGAGTAATAGTTTCATAGATCAAAAACAATTTTTGCAAAAGTAATGAAATCATAAATAAAACCATGGAGTCCATGCAGCCTGTTGAATAAAACAAAACCCGTTTCTCAATGATCCAATTGCAAAAACAGAAAAATGTAAGGAACGACAAATCCAGCGCTGCAAAAATAGGCTAAAAAATTGATTTAAAACAATATACTAAACTATTTACAGGCATAAGAAAAAAGGACAAATCGATGTATTCATTATACGGTTTGACCTGGATTAACGGAGGCGAGGTTGTACACGATAACCTGAAGAACCGGGGAGTAAAGCGCACCCGAAGTCACATCTGTCAGGAGATTGATACAGGCCAAAAGTCAAATGCTCTTCACAGGCTCTCAATGGCATGATAAGCGGCGTGAACGGTATGGGATCAGGCCAACAAAGACGCCGGAGAAAACTCCCCGGCGTTCTGAGCGACCATCCGTATTATTGTCCGGCATTGAGCCAGGTTTCAAGCCATAAGGCAAATTCACGTTGCCAAAGGACGCTGTTTTGCGGTTTTAAAACAAAATGTGATTCATCAGGAAAAAACAATAACCGGGAAGGAACACCCAGCAATTGAGCTGCATTAAATGCTTCCAGGCTTTGGGTATAGGGGATCCGGAAGTCATTAGCACCGGAAATAATTAAAATCGGCGTATCCCAATTTTTCACGAAAAGATGCGGAGAGAATGTATAACTTTTGGGTTCTGGAGTTTTCCAGAAAGGGCCTTCATAATCATGGTTCACAAAAAAATATTCTTCCGTTGAACCGTACATACTGTAGAAATCATAGATTCCGCAATGGGAAATAAAGGCTTTGAAACGTTTATCATGATTCCCTGCCAGCCAAAAAACGGAATAGCCACCATAACTGGCACCTGCTGCGGCAAGATTATCCGCATCCACATACGGTTCTTCAGCCAATGCATCAATGGCACTCAGGTAATCCTGCATGTTCTGTCCACCATAATCACCACTGATTTGATCAACCCACTCCTGCCCAAATGAGGGGGTACCCCGTCGATTCGGTGCTACCACGATACAATTTCCTGCGGCCATCATCTGAAAATTCCATCGGTACGACCAAAACTGGCTCACCGTACTTTGAGGACCGCCCTGGCAATAGAGCAGTGCAGGATATTTTTTTTCCGGATTAAAGAATGGCGGATAGATCACCCATACCAGCATCTTTTTGCCGTCAGTAGTTTCAATCCACCGCTCTTCTACCCTACCCATTTCCAACTCTGAAAGTACACGCTCATTGGTTTGAGTTAACTGCATTTCTTTGCCATTTTTTATGTCGACCCTAAATATTTCTGTAGGCATATCCATAGCCATTTTGGTTGCAATCAGATATTTTCCACCAAAGCAGATCTCCTGATAATCATGTCGACCAGTGGTAACAGGCCGTATTTCTTTTGATTCCAGTACAAGCGAATAAATCTGGTGTGTCCCGTGATGTGCAGAGATAAAATAGAGCGTTTTCCCGTCGTCACTCCATTCAAAAGCAGAAGCACTCTGGTCAAAATCAAGGCTATAATCAGTAATTTTTGAAGTTTTAAAGTTATAGACAAAGATACGATCCTTATCCGCCTCAAAACCAGGTGTTTCCATGCTTCTCCAAACAAGATTTTCGCCATCGGGTGAAAAGTCAGGATCCTGATCATAGCCGTCGTTTCCCTGACTTAGATTCCGGGTTTTTCCTGTTTTTGTATTATAGAGCCAAATTTCAGAATTGGTGCTGACCGCATATTCTTTACCTTTCAATTTTTTACAGGTATAAGCGATATAGCTCCCATCCGGGCTCCAGTCAATTTGTTCCATCCCCCCCCAGGGATTCATCGGGCTGTCGTACCGTTCATTTGACATAATATCTTTGACATTACTGATTTTCCCCTTTTGGTAATCCGCGATAAAAATATGATTATAGGCATAATCATGCCATGAATCCCAATGGCGATACATTAGGTCATCAAAAATCTTCGCAGTATTATCGGGCAGGTCACTGTAAATATCACGAGGTGTATTTTCCAATTTTACACTTTTCACAAACAGCACTTTATCGCCGGATGGAAAATAGGAAAAACCGGTGATTCCTCCCACTTCATCACTGATGGCGCGCTTAATTTTGCCGTCGGTTGTCGTCTCCCAAATCTGTGATGAGCCATTCTCTGAAGAGATAAAACCAATGGTTTTTCCGTCAGAAGACCATACCCCATTGTATTCACTTCCCTTAAAATTCGTGATCAATTCAGGAGTTCCGCCTTTTACCGATAGGGTAAAAAGGTTACGATCGCCTGAATTATTTTTCAGATCATACTGCGTGACCCCATATAATACGGTTTTTCCGTCGGGACTAAGCTGAATATCGCTTACGCGGCCCATCCGCCACAAATCTTCCGGCGACATGGTTCGTTTTTGTGCATGTAGAGAAAAAATTGAAAGCACAAAAATCATCAATAAAAAAATGCGTATTTTCATAATCGGAGTATTTAGT
>Ga0116152_10000252_pt1 | contig 43405 bp, 40 predicted proteins | sample AD_UKC119_MetaG_FD_89894 | JGI IMG/M metagenome (GOLD analysis project Ga0116152, IMG submission 89894) | Active sludge microbial communities of municipal wastewater-treating anaerobic digesters from Hong Kong - AD_UKC119_MetaG | ecosystem: Engineered > Bioreactor > Anaerobic > Digestate... | reverse complement strand
GACGCCGAGGTCGATATCCGGCTCCGGGATATGCAACTGGCGAAAGAAGGCGTCTTTCATCGCCTCGTCGTAGTGCTGACCGGTGTGCACCAGGCGTGCATCGAATCGATCCGGCCTGGCGCGGAATACGCGCATCAGCGGCGCTATCTTCATGAAATTGGGACGTGCACCGACGATGCACAACAGCCGCAGCGGAGGGTCAGAGCGCGTCATCTTCGTCTTCCGCGTCCATCTGCAACATGATTGCCTGCTTCACCAGGCGCCGGGTCCTCGCCAGTGTACTGCGCAGCTGCTGAACCTCCTGTTCGAGCAGCGCCACACGGCTTTCCAGGTCCGCCGGACGATCGGCACTGGCGCGTGCATGGTTTGGCGTGGCGCCGGCGCCGGACGAATTCCCCGAAGCACCATCCCCACGGCCGATTTCCTGTGTCATTTCCTCCACGACCGTCAGCACATGGGTGTCGTTCAGCTCATGCAGCTCTTCGAGTGAACCGAACAGCATCAGGCGGTCACACAGGGTGTTGACGCGGCGCGGGACGCCACCGGTCGAGGTGAAAATGGCGTCGAATGCGGCGTCGCTTATTGCGGGGTCTTTTTGCCATCCCACGAGGGCAAGGCGGTGCTCAACGTACGCCTGAAGCTCCTGCCGATCGAGGGGCCGCAGGTGATACCCGGCGATGATCCGCTGGCGCACCTGCTCCATGCCGGGGCCCTGCAATGTCTGCTTCAGCTCCAGTTGCCCGAGCAGGAAGCTCTGCAACAGCGCCTGACCATCCTCCTGGTAGTTGGACAGCATGCGCAACTCCTCGATGGCACGCTGTGATAGATTCTGCGCTTCATCGACCACCAGCAATACGCGCCGCCCTTCGGCCCTGCGCGCGCGAAAAAACACCTCCAGGTTGCGCAGCAGTGCGGCCTTGGAGAGATTTTCGTGCGCCAGCCCGAAGGCGGCACTGATCATTCGCAGTACATCGTCTTCGTTGATCTGAGTGGAGACGAGCTGAGCAGCCACGACATTGTCGTCATGCAGTTCGTTGAACAGATTGCTGACCAGCATGGTCTTGCCGGTGCCAATCCCGCCGGTGATCACAATAAAACCTTCACCCTGCCGCAGGCCATAGCGCAGATAGGCCATCGCACGGTTGTGCCCGGAGCTGTTGAAAAAGAAGCGCGCATCGGGGCTCAACTGAAACGGCTTGCCTGAGAAGCGGTAGAAATTCTCGTACATAATTATTTAGAGGAAACTCGATGTCAGCGAGATGCCGATCCTGTTTTCCGTATAGCTGTTGTTCGCAGCATTGGCATCGCGTTCGTGATGGGAAATGTTCAGTGATGCGCTGGTCCGCTTCGACAGGTTGCGGGTCAAGGCGAAGCGGACGTCGTAATAGTCGCTGTCGCCGAGGAAGGAAGCCTTCTCCTGGCTCCATGACCCGCCGGCCGAGGCACTGAAGTTAGAGCCGAGCTGACGGGTGAAATTCAGCGACAGATCGTAGCCGTCCTCCTTGTTGCCCGATACCTCATAGGTCCTTTGATACAGGGAACCGGAGAGCGTCACGTTGGTCCGCCGCCCGGTAATGCTCACCGCACCCCTCAGCTCTGAGTTCAGGTAGTCCTCGTCGCCCTGTTGAATCTGCGGCACATTGACAATGATGGGTTGGCCACTGCTCGGATCGACAATCGGATTGCCCTGATCGTCAGCGAGGAAGAAGAACGAATCGACAAGCTGCTCGTAGCGCCTGTTGGTCACCTCACGGACAACACCAAGGGACAGCCGTGTGCGCCGCGAGGAATGCGTGTAGTCGCCGGAAATCGTATCACCGTAATACCGCTGGCCGTAGCTGAAAGAGGCAGAGTTGCGCGGATTCGGCGTCCAGACGGTACCGACATCCCAGGTCACCCCATCCGTGCTCGACCGACTCGTCTGCACGTCATTCGTCTCGTAGCCCAGGCTGCCATTGAGCGCCCAGGTCGAATTCAGGCGGTACCCGAGTCCGGCGGAGTAGCTGGTTGATTGATCATCACGCGAGTCATACGTCGTTTTGCGCACGGAGGCATCGGCACGCCAGCTCAGCGGACCATAGATGCGGCCACTGCGCGCTCCGATATGGGCCGTACCGGACAGAGAATCACTGCCGGCATTCTGATCATTGCGGTTGTACCAGACGTAATCGACCGAGTTGTTGCTGACCAGATCGGCATATTTGTTCAGATGCGCCCGGAACTCCGGCGCCAGTCCGATCGAATAGCTCTGATAGCCGTCGGTATTGACGTTGATTGCATCCACCGGTCCGGCGATGCCGGTGTCACCACCGAGCCTGGCACTGGCGCTGGCGCCGAGAAAAAACACGTCCTCGACCACTTCCATGCGGCCCCTGGCATAGCCCTCGTTCGTCATGAAGCGCGGATCGGTATCGCCTGTTCCAACCGAAAAGGTCGGCCTGAGGTGGACATTCCCTTCGACTCGTCCGCCGCGCCCGGTCAGCGTGTATGCGGGGGTGACCTGAAACACCAGGCCGGATTGGGCGCTGTTCCCGGTGCGATCGACCGAGGTCGCGGTTGTCGTTATCGCATCGGTCAGTGTCCAGTCACCCGCCTCGGTACTGCCCGTCGAAATCAACAGTGAGAGAAAAGACACCGCAAGTGCCGTCCGATGACCGCCGGCCGATGGATAAGTCTTATCGCTCGTCATTTCCATAACCGTAGCCATAGCCGTAGCCATATCCATAGCCATAACCGTAGCCGTACTTGCCAATGAAGAGGACCGGTTTGCACTTGTTCAGGATCAGGGAGACGTTGTCCACCGAGCTCAGGCGCGCCAGTGCGTCCTGGACCAGGAACTGCGGCGTCACTGCCGATTCGACGACAAGGCAGATCTGGCCCATCTGTTCGGCAAGAACGCTGGCCTCACTGGTGGCGAGCAGCGGCGGCGAATCGAACAGAACCACACGGTCGGAATACCGCAGGGCCAGCTCGTCCAGCAGGTTACGCATGGTATTGCTGGCCAGCAGTTCGGTTGAACGGCGGTGCCGGCGCCCCGCCGGTAGTACAGAAAACTTCGGAATATCGGTTTTCACCAGCAGGTCTTTCAGATCGAGGTCGTCATCGATCAGCCGATCGGTCAAACCCGGCAGATTGTTGATTTTCAGCAGGCGCGACAGCCCTGGCTTCGCGAGATCGGCATCGACCAGAAGCACCGTACGGTCCATCTCCATCGCGATTGAAATTGCGAGGTTCAGCGAGCTGAAGGTCTTTCCCTCTCCTTCCACCGAACTGGTCACCATGATCAGGTTGCGATGGGTCTCGCCAATCGCGTTGTGGCCAAACGCGCGCGTCAGCAGCGGCCGTTTGATCATCCGGTACTCTTCAGCGCTACGACTACGCTCCGAGTCCGGCGACAAAACCCCCTCCAGCCCAAGCGATTTGATGCTCAAATAGCTTTCGCCGGCAAATTCCAGATCGGCAGTGGGCCGTGCCGGCGAATAATCCCCGTCACTTTCGGACGTGACGTCCGCTGCGATCTTCTCTTCTGCCCGCGCCGACGCCGGCACCTTGACCTGCGGGACCTCCTCCCGCTGGACATCGGCCGCCGCTGCCTCGACCGGGACAGTTTCGGGCATTGGCGACGCACCGAGATCCGGGTCCGGATCCCTGGCCTTGGGGCTGCCCTGGGCCGCGCCTTCCAGCTTGCCCATCATCTTGTCGACTGCTTTCTCGATAATGCTCATGGTTATGCCAGGTTTAGCGATTGAGCAAGCCGCGGGAGCAGCTCGATATTGAACTGGTAAAGCGCAAGCACCACACCGAAGGTCAGCAGCAAGCCGCTCAATGTCAGTACGAAGCTGACATTGCGAACCTTGCGGGCGCGAATCTGATCGGACGTCCACACCATGTTCACGCTGCCAAGCACGGGAAGTCCGAGCGAGTCACTGAGCATCTGACGCTCATCGAACGTGGGACGGAACTGCGACATCAGGAAAGCGACACCAAACCCGACAGCAAGTCCGGCGAGCAGGATCAGCGAACTGTACAGCACCCTGTTGGGGCCGCTCGGCACGGTCGGGGCCCGTGGCGGATCGACCACCCGGAAACGCACGTTGTCCGAGCTGTTGTCGGCCTTGCGACCGAGCTTCGCAGACTCCAGGCGGCTCTCGAGCACCCCGTGGTTCTTTTTCGCGATTTCGTAGTCGCTCATCAGGTCACGTCGCTCCGCCTCGAGCGCGAGCACCTTGTCGATGGATCCCTCAAGCTCTGCCACCTGCGCCTCGTATTCCGACAGCAGCCGTTTCTTCGCGGCCACATCGGCCTCGAGCTGTGCCATGGAGATACGCATCTGCTGGTAGATGGGGTTCTTGTCCACGTTGTACGCGGAGCCGTCGCCCTGAGGTGCATCACGCCGCGCCTGCGCGATGATCTGGGCACGCTGCCCTTTCAGATCCTCCAGTGACTTCTTCATCTGGATCACGTCGGGGTGGCGGTCGGTGTACTTGATGCTGAGCTCATCCAGACGCAACTGGATGGACTGTATGCGGCGGTCGATATCACCGGTCTCGGCGGTAAACGCCGTCTCCGGTGCCGGGCCAAGTCCGAACGAAGGCTCCTCGCCCTCGACCTGGCGGCGCGTGGTCTCTAGTCTTTCCTCGAGCACCGAGATCTCCAGCCTGACTGCCTCGATCTGGCTCTTACCCTCGCGGATGCGGTCGTAGTAACCACCTGAGCCCTCGGGCAGCAGGGTGAGGTTGCGCTGTTTGAAACGCGTCAGCTCAGTCTCCAGCTCACGCATCCGCCGCTCGTACTCGGCTTTCTGCTGCTCGAGGAACTGTGCTGCCGTGTCCTGATCCTTACGCACTTCGCCGAGGTTGCTCTCCATAAAAATGGTCAGCAGGGACTTGACGACCAACTTGGCCAGGTCCGGCGAGTCGTCTTCGTAACTGATGGTGTAGAGATTCTCACGCGACGTACCCGAAAAAGTGATTTTCTTTTTCAGGTCTTCGATGATCTCGTCCTTGTCGGCCTCGGTCGTTGCCTGCAGATCGAGGTCGGTCATTCGCATGACCTTTTCCAGGTTCGGCCGGCTCAACAAGGTCCGCGTCATCAGGAATATTTTCTGCTGCGTATCGCCGGTATTGATGGCGATACCCTGAAGCAACGGACGCAGCACCGACGTCGTGTCGACAAAGACGCGCGCTGAAGCCTCGTACTGATCCGGCAGCTTTGCGACCACCGACCAGCCAACGATGCTGACGGCCCACGCGATCCCGAGCATCCACCAACGGAAACGCCAGGTTCCCCTGGCGTACCGCAGCAGAAGGACGACTACTTCATGCATCCTTGACTGTCTCTTCTTAGAACCATGCTTCCGGTACGATGATCACGTCGCCTGGACGCATATCGACGTTAGCAGTGATATCGCCATCGCGGAGCAGGTCGTCCAACCGCAGGCGGAATTCTTCCTGTTTGCCGTCAATGACCCGAACCAGCGTCGAATTGTTGCCGTCTGCGAAGTCCGTCAGCCCACCTGACTGAATCATCACGTCCAGCAGCGTCATCGAATCGTTGTACAGCATCGCCCGCGGCTGGGTCGCTTCACCCACAACACGGATCTGCTCACGGAAGGTCCCGACGAATGCGTCGACGATTACCGTCACCAGCGGGTCACGCAGGTAGGTCGACAGCTCGGCCTCGAGGTCACGGGCCAACTCCGCCGGTGTCTTACCCGCTGCGGGGACTTCTTCGAGCAGCGGCGCCGACAACAGGCCATCCGGGCGCACCGGGACCGAGGTGCTCACCTCGGGATTGCGCCACACGAAGATCTGCACGTTGTCGCCGGGGGCGATCCGGTAACGCGTGGAATACTGGGCATCACCGCTCGCCGGCGGCAACTCCGGGCGCGCACCGGTCTGCGACGCACATCCCGTGAGCAGCGCCCCTCCTGCCAGAGCGCCCAGCAACGGGGTCAAACGCGCTAGTTTAAGGAGATTCGTCATATCAGTCCTCTCTATCATGGTCGCAGTCCGTCGTATCAGTGTCGCGCCGCCGTGAACGGCCCCGGGAGTGTACTCAAACTTCTGCAAAAAAGCTTGCGACACAAGCGCTTGTAGCGGCGAATTCTATATGAACCTGAATGCATAGCGAAATCCCGACAAACTCGCCGAAGTGACGGCCGTCCGCGCTAAAATGCCGCCTTCAGGCCATCACCGCAAGGACTTGTCATGCTCTCGGCCATCAGCGGCTTTTTCCTTCCGTTTCAGGGCCTGCGCCTGATGCTCAAGCCCGGTCTGCGCCGCTATGTGCTGGTCCCACTGCTGCTCAACATCGCCCTGTTTGCCGGCCTGGCCTATTTTGCTGGCGGCTACTTCGACGACTTCATGAACGAGTGGCTGCCGCAGCACGGCTGGCTCGAGTTCGTCCGCTGGCTACTCTGGATCCTATTCGCCGCCGCCTATGCTTTGGCCGTATTCTACGGCTTCACGCTGATCGCGAACCTGATCGCGGCGCCATTCAATGCCATGTTAGCGGCACGGGTCGAAGAAAAATTAACCGGCGTGCTGCCGGCCGACAGTGACGAGTCTCTGCTGCGCGCCATCGTACCGGCCGTGGCGGGCGAGCTTGGCAAGATTTTCTATTTCGTCAGCCGGGCGCTACCGTTGCTCATCCTGTTCTTCGTACCGGGAGTCAATATCCTGGCAACGATCGGTTGGTTGATATTCGGGTTCTGGTTTCTGGCGATCGAGTATGCCGACTACCCAATGGGCAATCATGCACTGCGGCCACATCAGCAACGCGATCACCTGCGGCGCAGGCGGTTCAAGGCATTGGCCTTCGGCGCCGGTGTAACCACGATGATGCTCATACCCGTATTGCAGTTCGCCGCCATGCCGGCCGCCGTGGCCGGCGCAACGCGGCTGTGGGTCGACGACCTGCGACCACAAACAACCTGATCAACCGGCGCCAGCGCGTAGAAACGTCCGCAGCCGTTCCATTCCTGTCTCCAACCGGTCGAGTGCGGTCGTATAGGCAAAACGCACGTGTCGTTCAGGCTGGTTGCTGCCGAAGTCCAGGCCGGGTGTGACGGCCACACCGGCAGACGCCAGGAGTTCCTCTGCGAATCCGGCACTGTCGTCGGTGAAAGCGCTGGCATCGGCATACAGGTAGAAGGCACCAAGCGGCTTTTCGGTCATCGCGAAGCCGAGTTGGTTGACGGCGTCGAACAGGAAATCACGCCTGAGCTGAAACTCATACCGCCTCGCCTCCAGGATCTCCATGCTCGCGGGACTGAATGCGGCAACAGCCGCGTGCTGTGCCGGCGTCGGCGCCGCGAGGAAGATATTCTGGGCCAGGCGCTCCATCGGCTCGATCAGCCACCCGGGCACCACCGCCCAACCAACGCGCCACCCGGTCATACCGAAATATTTCGAGAAACTGTTGATCACGACAACGTTGTCGCCGCCCAGTGCAAGGGCCGTCTCGACCGTGCTGTCGTATTGCAGTCCCTGGTAGATCTCGTCACAGATCAGCACACTCTGCTTATTGTCCCGCAAGACCCCGTAAAGCCGACCCAGTTCCTGGATACCGATCAGATTGCCTGTCGGATTCGCCGGAGAGGCCACCATCAGCGCCCGCGTCCGTTCCGTGATGGCATCGCGCAGTTGTTGCGGTGACACCGTGAAGCCATTGTCGGCTGCCACGGGCATAGGCACCGGGATACCGCCAAACAGGCTGACCATGTGCCGATTGCAGGGATATCCGGGGTCTGTCAGCAGCACTTCGTCGCCTGGATTCACCAGCGCCCCCAGCACCAATTGCAGCGCCCCGGACGAACCCGGCGTGATGATGATGTGCGCCGGATCCACCGTCACGGCGAAGCGTTGCCGGTAATAGGCGGCGATGGCCTCGCGCAATTTCGGCAGGCCGGCGGCGGGGGTGTAGTGTGTAAGACCGGCGCGAAGCGATGCAATTCCCGCATCGATCACCGGCTGTGGTGACACGAAGTCGGGCTCACCGATTTCCATGTGCACGACATCGCGCCCCGCCGCCTCCATCGCACGCGCACGGGCCAGGATCTCCATGACACGAAACGGGGCGATCGCGCGCATTCGTTGGGCGACGTCTGTCACACCGCAATCCTTTCAGCATTGAACAGCGTTTCGAGGTAGGACAGGTTCACCACGCCGTCCTGCGGTGCCTCACCGGCAAGCGCCTTCGCCGGTGAGGCACGCTCTCCAAGGTGATCCAGGACGACCGTCGCATCGGCAAAGTCCTGCGAGCGGGTGTAGTCGTTCACGGTGACCACGATCTGCGAAATCCCGGCCTGGTGCGCCGCCGTCACCCCGTGCGCCGAATCCTCGAATGCCATGACCTCCCGCGGTTTGAGCCCCATCTGCTGCAGCACCCATGAATAGATGTCCGGTGCCGGCTTTTTCCTTTCCACGATGTCACCCGCCCCGATCACTTCGAACCAACCCGCGGCCCCTGCCGGCAATGTGCTGCCGATCAATGCTGTGACATTTTCCGGTGTCGTGGTCGTGGCGATAGCGAGGCGGACACCGGCCGCGCGGGCCTCCTCGAGCAAACGGCGTACCCCGGGACGCAGAGGGATGGCCCCTTCGGCCATCATGCGCATGTAGTGCCTGGTCTTGCTGCGGTGCAAATCGGCAATAAAACCGTTGAGGTCTTCAGGTCGCCGGAACGACCTGTGGAACTCGTCCAGGAAATACTGAATGCGCTCCTTGCCGCCCGTGACATTCAACAATCGGCCATACAAATCGACCGACCAGTCCCAATCCAGGCCGGCCTCGCCAAATGCGCGGTTGAACGCCACCCTGTGGCCATCCCGCTCGGTATCCGCGAGCGTTCCGTCGACATCGAAAATCAATGCTTGTGGTCGGTACACAATTGACTCCTATAAACATTTTGCGGCGAGCTTACCGAAAATCACGCCGAAATTGCCCTTAACATCTGTGAATGTTAATTTGGTCCCGTCGTATCCGAGGTTTCAGATCATGAGCCCTGAACTCACTCCGCCGGCGGACAGGCTTGGCATCGCACCCTATCAGTCACAGGAGGGTGAGCCGTATATGAGTGCGGATCAGGAGTCGCATTTTCGCAACATCCTCAACAGCTGGCGCCGTGACCTCATGGAAGAGGTGGATCGCACTGTCGACCACATGAAAGTGGACTCGGTGCATTGCCCGGACCCGAACGACCGTGCATCGCAGGAGTCGGAAATGGGTATGGAGCTGCGGACCCGCGAACGCGAACGCAAACTGCTCAGCAAGATCGACAAGGCACTGAAGAAACTCGACGAACATGACTACGGATATTGCGAATCCTGTGGCGTCGAGATCGGCATCGGACGACTGGAAGCCCGGCCGACGGCTGACCTTTGTATCGACTGCAAGACCAAGCAGGAAGCTCTCGAACGTCAGCAGGGCTGATCCACCGCACCTGCGCAATGCCGTCACCCGTATACCGCGGGCGCTTCGCCCCTTCACCGACTGGACCGCTGCATTTTGGCTCGCTGGTCGCGGCTGTCGCCAGCCATGCCGACGCACGCCATCAAAACGGCGAATGGCTGATCCGGATCGAGGATGTCGACGAGACCCGGACCAGGACCGGGTCTGAACAATCGATACTGTCCGATCTGCGCGCGTTCGGCATGTCTCCCGATCAGGAACCGGTGCGCCAGAGTGAACGCGCGCACCTCTACCAGGAGGCACTTGACCGACTGGTCGGACTGGGAGCCGCCTACCCCTGCAGTTGCAGCCGCAGGGCCATCGCAGCAATTGCCCGACCCGGTTGCGAGGGCTTCGTCTATCCCAGGACCTGCCGAGGCTCACCGCCTCCGTCAGACGTGATGGCCGCCTGGCGCTTCACGGTCGGTGACGAGGTAATCAGGTTTCGCGACCGCATCGTCGGTGAGACCGGGCACAACCTGGACGATGAAGTCGGCGACTTCGTCATCCGCCGCATCGACGGCTATTTCGCCTACCAACTGGCGGTGGTGGTCGACGACCAGGCGCAGGGCATCACCGACATCGTCCGCGGCGCCGATCTGCTCTGGTCCACGCCCCGCCAGATCGCGTTACAGCGACGGCTGGGCTACCGGATGCCACGTTATGCCCATATCCCGCTGGTCATCGGCAAAGACGGACTCAAACTCAGCAAGCGCGACCTCGCCCATCCGGTCGACTCCGCCGACCCGGTGCAGGGCCTTGTTGCCGCCTGGCGGCACCTGGGGCAGCAAGACCCGCCAGCGAGCATCGACAGCTGCGAGGCATTCTGGTCCTGGGCAGGACCGCACTGGCACATCGACCGTATACCGCATGACAGGAACAGCCGACATGAACATACAGAATCCCTATGAGCTGATTGGTGGCGAGACCGGCGTTCGTGAACTGGTCGACCGCTTCTATGACTACATGGACAGCGAAGAGGGTGCCGGCGACGTGCGCCAGATGCACGCAGCGAGTCTGCGCGCCTCGCGCGAAAAGCTGTACCTGTTCCTGTCCGGCTGGCTGGGGGGGCCGGATCTGTATGTCCAGAAATACGGCCATCCGATGTTGCGTCGCCGCCATCTCCCTTTCGCCATCGGCTCGAAAGAACGCGACCAGTGGATGCATTGCATGCGCAAGGCTCTGCGCGACATGCCGATCGACCAAGCGTTGAGGGAGAAACTCGAACAGTCCTTCCTGGCCACCGCCGATCACATGCGCAATCAACCCGAGCACACGACGGACTCGCGACTGAAGATCACAGGTGCCGAGTAAGCGGTTACCGCCGCATGCATCGCCATGCGACTCGCCTGCCGTTCGATCAGAAGTTGAGCATCCCGGTAATCGCCGCCTGTACCTTTGCTGCACTCCGGCGCTCATCCCAGTTGCGGTACCGACTGCTGAAGCGCTGAGCGTTCCTCTCGTAAGCCGGATCATTGTTGATGGCATCGATCAGGTTCAGATAGATCGGCTGGCCGATCTGCCCAATCGGGAAAACACCCATCGACTGAAGCTGCAAGCGGTTCGCTGTCGCGAGCTGCTCCACCTGTCTGGGGATCAGCATTGGTGCCCGTCCGTAACGCAAGATCTTCGCTGTCGTGCCGTGGTTTCCCTCGGAGAATATCAATCGGCATTCGGCACATACCTGCGCGAGATCGACGTGGTGATCAACAACGGTTACACCCTGCCCGGCCAGTGAAACACGATCGGCAGCACGGATGCCTGGCGCTGAAATCAGCAGGCTGTAACCGCCTTCCAGCAGCTGATGGACGAAATCACGATCCGGGAGACATCCGCGCGAAAAATAGCAGTAGGCCTTTTCGCCATCGTGATTCCAGGCCGGCTCTGCCTGACGATCCGTCGGACCGAGCGACCCCAGGTAATCGACTCCCTCGCGGGCACTGAAACAATCGAGTGCCGGAAATGTGGTGACCAGCATTGCAGCATACGCATAGAGATCCGCAAGGCTACCCAACGGCGAACTGCCAGCCGCTTTTAGCGCGCAGTTGATACTGTTCAACACGACGCTCTCCACCCGGGTCACTTCGGCTTCATTCACCGGCAGACCAAGTTCATAGGCGGGGATGGGTGTCTCTGCAGGCGGATGGAAAAAACCGTGGCCGATCACGATCGCGGGCACCGACAGGCTAAGCGATGCCAGCAACGCACCGTCTGCATGATCACAAAATACCGCCTCCGGCCGAATCTCATCGATCAATCGCCGCCAGCGCTCCAGATAGGCGCCAAGTGCAGCTGCCTGACCGAATCCGAGGTTGTACAACAGTCCGGCATGAGACCTTGCCAGCGCATTGTGCCCTGGCCGAAGTATCGCGGGCAGTCCGAATATCACAATGTCGTTACCAGGAAAGGCTCCTCTTACATAGGGTTCATCCTTGACACAAAGCACGACCTCGTGACCGGCTCGCTGCACAGTCTCCACCAGGGTCGACAGCTGAAACAGGTGGGCGCTGCCCCCACCGCGCTCCCATACGCAGAGAAACCGCCGTCTTCGCATCCGATTCTCACTACAGGCGCCAGATTGGGCTGGACGCTTCGGTGCCTGCCGAATGCCGCCAGGCCGCAGCGATCTCGCCCCGTAGCGAGGCATCCAGTTCTACACTGCCGTCCGTAATGGCACTTCGCGATGGGTTGAAAGCCGCCATCGCGGAAACGAGCAGATCGATAGAAGATGACGTAACGAACATCCCATCTGCAGCCTGCAGCTGTTCGATCTGCGGGCCTGCCCCGGTAAACCAATCGGCGACTCGGACGCGGTCCCTGGTGCCAATGACCGACACCTCGAGACTGTCGCCGACCCTCGCGAACCATGCCTGGTCATGGTTGATGTCCACGAGCGACAGCACATCGTTGTCCCCAGCGCTGTCAGTGATGACGTCTGTGCCGTGTGTGCGCGCAAAAACGTAGGTATCGTTGCCTGTGCCGCCCTCGAGCCTGTCCCAACCCCGGCCACCGACGATTGTGTCGTCATCGTCTGTACCGACAATGGTGTCGTTGCCGTTGGCGCCCTGGATCTGGGCGATCCCTTGCAGCGTCGTCGCACTGAAGTCGAGTGCGTTGTTGGCATTACTGCCGGTAATCACGTTGTGACCGGCACCACCATCGATCAACTCGATACTGTTGCCGACGCCGAAGTGCCGATGCAGGCCGATGATGTCGTCATCGTCGCCGCCGACAATCCGGTCATACCCGGCGTCGCCCCGGATATCGTCGTAGCCATCACCCGGTGACACCCTGAACGTGTCATCACCTGCCCCACCCTGAAGCCTGTCCCAGCTCCGGCCACCGACAATCATGTCATCTCCGTGTGTCCCGGTGATGGTGTCTTGACCGTTGCCCCCCTGTATCTCGGCGATCCCGCGCAGCATCGTCGCACTGAAGTCGAGCATATTGCCGGCGTTGCTGCCAGCCACTATGTTGTAACCGGCGCCGCCGTCGATCACCTCAATACTGTTGTCGATGCCGAAGTGCCGGTGCAGGCCGATCGTGTCATCGGAATCACTGCCGATGATCCGGTCATGACCCGAACCACCCCAGATGTCGTCATAGCCATCACCCGGCGAAACCCTGAACGTATCATTGCCAGGCCCGCCCAGGAGACGGTCCCAACCGCCGCCACCGACAATCACGTCGTCACCGCCCAGACCCGAAAGCGTGTCGTTGCCGCGGTCACCATGGATCTCGTCATCGCCATCCGAGCCAGTGAGGGTTTCGTTACGCCGGGTGCCGGTCAGCACGACACCAGGAATCGCCAGGCGCTGCTCGATGTCTGCCGCAAGCAATGTGGTGCCGTCAAAGAAAACGAAGCGCTCCAGAAACCGTGAGTTGCTGCCAAACCAGTCTTTCAGCACCAATCGATCCAGCGAAGCGAACGACAACGTCAGGTCATCGGCGACCTGCGTCACGCCCAGCGCAGTTGGATCGAGCCCCTCTCCGAATGCGATCTGATCCATGCCTTCCGGGTCAGAGATCTGATCGGTTCCGTCACCGAGGTTGAACTGGTAAAGATCGTCACCAGTGCCACCATCGAGGATATCGTCGCCGGCTCCCCCGGCCAGCTCATCATCTCCTCGGCCACCAGTCATCGTGTCGGCTCCGGCCATGCCTTGAATTCGATCCGTGACTGATGAGCCCTCGATAAAGTCTGCGACATCGCTACCGATCAGATCGAATCCCCGCGCCACCAGCTCCTCATAGCTCACCGGCCGGCCATCTCCGAAATCGAAGGTATCGATATCCCGCGGCCCCTCGAGCACATGGTGCTTGTCGAAGTTCTCGAGGTGGATGGCCAGATCCAGTTCAGCAAAGGTGAGCTTGAGCGAACCGAAACCAAGATGCGGGCTCGCAGTCTGGCCACCACCGGTTGCGCCATAGCCGACCACCAGTGAGTTGCCACCGGCCGAAGAACTGCGAAGCGAGCGATCATTGATGACCACTGTGTTGGCTGGCACGCGGATACCACTTGTACCCGGCGGAATAGGTGTCGTCGTGCGAATACTGTAGATATCGCTGCCGTCGCCCCCACGCAGGTTCGCAGTAGTACCGTTGCTCAAGCCGCTGTTGTCTGGGATCAGCAGATCGATCGTGTCGTCGCCAGTGCCCGTATTCACCTCGTAGAGATTCTGTCCGGTGGACGGCCGAATCAGGACCGTGTCATTGCCACCCAGGGTATAGACTGCCCCCTGCTTCTTCACCACCAGCTGATCGCTCCCGGCACCACCCTGGAACAAAGCGTTGTTGCGCAGATCGCTTCCGTAGAGAACCCGCAGATCCACCCGCCCGCCATAGTCGGCCTCGCGATAGTCACCGGCCACCGAAACCGCGTCCGCAAAGCCGTCACCATTGACGTCGCCGCCCAGTTCGATCAAGCCGGGCACCAGTGCATGACCCGAGGACGTGGTATTGGGCAGGTACTCCTGCGTCATTCCCTCGTCGGGTGCCATGCTGAGCAGATCGATATTGCCCACAGCATCGGTATTTCCAAACAGGATGTAGTTGCGAACCGAATAGGTGCCGCCGAGAAAAACATAGCCACTCGTATCTGCCTCAAGACCGGCTAAAGTACTGACCATGATGTCATTGAGACCATCTCCATCGATATCGCCACCAGAAACCAATGCACGGTAAGAGACCCTGTTGACGTCGTAGCTCATCCCGTAGTCCTGCCGCGTCTCCACGTATTGAGTGAAACCGTCGATCGTGTATCCCTCGGCAGGACTCAATTGGTCAAGATCGATAGGGCCGGCAAATCCGCCGGACTTGCCATACAACACATGAAGTGATTCGACACGTCCGCTATCGGAAATGGAGTAGCTATCCACCGGCCGCTGGTGGCGCACCGGACAAAGCGAAAGGTGTATCAATCGGTGAGCCGTAGGTCGATACATCCACCGGTGTCACATAGTCATCAAACCCGTCGCCGTTCACATCGCCGACGTTCTTCGCTTGCAGTGTCTGTTGTACACCACCGGTCACGACCGTCAGGTCCAACACATCGTTGGAGAAATCCGGTTGATCGGTGGGACCCAGCAAAGGCTGCAATGCGAGATCTTCCCAGACATAGGTATCGCCAAACCCCTGCGTATTGCCCCAGAAAACCCGGCTGCCCAGTGCAAAGTCATCAAAGCCGTCGTTGTTTGCATCGCCAAGTGGCGTCAGTCGGTACGCATCGAGTAAAGCCGGCTCCACGCCGAAGCCCGAGGCGCCCACGCTATCAAAGATCGAATCACTACCCAGCGTGAAACTGGTAGTCCGCAGGCTGGCATCACTCCACCCGTTGGCGTCACCATAGACGATCTGTACCACCGCTGTTGTATCGGGGAAGGCTGCACCGTCCGTGTCGGTAAAGCGTTCGCGCCAAAAGACGTGTCCTGGGGTGTCTGTACCGAAATAGTAGTCGTCGTATCCATCGCCATTGATATCCCCGACAACACCGTTCTGCCAATCGACGTACTCCCGCTCCTTATAGAACGGGTAGTATCCAGCGTCATCCCCTACAGAGAGATCATCCCGCGTCAGCAGGCTGGTCTGCAGCGCATCGGCTGCCGCGTGAAACGAGAGCGTGTAGGTGGCCGCTGTTCCTGTGCCGGTGGTGTCGCTGGCCACCGCGCGAATCGTCAGGTCATTGGCAAAGCCGTCTGGTGCGGTGCCCTTCAACACCAAAGTATCGGAGTCGAAAATCATCCAATCCGGCAATGGGTCGCCGTTATCGAGTGTCACCAGAACCGAGAGCGTGTCGCCTGCGTCAACGTCAAAGAAGTAGCCCGACAGGTCATGTTCGAAATCCAGCCCTGTCGCCGCCGAGCGCGACGGAAGCGCCGCGACCAGTTCCGGTGCGTCGTTGACGTTGTCGACCCGCAGGCTGACGCTATGTGAAACACTGCCGCCATAACCGTCTTCAGCCGTGACACGGATCGAATAGGTGCCGACCGCGCCATTGTCCGGCACACCGGTCAGTCGCAGCATGTCGGCATCCAGAGTCAGCCATTCCGGCAAAATCCCGCCGTCGGACAAGGATGCCGAGAAATTCAGCGTGTCACCATTGGCATCGGCAAAATCGATCTGCGCCAGCGAGATGTTCACCAGCCGGTCTTCAAAAACCTGAGCTGACGAAGATTCACTTCCCACGGTGGGCGCGAAATTGGCAATGGCAACCACATCGCCAGCGCTCTGGCTGCCAATCTGAACCCCGTCTGCATCGTAGTAGTGAACCCCACCAAACTGGCTGACATCCCAATCCCTGAAAACAAAGCCCTCCTGGCCAACCGTCGCGGAAAGATCGCCGTCCAGAAGCGTGAATGCCACGGATCCAATACCGCCGACGCCAACGAAATGCAGGGTATCGCCCAGTCCGCCCCCATCGCCATCGACGATAGTGTCCAGGCCATCCCCCGGCGAAAACTCGTAATGGTCGGCGCCGACGCCTCCAAACAACTGATCGTTGCCGCCATTGCCGATCAGCGTGTCGCTGCCGTCGCCGCCACGCAGCACATCGACGCCATGAAACGCCGCATCGAGATCGCCCAGGTCGCCATACAGAACATCGTTGCCGGGACCGCCGTCGAGAAAGTCATCCCCTCCCAAGCCGATCAGGGTGTCTGCACCGCTTTCCCCATAGAGCTGGTCGTCGCCGTGGTAGGGCAGATCGCCGGGCAAGACCACACGATGGTCTCCTTCGAGCCAGTCGTTGTCATCACCACCGAACAGGTAATCACTACCCCCGTTTCCGATCAGCGTATCGTCGCCACCTTCTCCATAGAGCCTATCAGTGCCATGGAAGGACGGTGGCAAGGTTGGAGATCCGTCCGGGTTGATTCGCGCGATATCACCGTTCAGACGGTCATTACCCTCGCCCCCAAAGATGATGTCGTTGCCCGCCTCTCCCCAGGCATTGTCATCCCCACTTCCCGCATAAATGTGGTCATCCCCGATGCCCGACACATAGTCGACGAAGGTCGTGACGTTTCCCTCGTCGTCGATCGCGATCCATTGGTAGTCGTAGTCGGTGATCGCAAGATGTTCATATGGCAGATACGCCTGCCAATCTCCATAGATGAAGTCGTCGCCGCCCCCCGCATAGAGGTAATCGTTGCCCTCGCCGCCAAACAGGCCGTCGAGTCTGCCGCTGCCAAAGACTGTGTCATTGCCGGACTCCGCGGTGACGAAGTCCCCCTCCTCGCCCAGCGGGCCGCCGAAGACCAGGCTACCGAAACCGCTCTTTACCGCCGCTGAATCGAGCGCTGTCGTTGCATAAAGGACGTCATCGCCAGCTCCGCCATGGATGAAGTCCTTGCCAACCCCACCCTCGACGATATCGTTGTCCGGCGCACTGCCCAGGTAATTCCCATCGTCATCCAGATCGGGACGCGACCAGGCATAGATCCAATCCCGGCCATCGCCGCCGAGGATCTGATCGGGTTTGTTGTAACTGTTGAGTGCCTCCCAGTCGGTGGAACCCGAGGCCAACTCGTGCTGCCCCTCGATGCGCTCGGAGCTCGCAGTTCCACTGCTCACCGGGCGGAACGGGTCTGGAATCGTCGGCAATTCGGTCAGCGAAATAGTGAAGTCGAAATTCTCGAAACTCTTGATCCGCAGTACGGCGTTGTCACTCATGCGGGCAACGTCGAGGTCTTGTCCGTTCCAGATGTATCGAAAATCTCCAGAGGCGTCGACGTACTCGGCTTCACCGGCCATGCGCTCACCCCCGAACAGCAGGGCGCCGTCGAAGTAGATGCGTCCATCGCCGTCGTGATCAAAGATGGTATCTCCGGCACCCGCTCTGTAGGTATCTTTGCCCTTCCCACCTTCCAGGTAGTCGGCATTGGCCCTGCCTTCAAGAAGGTCGTCACCGTCACCACCGAACAACATGTCAGCTCCCATCGAACCGTACAGTTCATCGTCGCCTGCAGCGCCAAAGAGCCGTTGATCCTTGTAGTCCGATGTGTAATGCAAGTCCAGGATGACACCGTCCGACCCCGCCTCCGTGTGCATCTGCGCATCGAGGAAATGGATGTCATAGCCCCCCGGATACACGTTGTCACCCGTCAGCTTCTCACCAGCCTTGAACATCCGAACAAACGCAAACAAAGCTTCTGCTCTGGCCAACAGGTATTCATCTGTCAATCCCTTGCCCGACCCAGCGTCAAAGCGATCGAGCTCACCGTTGGCGTTGTGCAGCTGTTCGTAAAAGGACTCGGACTGAAGCACGACGAACGGATTCAGCCTGAGCAATGCATAGCGGAAAGCGAGATTGACTTTTGCGGTATTCGCGAAGGATTCCGGCGACAGCTCACCACTCGTCCCAAGCTTCGCCAATTCATCGATCCACAAAAAGCCAGAATCCCGCTCGGGTATCGTATCGGTCGTCAATGGACTGCCTTCGCCGAAATACAGCACATCGAGTCGTCGCAGAATCTCGCGACGATCCCCGTCGTCTTTACCGGCCAGAGAGCCATACAGATCTTTGGCCGCGTCGGCGCCAAGGAACCCGCCCGCGATTGCAGCGCCGAACACCACAACCGCGGTTACAGGCGCCGATACCACGCCCACGGCCGCCAGCAAACCCACGGCGATACCACCAACCGCGGCACCCAGTGCTTCGCCGGCCGCCGAACCGGCTGCATCCACTGCCCAGTCTTCCATGATGGCCTTGGCCTGCTCATCATCACCCCGCTCTGCCGCCGCCGCTGCGCTGTGAGCAGCGACCAACAATGCTGCAAGTGATCCGAGGCGCCCCAACTTGTTCAGCGATGGCAATAGGAGGCCGCGCCTGACCATGTCGTCGCCAACTTCAGCCGCCTGTTTCATGGTCGTATCGAATTCGTCCAGGAATCCATCGCGCTCCAGCACCTCGATGGCATCGCGAGACACACTGAATTTCACCGGATCCTTCAGGAGTTCACCCCACTGGTCCGGCGAGGGGAAATCGAGGTAGCGACTCAGGTCACCGGACGCCACGCCTGATAGGTATATTTTGATATGCGAATGATCGAAGACAAGTCGCCGAAGGGCTTCGGCCCCGTGCTGATTTGCGTACTCGATCAGTTGAAACTTTGGGACACCATCGATGGACGTGACACTGGGATTGTCGAGCAGTGCCGGCAATTCGGTCTGTGCCAGGATGCGAGTAGTGCCCCCTTCCGGCGCGATAATGCGTACGTCACCGACCGTAGCCTGCGCGAATCGCCGTGAAACGTCGGCCCAGGGCCCTTCGGTTGCATGGCCGAGCCAATCGGTGGCGGGACCGCGATAACCGTCGGTATCGAATACTTCGAAGTCAATGCCAAACGCCTCGGCGACCTTCCTGCGGAAGCTGTCCGTCTCTATCAGCTTTGCCGCCGCACTTTCATCCACTACCCGGATATCCAGGTCGCTTTCAAGCATGTTCTCGATAATCTCGCTACTGCCCGGGCCGCCAGCAACACCGCCGCTATAGAGCACCGTCACGGCACCCTCGGCCTGCACTGAGACCTGCCCAATTAGGTCGATCAGATCCGATTTGAGCAGATCACCGGTGGTGGTCAGATTGGAGAGCGCATCCAGCGCATCGGATAAAGTTTCGTACATCCTTGTATGTCTTCCCTGGCTAAATGGTGAGAGTTGTCTCGCTGGTCTTTCTGGTCGAGTGGATTCCGCCGCCTTTGTAGGCAGTCAGTGCATCTCTGAGATCGGCAACAATCTCGTCCCGTTGATCCAATAGATGGTCCGGCACAAAAAACCCCTTCATATAGCAATCAACCAACTTGTAATGCGACCATCCATGGCCACCGCGTTCACCTCCGGCACTGAGCGTCTCCAGGCAGACCGTCATGAGCTCACCGCGCCAACAGAAATGCCAGGTCGACTTGTAGTTGTACTCCTCTCGTCCCCGCTTAATCACCCGCAGATAAATTTCGCGCTCGTGATCAATCGTCCATTGCCGTTGCGGAGTTTTCGCGCGCATCCCTGGCCCACTTTCCACTTTGTCGAGGTCATACTTCTTCCTGTCATCTTCACTGATGAGTTCGTTCACAAAAGCCATAAGTTATTCACCTGATCTTGCACACGTTGATAAACGCTGTTTTTTTTGCGATTTTCATCGCTCCTGTCGCACAACTGAATTTTTAGCGCTCGCGCGCGCTCTCCTGTGCATAACGCAAGAGCGGGCTCAGGAAGAATTCCATGATTCTACGAGTCCCCGTTTTTGCTTCCACGGCGACAGCCATCCCCGGTTGCAGGTCGACGTGCTTGCCGTTGACTTCCACACTGGAACGATTCATCGCCACACGCATCTTGTAAACCAGCCCCATCCTGTCATCTGCCACTGCATCACTGGACAGACCCACCACCTCTCCTGCAATGGTGCCGTACTTGGTAAACGGAAATGTATCAATCTTGATTTCGGCCTGCTGGCCGACTTCGACGAAGCCGATATCCTTGTTTTCGAGCACCGCCTCGACTTCCATCGTTCCACGCGCGGGAACGATCACCATCAGTTGCTGTGCCGGCGTGACGATCGCACCGACACTGTGAACGGCAAGCTGCTGCACCACGCCCTTGACGGGGGCAGTGATGGTCTGAGCCGTGATCCGGGTCTCGGCCTTGATCCGTTCCTGCCTGATCGTGGATTGTCGGTGTTGCGCCTCATCCAGGCCCTCGAGAACCTGACGATGAAATTCGCTGCGTGTGTAGGCGATACGCGCATCCAGAGCCCGCTCGGCGGCTTGAAGCTCATCCACCCTTCCCTTCTGCGTGCGCAGATCGTGGAAAATTTCGCGGCGTTCCTGTTCGGTCTCAAGGTATTGCTGTTCGGATAACAGCTGTTTGTCCGCCAGACCCTTCTGATCTCTCGCCTTGCGTGCAACGATCGGCAGTACGGCTTCGAGCTTCGCGACCTGGTGCTGCGCGCTTCGGCGCTCTGTATGTTGCTGATCCTGCTCGCGCCGAAGCACTTCGATCCGGTCGCTGAATTCCCACCACTGTCCGCGCAGCAGTTTGTCATCGACGGATTGCAGCTGCTGTTCGCCCGGCGGTGAGTCGGAAAGGAGCCATTCTGCAAGTTGCCGATAGCGCAGGATCTCGCGTTGCACCGTGTCTTGCTCGGCGCGCAGGCGGTCGACATCGGCCTGCGCGCTGCTCCGGTCGAGCTCGATCAGTACCTCGCCGGCTTCGACAGCCTGTCCATCGATCACGTGGATCGCTGCCACTGTGCCAATCTCGAGCGGCTGCACGGTCTTGCTGTGTCCACTCGGGATGATGCGCCCGTGCGCGACCGAGACGACGTCGACCTCGCTGATACCCGCCCAGGTGATCGCCAGCACGAAGAACGCCAGAATGGTCCAAAGAATCAGTCGCCCGGCCGGTGAAGGCGGGCGCTCCTGGAGCTCCAGCACAGCCGGCAGAAAAGCAGTTTCGACGCTGCGGTTCATGCCTGCCCCCCGAGCGAAGGTTGCGCGTCCGGGGCGACCGGGGGAGCGGAAGAACGCGGCGCGCGGACGCTAGCCGCCAGTCCGGCCTGCATCGCGTACAGGCGGGCGTAGATACCGCGCTGCTTCAGCAGCGCTTCGTGGTGACCCTGCTCGACAAGCCGGCCCTGGTCGACCACCAGGATCCGATCGGCATGACGCACCGCACTCAACCGGTGGGCGATGATGAACACGGTCCGGCCCTTGCTGATAGCGCGCATGTTCTGCTGGACGATGCGCTCGGACTCGTAGTCAAGCGCACTGGTCGCCTCGTCGAGGATCAGGATGCCGGGGTTGGTGACCAGGGCGCGGGCGATCGCGATACGCTGGCGCTGTCCGCCGGACAGGTTGGTCCCATGTTCACCAACCAGCGAGTCGTACCCTTCGGGCAGTTCGAGAATGAAATCATGTGCCCCGGCCAGTCTTGCCGCGGCCATTATCGGTTCCATCGGCATGCCTGGATTGGCCAGCGCGATGTTTTCGCGCACGCTGCGGTTGAACAGAAAGTTTTCCTGCAGAACGACCCCGACCTGGCGGCGCAACCAGGCCGGCTCGACCAGGGCCAGATCGACGCCATCGATCAGGACTCTTCCCGTTTCAGGCACATACAGACGTTGAATCAGCTTGGTCAGGGTGCTCTTGCCTGAACCCGACCTGCCAACGATGCCCACCACCTCGCCCGGGCGGACCACGAGATCGATATCGCGGAGCACCTGCGGGCGCCCGGGGGCGTAACGGAAATCGACGTGATCGAAGCGCACCTCGCTCTTGAGCTCCGGCAGGGTCGCGCGGCCCGGGTTGCTACCTGGCTCCGTCGGGGTGTTGAGGATATCGCCCAGGCGCCGCACCGATATGCCCGCCTGCTGGAAATCCTGCCACAGCTGGACCAATCTTAGAATCGGCCCGCTGATCCGCCCCGCGATCATGTTGAACGCGATCAGCTGGCCGACCGAGAGTTCCCCCCGCATCACCAGCGTCGCCCCGATCCACAGGATCAGCACCACAGTAACCTTGTTGACGAGGCCAGCGGTCTGGCTGGCGATATTGCCCAGATGGGCGGCCCTGAAGCTGGACGCGACATAGCCGGCCAACTGCTCCTCCCAGCGCCGCTGCATCTGCGGTTCGACCGCCATCGACTTGAGCGTCTCGATACCGTTGACCGATTCGACCAGGAAGGCCTGATTTTCGGCACCGCGGTTGAACTTGTCTTCGAGGCGCTTTCGCAAGACCGGCGTTACCCCGGCCGAAAGGACGATGTAGAAAGGGATAGCCCCGGCAACCACGCCTGCCAGCACCGGGCTGTAGTAGTACAGCACCACGAAGAACACCAGGGTGAAGAACAGGTCGATTACCAGGGTCAGCGATGACCCGGTCAGGAAATTGCGAATATTCTCCAGCTCGCGTACGCGGGCCACCGAATCGCCCACGCGCCGCGACTCGAAATACGCCAGCGGCAGGCGCAACAGATGACCGAACAGTTTGGCACCGAGCATCACGTCGACCCGGTTGGTGGTATGCGAAAACAGATAGGTGCGCAGGCCGCCGAGGACGACCTCGAATACAGAAAGTGCCAGCAGTCCGACTGCCAGCACGTCCAGCGTGGTCATCCCATGGTGCACCAACACCTTGTCGATGATCACCTGAAAAAACAACGGCGTGATCAATGCGAACAGCTGCAGGAAGAACGATGCCGCCAGAACCTCGAAAAAGAATCGACGGTATTTGACGATCGCCGGAAGGAACCAGCGGAAGCCGAAGGCCCCACTGCCCTGCGGGTCGGACAGGCGTCGGGCGGCGAGGATCAGCCTGCCGGACCAGACCGCCTCGAATGCCTCACGCGACAGGATACGGGGACGCGGCTCGCACGGGTCATGGACCAACACCTCGTTGTCCCTGACACCGGCCAGCACGATGCACCTGCCGTCGCGGGTCTGCGCGATTGTCGGCAACGGGGTACGTGGCAGTCGCTGCCAGGTCGACCTGATGCGTCGCATCTTCAACCCCAGCGACTTCCCGGCCCGCAACAGTTCGGTTTCGGGCAGGATGGGCGCGGTCGAACCTGATGTGTGTCGTACCTGCGCAATGTCAGCGGCCAGGCCGTGAAATCGTGCAACGATGATCAGGCAGGCCAGCCCGGTATCCGGCTGACCGACCTTTGTACTGTCATGCATGCCCTGCCCTTCCTTGGGTCAGTCCGGTCTGTCGCTCCGGAACACTCGCAGCGAACCGCCTCCCTGGTTCGCCAGGAAAAACTAACGGACTGCGCCGTCCACGGCAAGCAGGAATCCCCCGCACGGCGCACTTTCAGATTTTTCCTACAGATTCAGCGAGCAGGCTCCCACGCGGTCGTCCGCCCCTGTGAACCGCCCCAGCCGTCTATCCTAGAATAAGGTAAGAGGAAAACGCAGTGCCGGTCGCAGCAGCCCCGGGTTGTCTGCGGATCCCTGCATTCAACGCCGACAGGGGGCAGATCATGCCTGACGACAATTGGTGTTCGCTGTCCCGGGAGGACTTCGAGCACGCACTCGACGAAATGGGCAGCGTCATCGACGTCACTGTGAGCGATCTCATCGTGATCACCGACAAGGCGCGCAAACACGCACAAATGCGGCGGGCCGAGTCACTACGGGTGCGCACACTGATGACCCATCCGGTGCACACCGTGACACCGGATGCCCCGCTGAGTGCGGCGGCGCAGCTTCTGTTGACGCATCAGATCAGTGGCCTTCCTGTGGTCGATCATCTCAACCATCTGGCGGGCATCATCACAGAGGCGGACCTGCTCACCGCGATCGGCATCCCCTGCCACCGCGCCTCACAGAACCTCTGGCAGACCCTCGAAGGGATGTTTTCACACCCGATCCAGTTGCGTGAACCCAACGAGACGGTCAGCGCGCTGATGGTCACCGAAGTCATCACCATCCGCCCGCAGCAGTGCATCGAGGAAGCACTGGAGTCCATGAAGAAGCATCGGGTCAAACGTCTCGTCGTCATCGACGAGCAGCGGGTGCCGATCGGCATGATCACGCGCTCCAACCTCGTGCGTATTTTCTTCGACCGGATGCGCAAGGCCGGGCCGCCCGACACCGTGGATTGAGCCGCAGGCCGCCGGACGAGTCACATGTCGATGAAGACCCTGATGTTCACGATCAGTCACCAGCAGCTCGAGGAATTGATGTGTCAGCACGCGCTTGCGCGCATTCACCGCATCGAGGATCTGGGCCACGTCCGGGACCAGTATGTTGTCACTGCCCTGGTGCGTGACGAGCACCTGGACGCAGTGATCGAAAGAAGCGCGGACCGCCCCCGATGGGTGAAATGGCCACAACAGCCGTGAACGCGTGCAGACAGGCGGCGCTGGGGCCGAATATCCGCTGAAATGGTGCCCAGAGCCGGGGTCGAACCGGCACGGCCGCAATGGCCGGCGGATTTTAAGTCCGCTGCGTCTACCTGTTCCGCCATCCGGGCGCGGTATGGCACTTTTGGGTCCCGATGAACGGGATCACCATGCGGAAAACCCACCCGCATGGTCAAGCGCAGCATTCTATCACCGGGTGCCATGCGAGCCATGCACCACAACATTGTCCCTTGTGCCCGACAGCTCAGCCCCGGCAGTCGACCACGCAAGTCAGAAACCTCTGCCCCCGCTTGCCCGACTCCAGCGAACACACCACCACGGCAGATTCGCGGCCCTCGATCCAGGCCGAAAGGTTGACCGGTTCGTTGGATTCGACCGAGTCCCATTCAACGATCAGCCGCGACAGCGTGTCGGCGCCGAAATCATCATGTATCGCGAACATGCACTGGCCGCGCCTATGAACACCGGAGGTGCCAATACCCGAGATGGTGAAAGCGATGCCTTGCTTGAGCGGCTCTATCGCGCCCCCAAGCGCCACCCTAGCGCCCGAATCCGTTACGCAGTTCACCGGGATCAACGTGTAGTGTGTGCGGTTGACGATGCGACCACTGAGATCCCCCCGGAGGTCCATTGTTCCTCCTTCACCCGACGGTGACGGTTCCCACCTCCCTCAACGAAAATGCTGCTCTTGCCGCCTTCGGCCCCAGCCCATTTCCGGGTGCGATTGGGGCTGACAGCATCATCCATCCCTTGTTTACAGTGTCGGATCGACCGGTTGGCGGAACAAGCAGAAGCGGGAAATCGGGCTGCGCCAGATCAAGCGATCACGAATCTTGTATGAGTGCGGGGGAGACGCCGGGGGACGAAAAAAGTACGTACCGCGACAGCCGGCGCCAAAAGACTGCCGCTGGGCTGTCGAAGGATCAGAATTGAAGTGGAGGCCGAGGCCGGAATCGAACCGACGTCCACGGATTTGCAATCCGCTGCATGACCACTCTGCCACTCGGCCAATTTGGGCGCATCAGCGACAACGACGTGCCGGCTGAAACAAGAAACCCCGCTCGAGCGCGGGGTTTCCGGAAATATCTGGAGCGGGAAACGAGACTCGAACTCGCGACCCCAACCTTGGCAAGGAATCCCTAACCCTGAATAGGTGCCTTTACTCGCTGTTTCCCACGTCGAACCGCGGGCTAGATGATACTCGGAGACTCTCGGAATTAGCAACAACCGTTGCACGGTTGCAGCCACAAAAAACCCCGGCACCAGGCCGGGGCTGTTGACTCTCAAATGCGGCGCATGCGCCTCAGTTGAGCGGGGGCGCGGCGCGTTGCTTGCCGGCCGGTTTCTTGTCCGGCCGGTGCGCGACCGCCAGCTGGTGCAGCTCGTGGCGGTGCAGGTAGTGCGCCGCGTTGTCAGCCGTCAGCGCGGCCTGGCTGATCAGACCCATGAGCTCCTGCGCGGCGCATAGCGCCTCCAGCATCACCAGGCGGTCAGGCTGCCATTCCTCGTTTTGCATCGCGTACCAGAACACCCGCATCAGGGACGAGGCCTGTGCGGCCAGCATGTGCGGATCGCAATGGCCGCTGATCTGCCGGAGCGTCTCGACCTGCTCCGGGGTGAGGGATTCCGCCGCGCGCAGCTCGCGCTCGAGTTCCGCGAATCGTGCGATGGCGTCAGCCGCTGAATCGTTACTGTGGTTCACCATGGTCTATCTCCTTGAGTAAGTACCGCCGCCCTCCCGGTTCCAATCGAGCATAGGCGGCAACCGTGCGGAGTTGGAACTACCGGACTCAAGGACCCGGCCCGCCCGAGGGCGGCCCCGCACAGCTGCCATAAACAGGCATGAAAAAGCCGGCGCATGGCCGGCCGCGCCTTGAGTTTTCGGGGTTCCAATCCCGGCCGCCGATGTGCGGCGACCCCTTGAACCTAGTACGCGCGCGCGGCGGTGTCAACGCCCCACGCGCACGCGGACGGCCCGGCCGTCACTTCCCGCCGCGCTTATCCAAGTCACGGCGCAGTCTCCTGCTCACGTTTTCTGGAGATACACCATTGATGCTCGGCCCACCCACCTCGACGTTGAGTTCCGCCTGGAACGCGGCGACGAAGGCCTTCCCGGCCTGTGCGCCGAGTGCGGCGGCGTTGCCGGTAAAGATCTGCATCTTGCCAGTCAGCTGATCCAGGCCTGCCTGCGCCTTCTCCGCGTCGATCAACTCCGCGTCGACCTTACTCTGCGAGGCTTTGGTCGCGACCTCCTCCAGCCCCTTGGCCAGATAGGACAGCACGTACCCTGCCTCCTCGCCCTGGCTGTGCAGCTGCTGCAGCAGCTCGCCGCCCTGGCGCGCGGCATTGATCGCTCCCTCGGCGTCGCCGGCCGCCAGCTTGCGCCGGGCCTCGAGCGTCGCGGACTGCACGTCCAGGCCGCTGACATCCTCTTTCTTCGTGGTCGTCACGGATTTGCGTAGCTGCGCGAATTCCTGCTCCACGCTGAGCTGTTCCGCGCGCGCCGCTTTGACCTCAGCGGTCTCTTGGGCAAGCGTCGCCTTGGCGGCCTTGATGTGGCCCTCATACGCAGCCGTCAGATTCTCGATCGATTTCTCATACTCGGCATTGGCCTCCACCGAGGCCTTCAGCTCCGCTTTCGCCTTGGCCTGCACCCGGGTGCTCTCTTCGATCTTCTTGTTGAAGTCGTTGAGGCGGTCATACAGGGCGGATAGGCGCCGCTGCGCCTCATCGCTGATCCAATCCGCGCCGATCGCCTCGCCGAACTTCAGGAGTTCTTTAGTGTTGCTGATCTGAGTCTGCAGGTTCTCCAGCTCGTTTGTGCTCAAACCTAATGATTGAACGAAATAGTTGAACCCCTCGACAAGGTGGCCGCCTACTTTGTAGGCAACGCCATCAACGGCAGCACTCGCATCCTCCATGGTGTCTTTGAACTCACTGGCCGACTGCGCCATGTCATCGGTCAGGGTACGTTGTTTCTTGCCTCTCTCAAGCAACTCGGACAAGGGCCCGCTGCCTTCCTGGAGCGCGTTGAGCACTTCGGCGTTAGCCTCGCCGAACAGCTTTGCCGCCACGGCGGCGCGGCGCTCCTCCGACTCGATAACGGAGAAGGCGTCAGCCAGGCGGTACATCTTCTGCGCGGCATCGAGTTTGACGAAGTCCTCGACGTTGATGCCCAATTGGTGGAAGGCCGTGGCCGCCTCGCCGGTGCCCTGCACAGCCTCGCCGGTCTTTACCTGCAGGCTCTCGATTGCCCCTTCCATTGTGGAAACTGCGATCCCTGATCGCTCAGCGGCGTACCCGAACGCCGCCAACGTATTGACATCGATGTTCACGCGCTTCCCGAGCTTGGCCAGGCGATCGATCTCGGTCGCGATCTTGTTTGCCTGCGCCGCCACTTTGGCGATCACCGCAGCAGTGGCGAGCAGCGCAAACTTGCTCCGCAGCGCAGACACCGCTTTGCTGAAGGCCCCGAACGATTTCGTCGCGCGCTGGTTATCGCGCTCTACCGCTTCGGCCGTCTTGTTCGATGTGCGGCGGATGTCGCCGTAGGAATTGACAATCCGCTTCACCGGGGCGGTGAATAGGTCCTTCAGTTTGTAGATGACTTCAGCGACGCGACTTGCCATATTTGTTGACTCTCAATCGGTGATGTTCGGTTTCCCGGGAAACGGGTACCACACCCTCAGCGGCCAGGTGGTGGGTGGAAAAATCGGATACCGCTTTTGATTCATCCCAGAGCGGCGAACTGGTCTTTCTGCAGGGGCGGGCTTTTCGGTGCCGGCGGTAGCGTAGCGCTTGACCTTTCCCGGTACGCCTTACTTACCGCATGCAAACATTCATCGGCCCCGCAACAGGTGTCCGCCTATATTCTTTCGCACACCATTCCTGGCGATGAGCTGAATCAGCTCGTCTCCGCGCATCAAAGAGAAGTCTTGCAGCAAGGCGGCAAACTCGACCTCATCTTGCTCGGTGGGATAATCGTCTTGCATAAGCACTGAGAGTGAGATGGCGCGTTTGATGCCGCTCAAAAGTTCGTCGTACTCAGCAGCGTTCTCATATTTCGGGTTCATGGCTTCATCGATCCTCATCGAAAATAGATGCCGGCCTCTGCGCCAGCCTGTTTGAGTAGTTCCAGATCATCCTCGATACCGCTGATCTCTCGATCGAGCGCGTCCATCTCCTTGAGTCGCTCGGCGAGCGGAGGTCCGCATTCACCAAGGTCCAGGCGGTCGACTTCTTTGCACAACGTTGCAGTGATTACGTCCTTAAAGAAGTATGTGATGGCAGCCGGCTGGACATAGTCTTCGAAGTAGTTTTTTCGGTGACCGAGACCGACGCCAAGCCACTGGCTCCGCCGCCCAGCGATATTCTCGCGGGCAGTTCGCGCATGGGTAAGATGCTGGCCAATCCGATGGTTCAGCTCAGTCTGATAATCAGCAGCGTGCTGCTCCACCCACTCGGTGAAGAACGCTTTCAGATCGTCTGGGTGCGGTGGGAGCGCGTCCAACTCTTCGCGCCGTCGCTTCAGTCCTTCCAGTTTCTTAAGCGCTGTGTTCCGTTGTTCGATTAATGTTTCTGCAGCCGCTTTGAAAGGGCCGAATTCCATGAATCGGCGTGCTTTCTTTATGATGGTTGGCATGATCAGCCTCCGTTAACTTCGGTGAGATAGCGCTCATGTAGATCGGGCTGATGCCTGGCAACCATGCGGATTGCATCTGCGCGACTCCGGCCTGCAGCTTCGTACTGCGAGACAGCATCATGAAAAGCCTGCGTTGCACTGACCGGTACAGCCCTTGGTTGGTCCGATCTGGGCACGAGCGGTCGTCCGCGTATGACTTCTGTCAGGTTGCCAATCCGATCCGCCATGCCGACGGCCACAGCTTTGCTGCCAAGACGGACGTCTCCCTCCCACGCCAAAACGGCTTTCTCTGATAGGTCCCGCAGTCGTGCGATGTCGCTTATAAACACTGCGGCAAGGTCGTCGACGATCGTCTGCACCTGCGCCCGGCCGGCCTCCGTACTGAGGTCCGGACGTTTCTTGGGTGACTGCGAACTGACGATCTCGATGATGCCGTCGCGCTTGTTGACGTTGGCTGACACGGCCACGCCCACATTGCCGACCAATGCGGCGCGCGAGATGACCACTTCACTTGTGGCGGCAGCGAGCCAGTACGCCGCCGAGGCAGCTTGGTTATCGACGTACGCCGTTATCGGCTTTTCGATTGCTTTGATGGTACTCACAAGATCGGCGATGCCAGCGGCCTGGCCGCCTGGCGAGTCGACTGCCAGCACGATGGCACGCACGGCAGGGTCGGCCTCGGCGGCAGCGATGTCCCGCGCTAACACCTGCACAGATGTTGCGCCGGATACGTTGGTCAGCAGGTTTGCATAACGAAAGATTGGCCCACGCACAGGGATTATTGCCGTGTCCCCACGCTTGTCGACCTGCGGCTTGGAGCTCGCCGGGTCAACTTTGCTCACAGCAAGAAACGCCTCAAGGTCAGCCTGCCGTTCAGCGATGGCTACGATCTGTCTCATGCCGCTCTCAGTGATTAGCCAAGGGTCGGCGCAGACGGCTTCGAGAATTCGATTAGTCACGTTGCAAGTCCTCTTCGATGATACGTTGCCCGGCATTACCCGGCCGGGCTCGGGATCATCATTGCCGGACCGGCATTGCCAGCCCGATGAGAAACCTAGCGGTCGCCTAACTTCGGCAAAAGGGCTATTCGGTGCAGCTGCTCTGGGGACGTCGGCACCGCACCACACCGGTGTGCGTCGAACAGATGACGGCGCAGCTCGGAAGCTATGGCCGGCGGCACCTCCAGTTCGCGCCAGCGCGGCCAGATGATGCTTTGGAACCGAGCCACTTCCGCCGCTAGGGCTACCGCCTTGAGCCACGGCGATCCCCCTTCGCAGAGTTGCCAGGCGGCAAAGATGGCGTGGTTGCGCCGACGCACGAGGTAGGCGCGCCTGGCCGTCAGCTGGCCCGGGCCATCAGCCCGGAGATTCAGCGCCTTTTCCAGCGGCTCGTTGGCGAACACCCAGCGCTCGATTCCCTCGGCCAACTGCTGTGCGCCATCGAAGTCCCCAGCCTGCACGGCTAGCTGCGGCAGCTCCAGAATGTAGTCGAGTGCGGTCTTTGCCGGCTCATCCCCGCCCCCCTTCGACGCGTCCTGCCGGGTCATGGGTCCTTCCACCCAATCGCGCAACACGGGTAATTCGCACCGCAAAATACCGCTAGGCTGCAGGGCTGTTGCATAGGCAACACGCAACCGATCTCACCACCCGCAGTTTTGTCGCTGGCCAGCGGATCCAGTCCCCTCGACCATGCCGCTCTCGCCTGTCGACGGCCGTGAACAGTTGCACTGTCGCCAGGCCGGGCGCCCCATTCGTGTCCATCTGCTTTTCCCTCTACAACTCGTAATGACACTGTGAGAGTGCAGGTATTGGGGTGGAGATGGTGGAGATGGTGGAGATAAAAGTAACCACTACGCACGGCAAACACTGGGGGGGTGCGGGTTAGAAACATAAATATGGGGCGAAGGAAAAATGCTCCACCATCTCCACTTCTCCACCCCGGCATCTGGTGGTGCGGGTCAGTCGGCATGCTCGACCCGCCATTGCGCGATGCCCTTGAGAATCCCCGCGCGGCGCAGTATCAGTCCGTCAACGGGTCGGTCGATGTGCGCTCCCAGATAGCGACCGAGCCCTCCAGGTGATACCTGGCTGTTGCCGCGTGCCGTCAGCGTCAGTGCCTCGTTGAGTTGGGGGTGCACCAGGCGGCCGGCCTCGCGGTCGCCCTCGGCGAAGCGATCGTAGGCATCGTTGACAACGGCCTGCGCACTGATGTTGGTATTGCCGAAACGCTCGTGCCATGCCTGCAGCAGCGCGGTGAAGGCCGTAAGGTCGGGATCATTCGCGCGCAGATTGCCGGCGGCATCCAGTGGGTCATCGAGGTCCAGCCAGAGCAGCGCCTTGCGGATGGTTCGGTCCCAGTCTTCGAATGAGCCGTAGGCTGAGCCGCCCACATCCGGGTAGCCCGCCTCGTGGTAGGCGGCGATAATGGTCAGCGCTGCGCTGACCAGTTCGGCGCGGCGAGCAAGCGCCGCTCTCTTTGGGTTCCCGGGAAACTCGATCTTCTCCGGTTGCTCGCACTTCGCGTTGAGGCGGATGGGTATCACGCGGCGGGTAAGGTCGCCGCGAAATACCAGGTTGTTACCGGTGATCACTACAGTGGTGCGCGTGGTGATCTTGGCGCGCTTCGACACGCCAAGCACGCGGATCAACACCTCCGGCTGCGTGGCGATCGAACACAGCAGGTCGGACTTGAGCGGTACGGATACGTTGTCGATATTGATGAAGCCATCGCCGGCCAACAGCACCGCGCCGAAACGCTTCTCCAGCTCGGCCGAATCGTCGCCAAGCGACATCACCGCCGCCGGCCTGCCAGTGCAGATGATGCTGATCACGTCGGCAAGCAAGCTCTTGCCCGTGCCGGGCGTCGGTGCGCCAATGCCGAATATCGGGGCCGATGGCAAAAGACGCCGCTGTAGCCCAGTGAGGAGCAGACTGATCGTGGCAGCGAAGTCCGCATCGCTCTCGAATGGGAAGGTCGCCAGGACATCCCGCAAGACACTCAAGGCGCGATTTGCATCAGCCCACTTTCTCTTTGTGCCTGGACGGGCGAGATGCCAGTCATTGGGAAATCCTGTCAGCAGCAGGCCGTGTGAATCGATGTAGCCGACTCGTTCTGGGATCAGCGGCTTGTTATCGGGAATCAACAGAGGGGCCTCGACGAACGCCACCAAGGGTTGGAGCTGCGATTCCGGGTTGGCCAGGACGGCGTCCACCAGGCGTTTCGGCGGGTCGATAGGCGCGGGTTCAATTGGTTCGTCCTTCGACGTCTTGCGCCCCGGCTTCCAGAATTTCGCAACCCGCGACAGCAGCGCCGTCAGGTGCGCCGGATCCAGTGGAATGATCTGAGGCGCGCCTTTGGGTCGTTCTATGCCCTTCTGCTTCTTGGACCGGCCCAGTGATGCTGGATCATCTATGCCGACCACCTGGACCAGTTGGCCATCGCGGTGGTAGACGTGCAGTTCGGACTGCAGAAGTGCCCGCTCGGCCTGGTCGACCGCTTCATGTAGCCGGCCAAGCCGCACGAAGATCGAGGGTCGCGCATCCGCCTCCAGGTCGGCAATCTCTTCCTCGTCGGCCGTGAACAAGACTCTGACCTTTTCACTCATCCTCGGCTCCCGACTGCGAAGGAGATTTGACCTCCTCGGCAGAAGCGCCGCGTTGCGCAGGGAATTCGCCCTTCAGGGCGAGCGCGAGCGCACGTCGGAACATGCCGGCGGCCACACGCAGGTGGTCGGCGGTGGCTTCCAGGTGCTGAAAGTAGTTGTGATGGCTCAGGTCTACTTCATCGCTGGCGCTGCCAATCTCCTTTGCCAGGCTCACGGCCACCACCGTCAGGTCATCGAACAGCTTCGAAAGCTCCAGCAACATGTTCGCCCGCGCGGGCGGCAGTTGCCTGGCGTGGCGAAGGGAAGGTAAGTGCGTGATCGGGGTATCGCTCAAGCCGCACCTCGCTCACGTGACTCTCGCTGAACGATGGTGATGGCCAGCCGGCCAAAGTTCGGCCCTACCAGCGTGCCGCCAGGGCCACGCCGCACGATGAGCTCACCAGAATTGATCAGCTCTTGACGGTGTTGGCGCACGAACCACTCGAACGCGCCAATGGTAGGGAACAGGTCGCCGCCATGTTCCGCGACCCAATCACGATGCTTGCGGAAATCCGCCGCGTTATAAGATGAAATCATTGATAGTCTCGGTTGCACGCCCCCACATTGGCGTGGACTGGAGACTAGGTGGCGAGTTTTCCGAGAGGGAGGTTGCGGAAAAATTATCCGCGCAATATTTCGTAAAGCAGTGTTTTGCCGATTCCCAGCTTCTTTGCGGCCCGCGTCTTTGCCTCGGTTTCTCCAATCCCGTCGCGCTTCTTGATCTTCTCGACAAGCGTTTCGATCTGAGCGCGGCTCGGTCGGTCGACCCTGACCCGGTCCGCGCCTTTCCGGCCGCCAGCAATCGATGCCAGCCGGCTGAGGTATGGCCCGATGAAAGGCGACATCAACAGGTGCGCGACCGCCAGCATCAGGTCGTGCATCGCCGTTGCCGCCGCGACCGCGTCGTCGGCTACCAGGGCGGCTCGCGCGGCCCGGCAATGACACAACCCGTCAGTGATCGCGATCCGTTCGTCGGCGCTGAACCGCCACGCTGCGCCATACAGGCCCATCGTGTACACCGCCTGCGCCTCGAGGTCGGACTCACTGGCAGTGCGCAGCTGCTCGAGCTCGGCGAGGCGCGCCTCGATGACCGCGAGCTTGCCATGCACATCAGATGTATCAGGCGGATAAGCCACGCTCAACGACTGAGGAATGGGCCCCTTCGGTGGCAATGGCGGCAGACGGCCCTTAGCCATTGTCGAACACCCGCGCCACGACCGCCGCCTTGTCGGAGACGTTGGCGTGCATGTACCTGGCCGAGGCCGTCAGCGTCTTGTGGCCCATCAGCGCCATGATCTGCGCCTGGCCGATACCGGCGGTCGCCAGCGCGTGGCCACAGCCGTGGCGCAGCTGGTGGAAGTTCTTGCCCGGCAGGCCGGCGGCGGCCGTGACCTTCAGCCACAGCGTGCGCGACAGGGCCGGCTTGCCGTGGCGCCCGGCGAAGATGAAGGCGTCGGGCTCGTGCTTGCCCGGCAGGCACTTGAGCGCGGCAACCGCTGCCTGCGACAACGGCGCGACGATCGGCTGGCCGTTCTTGGTCTTGCCGACAGAGGCGGTCGCCGCGACCAGGTCGACGTCGGACCAGCGCAGGCCCAGCAGGTTCGCCTTGCGCAGGCCGGTGTGATACGCCAGCACGATCAGCGCCGGCAGCTTCTTCCATTTCGTGTCGAGCACCCGCGCCACGGTCAACAGGCGGTCGATTTCCTCGGGGCGGAAATAGCGCTCCGGGTCGGCCGGCTCGGGGGCCTTTTCGATGTTGGCGGTCGGGAAGACGAAGGTGCGCGGGATCAGCCGGTAGCGCCTGGCATACTTGTAGACGCTGCCCAGCTGGGAGATGTAGCGGTTGAGGGTCGAGGGTTTCAGCGGCTGGCCGGCCTTGACCGTCTCGCGGTTGCGCGCAGGCCGGAGGCGGCCGCGCTCGGCCAGGCGCACCAGGGCGGCGTCGACATCATCGGGGGTGATCTCGGTCAACTCGCGGTCAGCGAACTGATCGGACCAGAAACCCAACCGTGACAGGGTGGCCTGGTCATACTCACGGGCCGCCACGAAGGCGGCCACCGTGTCGTTGAGGGTAGGCATGGGTGTTCTCCGTGTACAAAACGAAACACAACCCTTTTTGAGGGTTGCGGTTTCGCCGTGGGGGCGTACAACCGGAGCTAAATCAATCACCTACAAAGAATCTGGAGCGGGAAACGAGACTCGAACTCGCGACCCCAACCTTGGCAAGGTTGTGCTCTACCAACTGAGCTATTCCCGCCGAACGAGCGCCGTATTTTAGGCATTCGGCGACTTGTGTCAAGCCTGTTACTGTAAATCCTGCGGCAGGCGCGCCGGCGAATCTTCGCCGCTCAGACTGGGCCATGCAGCACGCAGATACAAGGTCATGGACCATAGCGTCAGGACCACCGCGACATACAGCAAAACCAGGCCCACCGTATACACCGGGATCTCCCAGATATCGTCCCGGTAGATCAGGAGTGTGATCGCGGCCATTTGCGCCGCCGTCTTGAACTTGCCGATTTCCGAGACCGCAACCCGGGTTCGTTTTCCCAGTTCGGCCATCCATTCGCGGAGCGCCGATATCGTGATCTCGCGACCGATGATCACCGCGGCAGCCACAGCGATAGCGACCTGGGGATCGGCCTGAACCACCAGAACGAGGGCGGTCGCAACCATCAGTTTGTCGGCCACAGGGTCGAGGAAGGCCCCCAGTGCCGACACCAGTTGCATCCGGCGGGCCAGATAGCCATCCAACCAGTCGGTGATCGCGGCCAATACGAAGATTACTGTGGCCGCCTCGCGCGACCAGGCCATCGGCAGGTAGAACAACACAACGAACACCGGAATCAGCACGATCCGCAGCAGCGTCAAGAGATTCGGGAGATTATAAATTGGGCTCATTTGTTACCGTGAAATGCCGCGTAGATCTCTTGCGCCAGCTTCTCGCTGACACCTTCGACGGTACTGATATCTTCGATGCCTGCACGCGCCAGACCCTGCAGGCCACCGAACTGTTTGAGTAGACGCGCCCGGCGCTTCGGGCCGATGCCGCTGATGTCCTCGAGTATCGAGCGCTTTTTCGCCTTGCCGCGTCGCTGACGGTGTCCGGTGATCGCAAATCGATGCGCCTCGTCACGGATCTGCTGCACCAGGTGCAGGGCCGGCGAGTCTGCAGGCAGTATAAGAGGGGTACTGCGCCCCAACAACAAGAGCTGCTCCATGCCAGGACGCCGGTCCGGCCCCTTGGCCACGCCGAGCAGCAGGACACCCTCCACGCCCAGTTCAGCCATGATCTCGCCGGCCACGGCCAGCTGGCCCAGACCGCCGTCGATCAGCAGGATGTCCGGCAGCCTGCCCTCACCAGTCAACACCCGCCTGTATCGACGGTCCAATGCCTGGCGCATGGCTGCATAGTCATCACCCGGCGTGATCCCGGAGATGTTGAAACGGCGATAGTCGGCCTTATTGGCCGCCCCATCGACGAACACCACGCAGGATGCGACCGTCTGGTCACCCTGGGTATGGCTGATGTCGAAGCATTCCATGCGCTGCGGTGGTTCGGCAAGGTCAAGCACCGCCTGCAGGGCAACGAGCCGGGCGCGGGCGCTGCCGGCGCTGGCCAGCCGCGAGGCCAGCGCCAGCGCCGCATTGTCCACCGCCATTTTCAGCCAGCGTGCACGTTCACCACGCGGACGCGACTGGATTGTCACCTTGCGCGCCGCCTGCAGGCTCAGCGACTCTTCGAGAACGGCCTTGTCGTCCGGTTCCACACTGACCAGAATCTGCTGCGGAACCGCTTTACCCAGATAGTGTTGCGCGATGAACGCCGAGATGATCTCGCCCGGCTCGGCACCGTCACCGGAACGCGGAAACAGGCTCTTGTTTCCGAGATTGCGGCCCTGGCGCACGTAGAACAGCTGCACACAGGCAACCGCACCCTCTGCGGCCACAGCGACGATATCGAGGTCACCCCGTTCGCCGCTGACATACTGCTTTTCCTGGACCGCGCGCAGCGTGCCGATCTGATCGCGCAGGTGCGCCGCCTCTTCAAACTCCAGTCGCGCGGCAGCCGCCTCCATCTTGTGTATCCAGCGCTCGACGACATCCGACGCCTTGCCCTCGAGAAACAGCTCTGTATCCCGCACGTCCTGGTTGTACGCATCCGGCGTAATGAAGCCCACGCAGGGCGCGGTGCAGCGCTGGATCTGATATTGCAGGCAGGGTCGCGAGCGATTGCGAAAATAGCTGTCTTCACATTGCCGGACGGGAAACAGCTTCTGCAGCAGCTGCAGCGTCTCGCGTACTGAACTGGCACTGGGATAGGGACCGAAAAATCGACCCTTGGCCTTGCGCGCCCCGCGGTGGAATACGAGCCGCGGGAACTCCTCTTCCGACAGGAACAGGTAGGGATAACTCTTGTCGTCACGCAGGAGCACGTTATAGCGCGGCTTGTGCTCCTTGATCAGGTTGTTCTCCAGCAACAGCGCCTCGGCTTCCGTATGCGTTGCCGTGATCTCAATGTCCCGGATCTGCGCCACCATGCTGGCGATTCGTCGATTCGCTGCACGGGTGAAATAGCTGCCGACCCGTCGACGCAGGTTCTTGGCTTTGCCGACGTACATCACCTCGCCCCGCGCATTCAGCATCCGGTAGACACCCGGACCCGGGGTCAGGCTGCGCAGGAAGAGCTTGTGGTCAAAGCTGGATTCGGATTCCGTCACCGCGTTTGTCTGATTCACTTTCAGTCAAGAATGGCACGCGCACGCGAGAATACCTGTGCAAACATGTCCGCGGTCAGGCGCCGGGTCTGGGTGTTGTAGCGGCTGCAGTGGTAAGAATCGATCAACCGGATGCCACGCGGCATCACGTGTTCGGCGGCGTGGCCAAAGATGAAATCCTTCTGCCGCAGACCGAACCCGGTGATCACCGATTTGTGCGCAATGGCGCCCAAGGCCACAACCACGCCGCCAGCACCGAAAGCATCCAGCTCATGCTGAAGGAAATCCCGGCAGTTGTTGATCTCTGCACCCACCGGCTTGTTCTGTGGCGGCAGGCACTTCACCGCGTTGGTGATGCGACACCGAATCAGGTTCAAGCCATCGTCGACGCTGATCGACTGGGGCGCGCTGGCAAAACCGAAGCTATGCAGGGTCTGATACAGGAGTATGCCGGCATAGTCACCGGTAAACGGCCTTCCTGTCGCATTCGCACCGTGCAATCCCGGCGCCAGACCCACAACCAGCAAGCGGGGATCCGGGTCGCCGAAAGGTGGCACCGGACGGCAGAAATAGGAGGAATGTTGCGCCTTGACCTCTTCGAGAAACCCGGCAAGCCGTGCACAGCGTCGACAGTCCGGATCGAACGGCACACCACTCATTGGGCGTTTTCGAGCAAACCGTGACGGATCGCCAGGTGAGTCAGTTCCACGTCGTTGGAGACATCCAGCTTTTCGTACAGCCGGTGTCGGTAGGTGCTGATCGTCTTTGGGCTCAGAAACAACGCATCCGAGATCTGCTGGTTACCCTGTCCCTGGGTGATCATCATCATTACCTGCATCTCTCGGGCCGACAGCGTCCCCAGCACCGACGACTCGCCGCCTTTGCGGAAATTGGCCAAGGTGAGCTTCTGTGCGACATCGCCGGAAATATAGTGTTGGCCGCGCATCACCATCCGGATCGCTTCGAGCATCTCCTCTGAACCGCTGCCCTTGGAGATGTAACCGCGCGCACCCGCATCCAGAAGCTGATTCGGGAACGGATCGTCACTCAGCACGGTGACCGCAATGACCCTGGCGTTCGGGGCGATCTTTAGTATCTTGCGCGTGGCCTCCACGCCTCCGATACCGGGCATGTTCACGTCCATCAGGATCAGGTCGGGCGCCTCGGTGCGCACCGCATTGACCGCATCCTCACCGTTGGCATATTCGCCCACAACGACCATCCCGTCCTGGGCCTGCAGAATGCTGCGCACCCCGGCGCGGAACAGGTCGTGGTCATCGACGAGCATGATTCGGATCATGGCGGCCACAGCAAAGGTAAGACGATGTTATTAATTCTTTTGGCGACGGGATGTTACCACGTCGCCGGCAATCGCAATCAAGCGCCCGGAGGCTCCTCGCAAACGACAAAAAGCCATGCCCTCAGCCCGCCTATCTGACGGCCATGATCAGAAGTACGACCAATCCCACCACCGCGGCCAACGGCAGCAGCACGGCCTGCCAGTCACCCTTCTCTGCTTTGGGGCTGTTGACGGACCAGTGCTTGTAGGCCGGCCAGAGCACGAAAAGCATCATGACGCCGGCGACGACTGCAAGGATCTGCATCCACTCCATCGCGGATCTCCTCGTTCCATTCAGACAGAAAAAACCCCGGCGTCGGGCCGGGGTTGTCCAGGCGCATGCGGCCTGTTCACTCATCGCCACCCATAATCCCAAGAATCTGCAGCAGGCTGATGAAGATGTTGAAGATGCTCAGATACAGGCCGTAAGTGGCCATGATGTAGTTGGTCTCTCCACCCTGGATGATGCGGCTGGTATCAAAAAGAATGAAGCCGCTCATGATCAGAATGATGCCACCGGATACGGCCAGCGACAGTGCGGGCATCTGCAGGAAGATATTGGCAATCATCGCAAGCACCACGACCATCATGCCGGCGAACAGAAATCCGCCCATGAAGCTGAAGTCACGCTTCGTGGTCAGCGCATAACCCGACAGACCGAGGAAGATGATGCCGGTGCCCGCGAACGCGGTGGCGATCACCTGCGGGCCATTCGGCAGGGCAAGATACATACTCAGTATCGAACCCAGACCGAATCCGAGCAGTCCGGTGATCAGGAATATCACCCCGATCCCGCTGGTCGAGTTTGCGGTCCGCGGCAACACGAAAACACCCAATACCATCGCCGCAATCACGGCAACCAGATAAGCGATCGGCGGCACTCCGATCGCCATCGAAAATACCGCCATCAGCGCGCTGAAGCCGAGGGTTGCAGAGAGCAGCAGGTAGGTGTTCTTCAGCACCTTGTTGCTCGACACCACCTGGCCGCCACTGTGAGCGATAACGTTCTCGTAACGGTTCATTGCAAATGCCTCCTGGGCAGTTGTTGCGTTGAAATCACCGAATCAGACCAACGGGTGATCCAAAAGTTTCCCGAAGGATACCCCAACCATGAGGGCGTGCCAAAGGCAGTTCAAGGCTCAAAGACTGTTGTCTTATGGGGGATTTCCGGTATCCTTCGCGGCCGTGCCAAACCTGGAGGGGTGGCAGAGCGGTTGAATGCAGCGGTCTTGAAAACCGCCGTGGGTGAGAGCCCACCGTGGGTTCGAATCCCACCCCCTCCGCCAAATTGCAAAGGCTCCTGCGAAGGGGCCTTTTCAATTTTGGGCCGGATAACCTGGTGATGAGCGGACTTTTCGATAATCTGGGGTTTGCGCTTGCGGTCACCGCGCCGATCATGCTGATGCTGGCCATGGGCGTGCTGCTGGCACGCTGGCGCATCATCAATGATGCCTTCATCGATGCCGGCAGCAGGCTGGCTTTCAATGTTCTGCTTCCGGTGCTGCTGTTTCTCATAATCAGCAAGACCCGGTTCGAACAGACGGCCAACCTTTCCCTGATCGTGGTCGGTGTCGGGGGCACCCTGCTTGCCTTCTTCGTCATGGAGTTGATTGCGAAGCGCCTGGTCGAGCCGGCGCAGGACCGGGGCGTTGTCGTACAAGGTGCCTTTCGCGCCAATATGGGGGTTATCGGGCTGGCTTACGCCGTCAACGCCTACGGTGAAACGGCGCTGGCCGCATCATCGCTGTACCTCGGTATGGTCACTGTGTTGTACAACGTGTTGGCGGTGATCACTCTGAACCGGTCGCTGAACCGCCATCGTTCAGCACTCTCGACGCTGAAATCCATTGCCCGCAACCCACTGATCATCGGCATCGTATCCGCCCTGCCGTTTGCCTATTTCGAGACTCCCCTGCCACAACTCATCCAGCAGACTGGCCAGTACTTCGCGCAAATGGCACTACCGCTGGCGCTACTGTGTACCGGCGGCTCCCTGAGCCTGGATGTCCTTAACCTCGAGTCACGCAATGCAATGACGGGCACATTGGGCAAGGTGCTGTTGTCTCCTGCACTATTGACGGTTACCGCCTATCTGGCCGGACTGCGCGGCATGGATCTCGGTATCGTCTTTCTGATGGCATCGGCGCCGACCGCCGCGTCCAGTTATCCGATGACACGCGCCATGGGCGGCAACGCACCTCTGGCTGCCAATATCATCGTATTGACGACGATTGGCTCGGTATTCTTCACCACCGCCGGAATGACCTGGCTGCGATCGTGGGGCCTGCTCTGACGGCAACCGAGGTCTGGTCGCCCACATCCCGATGGTGCGCAAAGCAACGCCAGAGTCGGGACGCCGGCATGCAGCACGATGTCGCCGGATGGCGGGCGATCATCCCCGGGCGGGACGCCAGGTCATCAAGCCGCTGTGAGTGCCTCGACGCCGCCCATATAGGGCCTGAGCACATCCGGCACCCCGATACTGCCGTCAGCCCGCTGGTAGTTCTCCATCACCGCCACCAGGGTCCGACCCACCGCGAGCGCCGAACCATTGAGCGTATGCACGAGCTCAGGCTTGCCGGTCACCGGATTGCGCCAGCGCGCCTGCATACGCCGCGCCTGGAAGTCGCCCATGTTCGAGCACGACGAGATCTCACGGTACTTGCCCTGCCCCGGCAGCCAGACCTCGATGTCATAGGTCTTGGTCGCCGAGAAGCCCATATCACCGGTGCACAGCGTGACCACCCGATACGGCAGGCCGAGCTTTTGCAGAATCGTCTCCGCGTGGCTGGTCAGGGCCTCCAGGGCATCGAAGGCATCGGCCGGACGCACAATGTGCACCAACTCGACCTTGTCGAACTGGTGCTGCCGGATCATGCCACGGGTGTCCTTCCCGTAGGCGCCCGCCTCCGAGCGGAAACACGGCGTATGCGCGACATAGCGCCGCGGCATGTAACTGTCGTCGACAATCACGTCACGCACCAGATTGGTCAACGGCACCTCGGCGGTTGGGATCAGGAAATAGTCGGTTCCCTGCAACCGAAACAGATCCTCGGCGAACTTGGGCAGCTGGCCGGTGCCGTGGAGGCTGTCCGGGTTGACCATGTAGGGCACATAGGCCTCGGTATACCCATGCTCATCGGTGTGCACGTCGAGCATGAACTGCGTCAGGGCGCGGTGCATGCGTGCCAGCGGCCCGCTCATGACCGCGAAACGCGAACCGGTCAGCTTGGCGGCCGCGTCGAAGTCGAGCATCTCCAGACCGGCGCCAAGGTCCACGTGATCCCTCGGCTCGAAATCGAATTCACGCGGCTCGCCCCAGCGGCGCTCCTCGCGGTTGTCGTTCTCGTCCCTGCCATCAGGCACGCTGGCGTGCGGCAGGTTCGGCGTGCCCAATGCGATGGCCTGCAATTCATCCTGTATTGCGTTCAGGGCCTCGTTGGCGGCCTTCAACCTGTCGCCCAGGCTCGCGACCTCTTCGAGCAACGGTGCGATTTCCTCGCCGGCCGCCTTGGCCCGGCCGATGGCTTTCGAGCGCGTATTGCGCTCGTTCTGCAGCGCCTCGGCCTCGACCTGAAGGGACTTGCGCTGTGTTTCGAGCGCGGCAAGTTTCGCTTTGTCGAGTACAAAGCCACGTCGGGCCAGTGCGCTGGCGACAGTGTCGAGTTCGTTTCGCAGAAGTTTCGGGTCCAGCATCGTTCAATCCATGTTTACGTTGGCGGGCCAGGATACGATGTGTCCCGGCCCAACGATGTCATTGATAAGCGGCAGAACCACAGCCACCTTCTCGGCTGCGTCGAAGAACTCGACCACCACCGGCAGATCCAGCGAGACATCCAGCAACCCGGCGTCGTGCAGATACCCCGATCTGCCAAACCCAGCGATGCCCCGAAAGGCGGTCACGCCGGTCACACGGTGCTCGCGATGCAGCAGGTCGATGATCTTCTGGTGCTGATGGCCCTTTTCGCTGCAATAGACCCGGACCATCGTGATTTCTCCCTGATTCATACCTGCCTCGCCAGCAGCACACCCACAAAAGTCGCGCCAACACACGCCAAGACGCTGAGCACCATGTTGACGACTGCCTTGGCATAGTCGGCCTGTCCAAGCAGGTTCAGCGTCTCAATCGAAAACGTCGAGAAGGTCGTGAATGCGCCAAGCAGACCAACCAGCGCAAAGGCACGCCATTCGGCGCTGACCCCCATGCGCTCGATCATCACGATGTACAGGTAGCCCATCAGCAACGAACCGAGG
>Ga0116152_10000251_pt1 | contig 43428 bp, 47 predicted proteins | sample AD_UKC119_MetaG_FD_89894 | JGI IMG/M metagenome (GOLD analysis project Ga0116152, IMG submission 89894) | Active sludge microbial communities of municipal wastewater-treating anaerobic digesters from Hong Kong - AD_UKC119_MetaG | ecosystem: Engineered > Bioreactor > Anaerobic > Digestate... | reverse complement strand
GGTGCCGACATCAGCGCAGTTCTTTTTGAGCTGCGCTGATTCTATATTCCTCCTTAGCTCAGTTGGCAGAGCATGCGGCTGTTAACCGCAGGGTCGTCCGTTCGAGCCGGACAGGAGGAGCCACAGGATCCCGCTCAGCAATGGGTGGGATTTTTTTTGCGTTATTGGTGTCCGCCGACTCGTACGAAGCCGTTTGACATGCTCATGTGTTTGCGGCAGAAAAGGGCCGGAGACCCATGTGCACGGAAATTCCGAGCCGTCTTTTAAAAGGCTGGGGGCCGGAAAACAAAACATAATTCGGAGAACGTGACGGCCCCGGAGATTTGGAGAAATCGGGCACCTTTGCAGCATTCCACGCAGACCCGGATCGTGTCGCCGGGCCTCCGCAGACAAAAACAGGCATAAAAAAGCCGGGGAGGAAATCATCCGCCCCGGTTTTGTTGTATGAATTATATTTGCAGGATCTTTTCTTCGGAGAAGGAGACGGCCTCGGAGATCTGGAGGAGAGATAAGATGCCCTTTCTGCACTCCGCACGAACCCGAATTGTTCCGCCGGGCTGCCGCACTTCCTTTTCCAGAGAGCCGCCTTCTTTTGCAAGAAAGGCCCCGAGCGCCGCAGTGCCGCTTCCGCAGCCATTTTCCCAGACAAGCGTGTCCGACTCCGGCACAAATACGAGCGGCGCGATGCGGCCGAAATCCCGGCTGCACAGAATCACGCCGAGCGCCTCCGCGCCAAGTTCCGCACACCAGCCTTTGATGCCGGAGAGCGCAAAGTTTCGCTCTGCGTCGCCGAAATCATCCACCGGCCAGAGCAGATGAGTGATGCCGGGCGCCTCCACGACGGAAAAAATCCCGGTGCGGCCGCCCGCGGAAAAGGTGCGTTCGTAGATGCGGGAGGGCAGCGGCATCTCCACGGCGCCGTACTCCACGCCGCCGATGTTCCACGCGGCGCAACAAAGAGCGGCTTCCGCGCCGGTGCACTCGATCTTCAGTTCCTTCCGATTTGGGCTGATGAGCATGAGGTTCTCCGCTTTCCAGACGGCGACGGAGAGCGTCGCGTTCCCGCAGAATTCGCCGCCCGCCATCTCAAGCCGGCCCTTTGCTTCCCCGGAACGCGGCGCAGAGAGGAAACCGACCTGCTCCACCTCACCCGTCTCCATCAGCAGGGCCGCGGTCTTCCGGCGAAGCTCTGCCGGGAAGCCCTCCTTTACCAGAGCGGTCGTATTGCCGCTCGGATCTGCGATCCAATACCGAAGTTCCATTTGAAGCTCCTTTCGGGCAGGAAAATGCTTTTTGACGATCAGTTTTCGTTGTAGCGCTCGAGGAATTTGCGGGTGCGCTCCTCTTTCGGATTGCCGAAGACCTCCTCCGGCGGCCCGGCCTCGACGACCACGCCTTCATCCATAAAGAGCACCGTATCGGAGACATCCCGCGCGAACTGCATCTCGTGGGTGACGATGATCATTGTCGTCTCCTTTTCCGCGAGGCCGCGGATGACCTTGAGCACCTCTCCGGTCAGCTCCGGGTCGAGGGCGGAGGTCGGCTCATCAAAGCAGAGAATATCCGGGTGCATCGCAAGGGCGCGGGCGATCGCAACGCGCTGCTGCTGTCCGCCGGAGAGCTGATGCGGATAGCTTTGCAGCTTCTCCGAGAGGCCGACGCTTGCGATAATCTCCCGGGCATCCTGTTCAATCCCCGAGAGGATCTGCTTTTTGTTTTCCTTATAATTCGGACGCTGACAGGCAAAGAGCTGCACCGCGAGCATCACGTTTTTGAGTACCGTGTACTGCGGGAACAGGTTGAACTGCTGAAACACGAGGCCGAAATGCAGCCGTTTCTGCCGGACCGCAGTTTCGCTTGCGGACTGCGGAATCGCGGCGTCGAAGAGCGCCTCGCCGTTTACGGAGATGACGCCCGTATCCGGCGTCTCAAGAAAGTTGAGGCAGCGCAGTAAAGTGGTCTTGCCGCTGCCGGAGGAGCCAATGATGGAGAGCGTGCGGCCCTTTTCGAGAGAAAAATTGATATCCTTTAATACGCAGCTGCCGTCGAAGCTCTTGCTGATGTTTTGTACTTCCAGAATAGCCATATGTATTCCTCCCTCAAACCGCAAAATAGCGGAGCCGGTTTTCCCAACGGCGGAACAGCAGCGTCAGAAGCCCGCTGAAGAGCAGATAAAAGACGCCGGTGTAGAAAAGCGGCCAGAGCAGCGCAGAGGCGGTGATGTATTTCTGCCCGATGTAAATCAGTTCGATCACGCCGATGATCCTTGCGAGCGCCGTATCCTTGACGAGCGTGATGACCTCGTTGGACATCGGCGCGAGGATTCTGCGGACGACCTGTAGCAGGATCACGCGGAAGAAGATCTGCGACTTTGTCATGCCGAGCACCTGCCCGGCCTCATATTGCCCCCGAGGAATGGATTCGATGCCGCCGCGGTAGATCTCCGAGAAATAGCAGGCGTAGTTGATGACGAAAGCCGCCACCGCCGCGATCGTTCTGCCCTCGATCGAGGAGCCCCAGAAGGCCATATCCCACGCAAGCCCCGGTCCGTAATAAACGATAATCAACTGAAGCATCAGCGGCGTGCCGCGGATCACCCAGACGAAGGCCCTCGTCAAGAGGCTCAGCGGGGCCCATTTTGACATGGAACCAAAGGCCACCACCAGCCCGAGCGGCAGGGAGAAAACGAGCGTGTAGAAAAAGAGGATGAGCGTCTCCCGAAAACCGCCCATCAGATTCGCCGTCACATTCACAAAAGTCTGCATCATTCATTCCACCTAACAATAGATTCAGGGCGGCAGGGGTCCCGCCGTCCTGAATCTTTATTTTATCTATTCGGGAAGGATCAGGCGAGGATCATGTTATCGGTCTGGGCATATTTTGCTGCGATGTCGGCATAGGTGCCATTCGCGACCATGACGTCGATGGCTTCGTTGATCTTATCAACCAGGCTGCTGCCGCTGCGGAAACCGATGGCGAGTTCTTCCTGAGAAAGGACCAGATCCGGCACGACCATCAGATCGGCATAGACGCCGTTTCCGGCCTGGCTATAGGCGATCAGGGAGTCGGTGAAGGTGGCGTCCGCGGAGAAGGAGGCAACCTCCATCATCGCAGAGGCGAGGCTGTCCGAGGCGACATAGTTGCAGTTCGGGCAGTACTCACTGATGCGCGCCTCACCGGTGGAGCCGCCTTCGGCCGTAAGGGTGGCGTTGGCAAAATCTTCGACGGTCTTGTATTTGTCGGCGTCTTCGGTGCGGATGACCGCCACGATGTTATTGTACAGATATTTTTCGGAGAAGTCCATGTTCTCGTCGCGCTCTTCGGTATAGGTCATGCCGTTCCAGATGCAGTCGATGCTGTATCCGTTGAGCTCAATTTCCTTGTTGTCCCAGTCGATCTCGACGAACTCCGGCTCGATGCCGAGGTAATCGCAGACGGCCTGTGCAAATTCGGTATCGAAGCCGATCAGGGTGCCGTCGTCGGCGTAGTAGTTGACCGGCGGATAGTCGGTGATGCCGATGACCAGCTTTCCGGCCTTCTCCACATAGTCCCAGTCCTTGGACGGGTCCTTCGTCTCTTCGCTGCATCCGCTGAACAGAACGGCGACCATCAGCATCGCCATAATCAGGGCAAATAATTTTTTCATAATTCGTTCCTCCGATGTTTTCGTTTTTGTTTTGTAGTATGGTAGTATATTATCATGGTAGCAAGCTAAAGTAAAGAGGCAAAAACGACGGAATTTTTCAGAAAGAATTTTCACAAACCGCGCAGTTTTCACAAAAAGCGGTTCGGAAGAGCCGAAAAGCGGTCTCAGAAGGCCCCGGAGTAGCCAAAAACGGCCGAATGTGTTCAAAAAAGCGGTGCGAAGATACACAAAAGTGCTCCGAAAGAGCCCAAAAACGGTCCCGGAAGGTTTTGGAGTGATCGAGAACAGCCGACTTTTTTCAAAATAGCGACATAAGAACACACTCCCTCAAAAGATATTCTCTAAAAAGTCACGGTCTTTTTAGAGGGGCGTCTGCGAGTCTTCACGGATTCTTTTCCGCAAAGAAAAAATATGGTATAATCATTTCCGTAAAAGGGGAAGTTTCAGCGGCCCGCGATTCCGGAAAGCGAGAGAGGCCTCTCTACTCCCCGAAGACAAAGACGGCGCGGTCCGGGAAAGGAGACTCTATGGCGGTTCTTTTTAATTTTGCATATCTGGCCGCATGGATGCTGATCGGAACGCCTTTTCTTGCGGCGGTGGGCTTTCTTGCGGGATACTTTGCCGGGCGTGGCAGGGACGGCGGCCGTGGCTGGATGCTGATTGCAGGATGCGTCTCTGCCGGCGTCTTCCTTCTGTTGCTGATGTTTTATCGGGCGATGGGCATTTACCTGCTTCCGTTTTAAAGAGAAAACTCCGGTGCCGGGCACGGTTCGGAGCGCGTGACGGCCGGCGGAAACCTTGTCCGCACGAGCCCATAAAATAAGGTAATAATATTATTATAAATAAGGCGATGCCGGGCGGATGATGCAACTGCATTGATGGATAAAGCAGGGCGGGCGGCCGGTTCTGGATGCGGCCGAGGTCGAAAAAACGATTCCAAAAGGGAAAATTCGCGAACATAATACAAATAGGAATATTTTTGGCAAATAAACGGAATCCGACACGATCCGCCTTTGTTTTGTGGCAGAGGATTGGTAGGCAAAAGGAAATGGGCGGCAGAAACCTCTGTACATCGACCGTATGTCCTTTGAAGCAAAAACGGGCCGATTTTTGTGCCGCAAACTGAATAAAGGGAGCCCGCGTTCATCTGGAGCAAGGGCTTTCCGCATGAAACGAAGTTGGACGGATGAGATTTTTCCTGTGGACGATCCGATTTTTTGGACAAGGGGGCTTTTGCATGGGTAAAAAGATACTTGCGATTTCGGCGAGCCCAAGGCGGCACGGCAACTCCGACACGCTCTGCGACGCGTTTCTGCGCGGAGCCGCGGAGGCCGGGAACAGAGGGGAAAAAATTGTCCTGCGCGAACAGAAGATCGGCTTTTGTACGGGCTGTGAATTCTGCATGGAGCATGGGCGCTGCGTGCTCCACGACGACGCCCCGGCCGTGATCGAAAAAATGATGGAGGCCGACGTGATCGTGATGGCGACACCGGTCTATTTCTACTGCATGTGCGGTCAGCTGAAGACGCTGATCGACCGCTGCTGCCCCTCCTACCGCAAGCTCGGCGGAAAGGACTATTACCTGCTCATGACCGCCGAGGAGACGGGCGCGGATACTTTTGAGGAGACGATCGCCTGCTTCCGCGCGTTCCTGCGCTGTCTTCCGGATGCTCATCTTGCCGGCGTGCTCAAAGCCGGTGGCGTCTTCCATAAAGGTGAGATCGACGGCACCGGGTATCCCGAGCAGGCCTGCGAACTCGGAAAACAGGTCTGACGGCGGCATGACAATTTCCCCAAAATAAAATCAGGGGGACCGATTCTCCTGCGCAGGCCTGCGGCGGGAAAGGGCATCTTCGGCGGGCGGAGGACGATTTCCGCCAAAGCGGCATCGGAGGCTCCGAAGCCTGTGTTGGAAATAAAAACCGGGTTCGGCGGCGCGGCACCCGGAGTTGACGCCGCTGCGGGAACGTGATATAATTCAATCCGTTGCGAGCTTTCGCCGTTTCCATTCAATAAACGGCACAGCCCGCATTTTTTCATTTTTTTGAAAAACCGGAGGGCTTATGAAGAAAATTTCTCATTTTGGGGAGGCCGCCTATATTCTGGGGCTGCTTTTCCTCTCGATGGGCACGGCGCTGATGGCAAAATCCGACTTCGGCGTATCGATGGTGGTGGCGCCGGCGTATCTCGTCTCGCTGAAAGTCGATGCGCTCACCTTTGGGACGGCGGAATACTGCCTTCAGGCGTCGTTGTTCGTCGCCATGTGCCTCGTCATCGGAAAATTCCGTCTGCATTACTGCTTCACCTTTCTCACCGTTTTGCTCTATGGCGCGGCGCTCGACGGATGGGTGCGGATCTTTGACCTGTTCCCGGAAGCCGGTTTGCCGCTGCGGATCGCCTTTTATGTGATCGGCTTGCCGCTGACCTCGCTCGGCGTATCGCTGATGTTCCACTCCTATTTTCCACCGGCGGTCTACGAGCTTTTTGTCAAAATGGTCTCGGCCCGCTTTGGCCGGGATATCAACCGCTTCAAGATCGCCTACGACTGCACAAGCCTCGTCGTCGGCATCGGGATGAGCTTCCTCTTTTTTGGGAGGTTCAACGGCATCGGCATTGGAACCGTGATCGCCGCCGTGCTCAACGGCCCGGTGATCGGCCTCTTCAGCAGAACGATGGAAAAGCGAATCGATTTTTCGCCCCGATATCCGAAGCTCGCCGCCGTATTCGGCGAATGAGAAGTTACGGAATCTAAAGCGGTGGAGTCCGCATGAGGGAATCGGGATTTTTCCCAAAAAAGATAAAAAACAGGGCATCCGTATGACGCGGATGCCCTGTTTTGATGGGATATTCTTATTTTACGGGTTTGGCTCCGTACACCGGCGTAACTTTCAGCTCGCCGTTCTCAACAGAGACGCGGAGGATGGTGGCCGGCGCCGGATCCTCGGCGATGATGAGCCTTGCGACCAGCGTCTCGACGGTGCGCTGAATATACCGCTTCAGCGGACGCGCGCCGTAGATCGGGTCGTAACCCTCGTTGACGATAAAGTCCTTTGCCTCGTCGGTCAGCTCGAGCCTGAGCTCTTTATCTTCCAGACGGCGGCTGAGATCCTTCATCATCAGGCCGACGACCGAGCGGATCTCCATCTTGGTCAGGGGCTTGAAGTAGACGATCTCGTCGAGACGGTTAAGAAATTCCGGACGGAAACTGCGTTTCAGCAGCGCGTCAACTTTGGCCCTTGCCTCCGGTGCGATTTCACCGCTGTCGGGATGAATGCCCTCGAGGATGATATCGGAGCCGAGGTTGGAGGTCAGGATCAGAATCGTATTCTTGAAATCCACAGTGCGGCCCTGGCTGTCGGTGATGCGGCCGTCGTCAAGCACCTGAAGCAGGACGTTGAAGACATCCGGATGCGCTTTTTCCACCTCGTCGAACAGGACGACGGAATACGGTTTCCGGCGGACGGCTTCGGTGAGCTGGCCGCCCTCCTCATAGCCGACGTAGCCGGGAGGCGCTCCGATCAGGCGGCTCACGGAGTATTTCTCCATATATTCCGTCATGTCGATGCGCACGAGGTTCTTTTCGTCGTCGAAAAGGGCCTGCGCGAGCGTCTTGGCAAGCTCGGTCTTGCCGACGCCGGTCGGGCCGAGGAACAGGAACGAGCCGATCGGCCGCCCCGGATCCTGAATGCCGGCGCGGGAGCGGAGGATAGCCTCGGAGACTTTCTCGACGGCCTCGTCCTGCCCGACGACGCGCTCATGCAGCGTATCGCCGAGGCGCAGCAGCTTGCCGCGCTCGCCCTCCATCAGCTTCGAGACCGGGATGTGCGTCCAGCGGGCGACGATCTCGGCGATCTCCTCGTCGGTGACTTTATCATGCAGGTAACGGGCGGCGCCTTGGGTGCGTTCCGCCTGTTCCTCCTGCTCATGGAGTTGCTTTTTGAGCTCCGGGAGCTTGCCGTACTTGAGTTCGGCGGCCTTGTTGAGATCATAGACGTGCTGCGCCTGTTCAATGTCGGCCTCGGTCTGCTCGATCTCCTCGCGCAGATGCTGCACGGAGGTGATCGAGGATTTCTCGTTCTCCCACTTGGCCTTCATCTCTTTATATTGAGCACGCATGTCGGCGAGCTCCTTTTGGATCTCCTGAAGATGCTGATTCGACTGGCGGTCGTCCTCCTTTTTGAGGGCGGCCTCCTCAATCTCATGCTGCATGATCTTGCGGGAGATCTCGTCGAGCTCGGCGGGCTGGGAATCCATCTCGGTGCGCACCATCGCCGAGGCCTCGTCCACGAGGTCGATGGCCTTATCCGGCAGGAACCGGTCGCTGATGTAACGGTCGGAGAGCACGGCGGCGGTAATCAGGGCCTGATCGGCGATCTTGACGCCGTGGAAGACCTCGTACCGTTCCTTGAGCCCGCGGAGGATGGAGATGGTATCCTCCACCGTCGGCGGATCGACCAGAACCGGCTGGAAACGGCGCTCCAGGGCGGCGTCCTTTTCGATGTATTTGCGGTATTCGTCAAGCGTGGTCGCGCCGATGCAGTGCAGTTCGCCGCGCGCGAGCATCGGCTTCAGGAGGTTGCCGGCATCCATCGAACCCTCGGTCTTGCCGGCGCCGACGATGTTGTGAAGCTCATCGATGAAGAGCAGCGTTTGCCCCTCGCTCTTTTTGATCTCGGCAAGCACGGCCTTGAGCCGTTCCTCAAAATCGCCGCGGAATTTTGCGCCCGCGATCAGGGAGCCGAGATCCAGCGAGAAAATGTGGTGATCCTTGAGGTTCGCCGGCACGTCTCCGGCGACGATTCTCTGGGCGAGCCCCTCCACGACGGCGGTCTTGCCGACGCCAGGCTCGCCGATGAGCACCGGGTTGTTTTTCGTTTTGCGGGAAAGGATCATGATGATGTTGCGGATCTCGGCGTCGCGGCCGATCACCGGATCGAGCTTGTGATTTTTCGCGAGCTCCACAAGATCCTGCCCGTATTTTTTGAGGGCCTCATAGGTATCCTCCGGCGTATCGGAGGTCACTTTCTGGTTGCCGCGGACGGCGGCCAGAGCGGCGAGAAATTTTTCCTTGTCGATGCCGTAGTCGCGGAACATGCGCTTCAGCGTGGCATCCGGCCGCTCAAGCAGCGCAAGAAAGAGGTGCTCCACCGAGACGTACTCGTCCTTCATGGAGTCGGCGAGCTGCTCGGCTTTGACGAGCACCTGATCGACGTTTGGCGAGACATAGATCTTGCCGGGTTCGCGCCCGGCGCAGGAGACGGCGGGGACGCGGTCAAGCTCCTGTTCGAGCGCCTGCGTAAAGTATTCGGTATCCACGCCCATGCGGGTCAGCATCTGAAAGATCAGGCCGTTTTGCTCCTCCAGCAAAGCGGAGAGCAGGTGGATTTCCTCGATCTGCATGCTGCCGCGGGCGAGCGCCAGTTCCTGCGCGGACTGGATGGCCGTCAGCGATTTCTGCGTAAATTTTTGCGCGTTCATGGTATCACATCCTTCTTTGGTGGCTTCCGGGAGAACGCCTCCGGATTATGCCGGGACTTATTTTTTCCGGTTACGGAACCATTATATAGCGAAAGTTAGCACTCGTCAATATAGAGTGCTAACAATTTTTAAAAAATTCATAATTTCTGGGGAACCGGAAAAAACCGAAGAACGGATGCCATATCGCGCCCGGAAGCCGGTAAAGGAACCGGGCTGCACGCGAAGACCATCCGATGCGGAAAAGCCGCGACGATCCGAAAAGGCGGAAGAGCTTCACGGCCGGGCTAAAGAGATTCCTTACAGGGACGATGCACAGGCCTCATCCGGTACGGCAAAACTTACCCGCGGCCGTATCGGAAAAACCGAGTTGACCTTTAGGGTCGGCCAAATTTTTGCAAAGATGATGCATGGGGCCGCCGGCATCGGAGGGAATCTGCCGGGCTCAGAAAAGCAACCGGAGAAAAACACGGGGAATGGGAAAAACTATACGTATCCGGCCCGTTATGAAGCGGTTTTGGAGCCTCTCCATCTTTGGGAATAAGCAAAATAGACAAGTCATTCCGAACAACAAACTTGAGTGCTGGTTGTGTATTCTGCACAGTTTTTTCTTTCCGCTGGTACTTGTATTCCTTGAGGGAGAGGCGTACAATAAAAAATTGTTCGGTATATTATGCGAAAATTCTAATAAAGGAACTATTTTTATGACGCAGCTTTTATCCATTGCCATCGCAATCACCGCAGGTTTGATGATGACCCGTGTTGTCAAATTGACGAAACTTCACTTCCCGGATGTCACCGCCTACCTGGTGGCGGGCGTGCTGATCGGCCCGTATTTTCTTGGGCGGCTCGGCATCGACGGCCTCGGCTTTGCCTCTTATGAATCCGTGGAAGGATTGAGTATGATTTCTTCTGCGGCCCTCGGCTTCATTGCCTTCACCATCGGCAACGAATTCCGTCTGACGCAGCTTCGTTCCACCGGCAAGCAGGCTATTGTTGTGGGAATTATGGAAGCGGGATTCGCGACCGCTTTGGTGGATGCCATGCTGATCGGTTTACATTTCGTCCTCGGCGATACCCTCCCGATTCCGGCCGCCATCACGCTCGGCGCCATTGCCGCCGCGACTGCGCCGGCCGCCACGCTGATGGTTGTTCGCCAGTATAAGGCAAAGGGGCCGGTGACTGAGCTGCTTTTGCAGGTCGTCGCCCTCGACGATGCGATCGGCCTGATCATCTTTGCAATTTCGTTTGGCGTTGCCCGTGCCTTGCAGGGCGGCGAAATCGATACGATCACCGTTTTTGTAAATCCGATGCTGGAGATTGTGCTTTCGCTCCTGCTCGGTTCGATTTTGGGCACCATTCTGACTTTCCTTGAAAAGTACTTCTATTCCAATTCCAACCGCCTGTCGCTGACCATCGCGTTTGTTCTGCTGACCGTCGCCGTTTCCATGGTGGAGTTCCAGATCGGCCCGATCATCATTTCGTTCTCCTCCCTGCTGGTCTGCATGATGCTCGGCATGGTTTTCTGCAACCTCTGCCCGCTTTCCTCCGATCTGATGGAACGTGCGGACCGCTGGACGGCACCCCTCTTCTGCCTGTTCTTCGTGCTCAGCGGAGCAGAGTTGGAGCTCGGTGTCTTTAAGAACCCGGCCATCATCGGCATCGGCGTCGTCTATATTCTTACCCGTTCTTTCGGCAAATATCTTGGCGCTTTCAGCGGCTCGAGGATCATGAAATGCGTGCCGAGCGTCCAGAAGTATCTGGGCATTACCCTTCTGCCTCAGGCGGGTGTCGCGCTTGGCATGTGCATCGCCGCATCTTCCCTTGGGGAATATGAGGGCGAACTGATCCGCAACATCGTGCTGTTCGGCGTTTTGATCTATGAACTGATCGGCCCGATGACGACGAAGATCGCGCTCACGAAGGCCGGAGAAATTCAGCCGAAGGGCGAAGAGGTGCTCCATCGCCGCGAAAACAAGCTCCGTTCCCTCAAGGAGGGCACATAAGAATTCCTTTTCCTTATAAAACAGGAGGCCGGTCCGCAGAGGATCGGTCTCCTGTTTTTTCACAGATAAAAGATTGTTTCCCGGAGAGGACGCTTTCCGAACGGCATATGCGTGCCGCAGACAGAAGTCTAAAGGTGCGTTCGTTTTCAAAGCAGCTTATATGGACCATTGCCGGAAAGCTCGGGGACATGATCGGTCTTTTCCAAGCGTCGCATATATATATGCCCGCCGGAAGCCCCTAAGGGCGTCGTTCGCCCTCAGAGCAGCATGTAGGCACCGTCTTCAGAAGTTTCAAGGGTGGAGCGGTAAAATTCCTGCGCCGCGCGGATCAGATAGGCGGCGTCGGCGCAGCCCGCGGTCTCGTAGCTCGAATGCATCGCAAGCTGGGCGAGCCCGATATCCACGGTGTTGAGCGGAACCTTCGTGTTGGAGATGCCGCCGAGCGTGGAGCCGCCCGCGAGGTCGGAGCGGTTCGCAAACTGCTGCACCGGCACATCGGCCCTGCGGCAGATTTCGGTGAAGAGGGCGGCGGAGAGGCCGTCGGTCGTATATTTCTGCGCCGCGTTCGTCTTGATGACGACGCCCTCATTCATATAGGGCGCGTTTTCGGCGTCGGAGAGCTCCGGATGATTCGGGTGGCGAGCATGGCCGTTGTCGGCGGAGAGCATAAAGGACGAGGCAAGCATCCTGCGCAGGTCTTTGCCGAGAGATTCCGCGATGCGCTCAAGCGTGTCGCGCAGCAGCGTCGAGCCGGCGCCCTGTTTGCTGCCGCTGCCGGTCTCTTCATTATCAAAGGCGGCGTAGACCTGCACGGCGCGGCCTTTTTCCGCGGAGAGAAAGCCCTTGAGCGTGCCGAAGGCGCACATCAGGTTGTCGATGCGCGGGGCGGAAAAGAATTCATGATCGGCACCCCAGATGCTTCCCGGCGTGCGGTTATAGAGATAGAGATCCATGCCGGCGAGCTGTTCCTCCGACGCGCCGGCCGACTCCGCAACGATTTTCCGCAGTGAGCCCTTTTCTTCCGGCGCGGAGAACAGCGGTACCGTATCGACCGAAGGATCGATCTTCATGCCGTCGTTGGCCTGACGGTTAAAATGAACGGCGACGCTCGGAATCAGCAGGAGATCCCGGTCGATGGAGACGGATTTTGCCGTGAAACGTCCGCCGTCCTTGAGAACCACACGGCCGGCGAGCGAGAGCGGGCGGTCGAACCAGGTGGAGAAGAGCGAGCTGCCGTAGCACTCGGTGTTGAGGCGCAGATATTTGCCGCAGGCCTCGTCCTCGCAGTTGTTTTTGAGCTTGAAGGTTGGCGAATCGGTATGGCTCGCGGCGATCATGAAGGAATCGGCCTTCTCCGGGATGCGGAATGCCGCGACGGAGGAGAGATTCCGGGTGAGATAATAGCGACCGCCGGGTTTGAGCCGCCATTCGCCGCCCTCGGAGAGCCGGATGAAGCCGTCCTCCTCCAGCATGGCCGAGATCGTATCCACCGCCTGAAAAGCGGTGGGGCTTTTGCGGATAAATTCGATCAGCTCTCTTGTAACGGCAAGGTTTTCCTGATTCATGATCTGCCTCCCAATCTGAAAAATATGGTAAAAATATGTTTATAGACCGCATGAGCATGGCAAAAATAAAACCTGAAAAAAGCATCCGTCTTGGCATGGGATACATGCCGAAATTTGTGCCGCTCCGCCCGAAAACCGGAGAAGCAATGCAATCAAGACCTAGATTCAAGGTGTGGCAACCGAAAATTTGTTAAAGATTCCTGCCATGCTCCCTTGCACAGTACTCAGTCCGACACAAGGCGGCCACTATTTTCGCTCTACCCAATCCGGAGAAACAAAATAGCCGAAAACCGGTTTCAAGGCGCGGGGGCCGGAAGATTGCCGAAGGCTCCCGTCATGCCCCTTGGTACGGTAGCCTGCCTTTTTATACGGTGGGCGCCGGATTTGGCCCGCTCAGAAGCCGGTGACGCCGGAGGGGTCGAGGGGAAGCTCCCGGAAGACCCGGTCCGTCAGCATAAAGAATTCGGACCAGTCCTTTGCCCGGGCGAGCTTCGCGGCATATTCGTCGCTCCCCGCAAAGAGGCGGATCAGGTAAAACCAGATCTCCTTCATCCGCATCATCGCGTTTCGGCGGCTGCCGAAGGCCTCCAGATAGTTTTCGCGCAGGTCGCCGAGAAATGCGTAAAGCCGTTCCTTTTCGATCGGTTCCGGTGAGACGAGCGCCGGGTTCGCCACGAGCCCGCGGCCGATCATCACGGCCTTCACCGTGGGAAACCGCTCCGAAAACGCAAGAAGATCCTCCCTGCGGAAGAGGTTTCCGTTATAGCACAGCGGAATCTTCGTCTCCGCGAGGGCGGCGGCAAAAACTTCCGGGTGAACCGGGCCTTTATAGAGCTCCGCCAGCGTCCGGGCATGGACGATCAGCCCGGAGATCGGATATTTGTTGTAAATCCGTAAAAGTCCCGCGAATTCGTCGGGGCTTTTGACGCCGAGGCGCGTCTTGACGGAGACCTCCGGAATTCCCTCCGCGGAAAAAATCCGGTCGAAAAAGGCATCCAGCAGCTCCGGCTCGGAGAGAAAGCCGGCGCCTTTCCGCTTTGCGACGACGGTGCCGGAGGGGCAGCCGAGATTAAGATTGATCTCCCGATAGCCCATCTCCCAAAGTTTCCGCGCCGCCCAGAGAAAATTCTCCGCGTCCTTGGCGAGCAGCTGCGGCACGAGCGGCGCCTCGTTGTTTTCCGTGAGAACTTCCCTTTTATCCCGCGGCGCGAAGCGGCCGGCTTCGGTCGGCGCGATGAACGGCGTGTAATAGCGATCGACGGCCGGAAAATACCGTTGGTGCAGATTCCGGTAGATGTGGTCGGTGATGCCTTCGAGCGGCGCAAATTCATAAACCATCGGCGTCAGTCCTCAATTTCCGAGGGCAGTTCCCCAATTGTTTTGAGCTGCAGCGGATTCAAAACGAGATTTGCGCCGAAGGGATTGACCGCGATCTTTTCGACGCCGGGCAGCTCCGATACGAGATCGATGCAGCGCGAAAACGAAAACCGCGCCGATGTGAAGCGCTCCTTGTAGCTTTCCGGCATCTGGCCGGGCTCGGAAAAGACCGGCAGATAGCGGATGCCGGCGCCGTCCTGAAGGAGATGGGGCCTGCCGCTTCCCAAAGAGGGAGACGGCGTGCTTTTGTCCGGAGGTTCCAGCGCGAGCCAGACCTGCGAATCCCGCAGGCAGCGAAAGACGCTCGAGAGGCTCTCCACGCTGAGCTCCGTCTGATTTCTGGTCAGCAGAAGGGTCAATACTTTCCCATCCTGCAAAGATCTTCTTGAAACGCCCATAGTTCGCCTCCGATTCTGAAGAAATTTTGCGGAGCTATTATATCATAAAAACCGTTTTTCCTCAATACAATGCGGGGCAAAGAGATGGCGGACGCACGCCGCGGAAGGAAAACCGCTGCGGCCGGGCGGCGGACGGAGGGAAATATGAATACGGAAAAAACGATGCTCATGGAAAAATCGGCCGGACGATAGGCGGCCGGAAATATGGAAACGAGAAAAACAACGATCACGAAAAAATAGGCCGGGCAGCAGACGGCACAGAAATAGAGAAAAATGGATGCTCATGAGGAAATCGGCCGGATCCCGACGGAGGAGGGAATAAGGCCGGCGGATGTTTTTTGCCGCGGCACGGAACCCTTGCATGCCCAAAGCCGCGGCGCGGGGAGCCTTTCCCGAAAGGGCAAAGAAAATGCGCCTTTTTCGGAAAAAGGGCTTGCCATTTGGCGGATGATGAGATACAATGAAACGGATCCGGTAGGTAAGGCTGCCGTGAGGATATGGACTGCTGCCGCGGAATGGTGGAGACACCATGAGAGGGTTTGAACAGGCTGCGTCGAAGCACAAGGCACAGCATAATGCAGTTTCACCGCCTCGCGGATGCTAAAGCCCGTATGGTGCGGCAATAGAACTTTGTCCCGCACCGTCTCTTGGGCCGTGCGGGATTTTTATTTCTTTAAAAAAATGTGAGGTGAACGAAATGGACGCTGGCAGTAGTAGCGGCACAGACATAGGCCGAAAACGCGGCTCTGAAAAAGCGCCCGTTCGTTTACGGCGCTTTTCCTAACGCAAGGCGAAGAGGCCTTGTTTCGTGTCTTGCTCCTGTCAAAGAGGGCGGCGTGTCTGCCGCCTCAATGTTCTTATGATTGGAGGAAAGACGAATGGAAGAAAGAACCACCACCTTTGAAAGCACCATCCTCTCGCTGCTGGAAAACAAGCGCTTCTCCAGCCTGAAGGACGTCTTCATCACGATGAATCCTTCCGACATTGCTGCGGTCTTTGAGGAACTCCCCGAGGAGCCCCTGCCGCTCCTGTTTCGGCTGTTGCCGAAGGAGCTTGCGGCGGAGACCTTCGCGGAGATGGAATCGGATCATCAGGAGCTTTTGATCAAGGGATTTTCCGATTTCGAACTCAAAGAAGTGATCGGCGAGCTCTACACGGACGACGCCGTCGCCCTTGTGGAGGAGATGCCCGCCTCCGTTGTGAAGCGGATCCTCAATCAGGCTGATCCGGAAAAGCGCCGTATGATCAACGAGATCCTCAAATATCCGGAGGATTCCGCCGGCAGCATCATGACGACCGAATATGTCGATCTGCGCCCGACGATGACGGCCTCCGAGGCGATCACCCACATCCGGAGGACCGGCGTCGACAAGGAGACCATCGATAACTGCTATGTGACGGACAAGAGCCGCATCCTGATCGGCACGCTCTCGATCCGCACGCTGATTTTGGCCGACGGCGAATCCGCCATCGCCGACCTGATGGAACCCCACGTCATCTATGTGTCGACGATGGAGGATCAGGAATCCGTGGCCAACATGTTCGCAAAATATAATTTCACGGCGCTGCCTGTGGTGGACGCCGAAAACCGTCTGGTCGGAATCGTCACGGTCGACGACGCAATGGACGTCATCGTCGCCGAGGCCACCGAGGATATCGAAAAGATGGCCGCCATCACGCCGACCGAGCACCCCTACCTCAAAACGCCGGTCGTCGAGATCTGGAAGAGCCGAATTCCGTGGCTGCTCCTTTTGATGATCTCCGCCACCTTCACCGGCATGATTATCACCCACTTTGAGGATGCTCTGGCCACCTATGTGATTCTTACGGCATATATCCCGATGCTCATGGATACGGGCGGCAACAGCGGCAGCCAGTCTTCGGTCACCGTGGTGCGCAGCCTCTCGCTGAATGAACTGGAATTCGGGGATATTTTTCAGGTAGTCTGGATCGAGGCAAGGGTCGCAATCCTCTGCGGCGTCACGCTCGCCGTCGTGAATTTCGCGAAGCTGCTCCTGATCGATCAGGTGGGCGTATCCGTCGCGCTGGCGGTCTGCCTGACGCTGATCGTGACGGTCTTTGTGGCAAAGCTGGTCGGCTGCACGCTCCCGCTGATTGCAAAGCGGGTGGGCCTTGACCCGGCCGTCTGCGCGAGCCCGTTTATTACGACGATCGTCGACGCGCTCTCCCTGCTGATCTATTTCCGCATCGCGACGGCCATCCTCGGCATCTGACCGGGAGACAGGCAAAACTTCATTTTTTAAACAAAAAAGCGGGGCGGATCCCAACGGATCTGCCCCGCTTTCTGCGGTTTGCATGAAAAAGAACGAAAACAGCTCCAAGAGCAGTTTTTTCAAGGGTTATCCGCGTCGGATTCCATACCGGGTTCGACCTGAGATTTCATACCGGGTTCGACCTGACATTCCGTGCCGGGTTCCACCTGAGGCTCCATGCCGGATTCAACCTGCGGTTCCATGCCGGGTTCGTCGTGGGATTCATTACGGGGCTCAAACCAGCCCTTCGTCCTGTTCGCAATCCGGACCAGAATCAGCATGACCGGCACTTCGGTCAGGACGCCGACGATGGTAGCGAGGGCGGCGGGAGAGGTCGTGCCGAAGAGCGAAATCGCTACCGCGACGGCCAGCTCAAAAAAGTTGGAGGCGCCGATCATTCCGGCGGGCGCGGCGATCTCATGCGGCAGCTTCAGCGCCTTGCACGCGAGATAGGCGATGGAGAAGATCAAAAAGGTCTGAAGGATCAGAGGAACCGCGATCAGCACGATATGCAAAGGGTTATTCAGGATCACGTCGCCCTGGAACGAAAAGATGATGATGAGCGTCAGCAGCAGGCCGGCGATGGTGATATTCCCGAATTTCGGAACGAAACTTTGGTTAAAATACTCGGCCCCGCGCTTTTTGATCACCACGCTCCGCGTGAAGACGCCGCCGGCCAGCGGAATGACCACAAACAGAACCACCGAGAGAATCAGCGTATCCCAAGGGATCTTCACGCCGCCGATGCCGAGCAGAAACGCCACGATGGGCGTGAAGGCGACAAGGATGATCAGGTCATTCGTGGCCACCTGCACCACCGTGTAGGCCGGATTGCCGTTTGTCAGGTGGCTCCAGACAAAGACCATCGCTGTGCAGGGAGCCGCGCCCAGCAGAACGGCGCCGGCAAGGTAGCTGCGCGCGAGTTCTTCGGGGATCAGCGCTTTAAAAATTACAAAGAAGAACAGCCACGCGATGCCGAACATCGTAAAGGGCTTGATCAGCCAGTTGGTAACCCAGGTGACGAAGAGACCCTTGGGGTTTTTGCCGACGTTCCGGATGCTCTGAAAATCCACCTTGAGCATCATGGGATAGATCATCAGCCAGATGAGCACGGCGATGGGGATAAAGACGTTTGCATACTCGAAACGCCCGAGAAAGGTCGGGATTCCGGGAAGAAACCTGCCGATCAGCACGCCGGCGGCCATGCAGAGGATGACCCACAGCGTCAGATACTTTTCAAAAAATCCAATTCCTGAGGAGCGGTTTTTTTTCATACTCACGGGAGTTACCGGATTTTTTGCAGAATTATTGCGACCTCGTCGGCCGTGAGAACCTTACCGTAGGAGACCACTTTTCCGTCCACAACGAGAGCGGGGGTCGACATCACCCCGTAGGCCGCGATCTGGGAAAAATCGGTCACATGGTCAATGGCCGAATCCATGCCGAGCTGCTCAAGCGCCTCTTTTGTGGCCGCCTCCAGCTGGTTGCATTTCGGGCAGCCGCTGCCCAAAATTTTGACGCTCGCGCCTTCGGTTTTTGCGCGCTCGGCTTCCTCCATACTTTTTGCGTCGCAGCTGCCGCAGCAGCAGGACGTTTTTTCCTTTTTACCGATGGAAAACAGGGACATGTAAATCTTTCTCCTTTCAAGAGAATGTACCGGTCAGCCGCAGCAGCAGCCCGTGCAGCAGCAGGCTCCGCCGGATTCTTTTTCGCCGTTCGGAGGAGTCCACTGGGTATCCTCGCCGGCATAGGTGATGGCCCCGGCCGGGCAACGGTTGCCGCAGCTGTGGCAGTGATCAATACAGGCTTCGGGATTTTTAACGACGGGCGTCGGGGCCTTTGCGGTATCGTAGACACCGTGAGGGCACTTTTCGACGCAGGTTCCGCATTCCCTGCAGATGAGATAATCAACGACCGGATACCATGTTTTTGACATACTGTTTCTCTCCTTTATTTTCTTTAATTTTAGAGAATCCATACCTGAAGAACATTAAAACAATAGCCTACGAGGATAATTCCGACGGTGCAGATCGCCACAAACAGCGCCAGCAGCTTTGGTTTTACCGCTTTGCGCAGCATAATCATGGAGGGCAGAGAGAGCGTCGTGACGGCCATCATGAAAGAGAGGATCGTGCCAAGCTGCGCCCCTTTGGAGAGCAGCGCCTCCGCAATCGGGATGGTGCCGAAGATATCGGCGTACATCGGGATGCCGAGCAGCGCCGCGAGCACGACGCCGAAGGGGTTTTTGCTGCCGAGCACGGCGGAGATCCACTCCTCCGGAATCCAGTTGTGGATGACGGCGCCGATGCCGACGCCGATCAGAATGTAGAGGATCACTTTTTTAAAGGTCGCCAGAGTTTGCTCTTTTGCATAAATCAGACGGTCCTTTTTTGTCAGATCCGGAGATTCAAGATCCACATGGCCTGCGGTCAGAATAAAGCTCTCGACGTAGCGCTCCATATGCATCTTTTCGATGACCGTTCCTCCGGCAACCGCGATCAGAAGACCGAGGATGACGTAGAGGACGGCCACCTTTGCGCCGAAAATGCTCATCAGCAGAAGCAGCGAACCGAGATCCACCATCGGGGAGGAGATCAGGAACGAAAAGGTCACACCGACCGGAAGCCCGGCGGAGGTGAAGCCGATGAACAGCGGGATCGAAGAACAGGAGCAAAACGGCGTCACCGTGCCGAGCAGCGCCGCGACGCAGTTTGCCGGAAGACCATGAAACCGGCCGAGGATTTTTTTGCTGCGCTCCGGCGGAAAATAGCTCTGAATATAGCTGATGAGAAAGATCAGAAGGCACAGCAGCACCGTGATCTTAATGACATCATAAAGAAAGAACTGAACGCTTCCGCCCAACCGGCCGGAGGGATCGAGGCCCAGAGCCGAAAGAGCGCTCCCGATCAGCGTATTCAGCCATTTCATTCCGAGGATCTGGTATTGGAAAAAATCCCAGACCGCCTTTACCTGCTCCATAGCAGAAATCACCTGACTTTCTATAAAAGGACAATCATATCAAATAATTTTGATGTATAGGACCGGTAAAAAGCCATCCGGAAGATGGCTTTTATTTCTTGCAGCAGACCGTTTCTTCGGCCCCGGTATTGGGGGTGGTCAGCTCCTTCAGAAGAGCCGCGGCATGGGCGCTGCCGGATTCGCTGAGTCGGTAGTGGGTCCACTTGCCCTCCTGCCGGCTCTCCACGATTCCGGAGGCGACCAGAATCTTCATCTGATAGGAGAGCGCCGGCTGCCCCATATGGATCTGGTCGGTCAGAACGCAGGCGCATTTCTCACCGCCGCGCAGAAGCTCAAGAATCATCAGGCGCTTCTTGTCGCTGAGGGCTTTGAAAATTTTTGCTTGTTCCTCATATACCGTTTCCACGTTCATGCCTCACATCAAAAATATTTGATACATTCATCAGTATATGCATCCGGGCGAATTTGTCAACAGAAATTTACGGCCGCGCAAAAAAATAAAAAAACCGGGCGGGATTTTTCCCCGCCCGGGCTTTATCAATCGGATCAGTTTGCCGAACCGGAGGCACGGTTTCCGCGTGCCGCACCGGAGGCATTGCCGGAGCCGGTGCCGTCGCAGACGCCGGTGCCGTTTCCATTGGTGCCGTCGCAGACGCCGTCGCCGGTGCCGTCGCAGGCGCCGTTTCCGTTGGCGCCGCCGTTCATGCTGCCGGAGCCGGAGCCGGTCCCGTCGCAGACGCCGTCACCGGTTCCATCACAGACACCGTTGCCGTTGGCACCATTATACATGTTGCCGGAGCCGGAGCCGGTGCCGTCGCAGACGCCGGTGCCGTTTCCATTGGCTTCACCGTACATGTTGCCGGAGCCGGTGCCGTCGCAGTTGGCCTGGCGCGTCTCCATGGCGGCAAGAACCGCCTCGGCGCGCTCTTCGGTCATGGTTCCGGCCTGGACTCTCTCCTCCACACGGGCTTTTTTCTCCTCAAAGAGGCGGAGCTGGAATTCCTCAAGCTTGCCGGCGTCGGCAGCGAGAGTGCCATAGGTTTTGCCGGATTCCGTTCTCTCGGCGATCACGGCCTCCACGGACTTGCCGGTCAGCCCGGCGACGATCTCCGCCGGGCTCTCCACGGCGGCAAAGGCGGTTACGGAAGTCAGGCCGAGAGCGAGCACGACTGCTCCGGCGGCGGTCCATTTCTTAAAGTTTTTCATGATAGGAAATCTCCTTTTTTATATTTATTTTGGGATAACAAATTTTTTATTTTTTGCCCTTCCGCGCGTTTCCGAAATTCCCGGCCGCGGGGACGGTGCCGCTCTCAAGACGGCTTACGTTCCTTTCAAAGGCGGCGAGGTGGTTTTCGGAGGCGTTTTTGAGGGCGGTGAACACCAGCCGGACATTCTCCGGCAGATCCTGTTCCAAAAAGGCTTCATACATGGCGATGTTGTTTTGCTCGGCCTCCACGCCTGCCCGATAGGCTTCGAGGAGGGAGGCGGGGATGACGACGTACTCTTCGGCGGTATTGTCCGGGAGCGCCACATCGTATTCGGCGAACAGCGGCTCGAGCGCGGAGATATGGGTCTCTTCAGCCCGGATGATGTTGGTGAACGGTTTCTGTGCGCCGAAGGTTTCAATGATCTCCTCATATTCGGCGCGGGCGAGGTATTCGTCCTCGATCGCGTAGGTCAGCATCTCCGAAAGCGTGTAGGTTTTGCCTTCCCCCACGGCGGCGGAACCGAAATCGCTCTCCGCAGCGAACGCGGAGACGGATCCGGCGGCGACGGTCAGCACGGCCAGCACAAGTGCGGCCCATTTTCTGATGGTTTTCATAAACTCACATCCTTTCTGATTGGTTTGTGGCTTCAGTTTATCGTTCGGATTTGTCAAAAGTGTGTCTTTTGTTTTCCGTTTCCCTGACGTCTGCTTTTGTGAGGAGCGGATCGGTCGTGAGGCGGCCAGGCCCTGAGCACGGTTCCCGCTTTTTGCCGGAATTTTTCCGGCATGCCCGGCGGATCTTCCCACCGGATTTTTTGCGGGTTCCGGTCTGGAGGGGGCGCCGCTTCCTTCCCGGATGCTTCCCGGCGATGCTCACCGGGCGCCTGCGGGAAGATCGGTTCGCTTGGATCCTTCACATGGAAAAGCCCCCTTTCCTCTCCTTTGCCTTCATTTTACCGGTCTAAAAGGGCAAAAGTATGTTTTGAGGGGGCCGTTTCTGTGTCATTTGGCGGCAAAAGACATACTTTTGCCACGCATTCCTTTTTTGAATGTGTTATAATCAAACCGAAAAAGGACGGAGAAGGGGGGATTTTCATGCCGACGGTGCTGATCGCCGATGACAACCGGCAGATCACATCCATTCTTGAGGAATACGCAAAAAAAGAAGGGCATACGCCCTATGTCGCTTTTGACGGGCAGGAAGCCCTTGAACTGTTTGAGCGGATTCATCCCGACGTCGTTTTGCTCGACGTCATGATGCCGAAGATGGACAGCTTCGAGGTTTGCCGGGAGATCCGCAAAAAATCCGATACGCCGGTGATCATGATTACGGCGCGGGGCGAGGATTTTGAAAAGATCATGGGCCTCGATATCGGCGCGGACGATTATATCGTCAAGCCGTTTTCCTCCGGCGAGGTGATGGCGAGGATCCGCGCCGTGCTGCGCCGGATCGGCCGGGAGGATCCGCAGAAAAAACAGCTTTTCTCCTTCTCCGGTCTGACGATCGATCTCGACGAATACGAGGTCTCCGTCGACGGGAAAAAAGTGCCGCTGACCAAAAAGGAGACGGAGATCCTCTGGACGCTCGCCACAAACAAAAATAAAGTCTTCTCCCGTGAGAATCTGCTGGGTAGTTTATGGGGCTACGATTATTTCGGAGATACGCGCACGGTGGATTCGCACATCAAGCGCCTCCGCGCCAAACTCGATCTGGTTCCGCATCCGGACTGGGAGATCGGAACGATTTGGGGCGTCGGATACAAATTTGAGGAGAAAACCGATGAAAAGTAGAATTGCGCGCAGGCTGATGCTCTATTTTGCCGCGGCCCTGCTGCTGTTTGCCGGCGTGAGCGGCGCTCTGTTTATCCCCCTGTTCCGCGCGCAGACGATCGAGGCGCACAAGACCGATCTGGAGGCGCGCGCCGTCTCGATTGCGGCCGCGCTCTCCGATCTGATGAGCGGCGAGGGCACGGATACCGGAAATGAAACCGCCAACGCCGGGAGCGCCGGAAATGAATCCGCGGGTGGCGGATCGGCCGGAAAAGGGCCGTCCGGAAACGGGCAGGCGGGGAACGAGACCGCCGCAAATGAAACCGCCGGAAGCGGAACCGCCGGCTACGGGCAGGCGGGCAGCGGAGCGGGCGGCTATCGGGCGTATCTGCGGTTCATCGACGATATTGCGATGAGCGACGTCTGGATTGTGGACGAGAACCTCAACCTGATTATGGAAAACCAGATGTCCGGGGAAAGCTACAATTACGCCGATCTTCCGGAGGATGCCGACCGGGTCGTCACGGAGGTATTTGAAGGAAAGACCACGTTCAGCGAGGGCTTCAGCAGCTTGCTGGATGCGCCGACGCTGACGGTGGGGACGCCGATCGAAGTGGACGGCGAGATCGTGGGCGCCGTGCTGCTCCATTCTCCGGTGGAGGGAATTGAGGACGCTTCCATGCAGGGTGTGGGGATTCTGGCGGTCAGCGCCGTGGCCGCGCTCGCGCTCGCGGTGATCCTTTCCGTCTTCCTCGCGCTCACCTTTACAAAACCATTAAATAAAATGAAGAATTCCGCGCTCCGGCTCGCGGAGGGCGACTACACCGCCAAGACCGGCGTGCGGCTCAAAGACGAAATCGGCGAGCTTGCGGGCGCCATCGACGTGCTGAGCGGGAAGCTTCTGGCCGCGCGGCAGGAGAGCGAAAAACTCGACAAGCTTCGCCGGGATTTCGTGGCGAACATCTCCCACGAGCTCAAGACACCGGTCACGGTCATCCGCGGCTCGCTGGAGGCCCTGTGCGACGGCGTCGTGACGGAGCCGGAGCAGGTGGAGCGCTACCACCGGCAGATGCTGAACGAGAGCCTCTATCTTCAGAGGCTGATCAGCGACCTGCTCGATCTCTCCAAGCTCCAGAACGCCGATTTCAAAATTGAGAAGGAGATGCTCAACCTCTGCGATATTTTGAGCGACGCCGTGCGGAGCGCCGGGGCGCTCGCGCAGAAGAAGGAGATTCAGATCCGTCAGGAATCCGACGAGGCCTCTTTGGCGGTGACCGGAGATTACGGCCGCCTGCGGCAGATGTTTTTGATTATTCTGGATAACGCCGTCAAGTTTTCGCCGCCGGGCGAGGAGATTCTGGTCTCGCTGGAAGGCAGGACCGTCTCCGTTCGCGACCACGGCAGAGGGATCACCGAGGAGGACCTGCCGCACATCTTCGACCGTTTCTACAAGGTGGAGTCGGAGGAGAACAAGAGCGGCTCGGGGCTCGGCCTCGCGATCGCCAAGCAGATCGCCGACCGGCACGGGATCCAAGTCTCCGTCTCAAGCCGTCCGGATGAGGGCACCGAGTTCCGTTTCCAGTTCCCGTAAGGCGGCCCCCCGTTTTGCCCTGCGGCGGGATCTTTTGGAATTTCATGCCCGACTCCGGTTTCCCAAAAATAGACGGACAGATCCCGTTCTGCAAAGACTTCTTTGAAGGATTCCGGCCGTTTTTTTATCCCGATCCCCCTTTTCTGTATCAGGCCGATAGACCGGATACAGAAATTTTTTTAAAATCCGGAAACGGATTGCATGGTTACAATCGTATTTAGTGTAAGAAGGAGGGAATCCGGTTGAGTCAAACGTCAGGTACCGGCGATTCCATCTCAGTAGCAATTGAAAGACACGCGGATATGGTCCGCCGCATCTGTTTCCTTTATCTCAGAAACCGCGCAGATGTGGAGGACGTATTTCAGGAGGTTTTTTTGAAGTTCTTCCTGAATTACAATTCTTTTGAGAACAGCGAGCATCAGAAGGCATGGCTGTGTCAGGTCACATTTAATAAATGTAAAGATCTGTGCAAAAGCTATTGGCGCAAAAAGGTGGTCAGCATCGAGGAGATGGAGATCCCTTATGAAAGCCCGGAGCAACACGGCCTGATGAAAGCGGTTCTCGGACTGCCCTCCGACCAGAAAGAAGTCGTTTATCTGCATTACTACGAAAACCGAACCATTCCGGAGATCGCCGCAGTCATGCAGAAAAATCCGAATACGGTCTATTCCGTGCTCCGCCGGGCTAAGGCGGAATTAAAAAAGAAAGTGGGGGATCAGGATTGGTAAGCGCTTTTACGACGTATATGGATCAGGTGAAAGCGGAAGAGGTACTGAAAAGAGAGACGGAGGCCTTTGTTCGCGGTGCGCTTCCGGATGCGGAAAGCCAACGGGAAATTTCCGGCTCCAAGATTAAAACAGGGAAGAGAAGCCCTGTGGCAAAGAGGCTTTGGGCCGGGGCCTGCGCGATGGCGGCCTGCATGATGCTCTCTGTTGTCGGTTATGCCTTTTACCGTATGCCGGTCGATTATGTGTGCATGGATATCAACCCCAGCATCGAGATCGGCATCAACGCGTTCGGCAAGGTTGTGAGCGTCGAAGCCTATAATGAGGATGGCCTCAAGGTGATCGGCAAGAACAAATATTTTAATCAGTCGGTGAAGGATACCGTCGCCGCCCTTGTCAAGGGCGCCGCGGAGGAAGGCTTCATCGATGAGGACGGCGGTTCCGTGATCGCGCTGACCGCGGAATCGGAGAATGAGGAGGTCGCCGCCGAGCTGCAGGAAAGCAGTGAGGAGGGAGCCCAGGAGGCTTTGGAGGAGAACGAGGCGTCCGCAGAGATTTATGCGAACTGCTCGGATCTTGAACTCCGGGAAGAAGCGAAGGAACTGGGCATTTCTCCCGGAAAGCTCAAACTGATCCGGGTTCTCCAGACGCTTGATCCGAATATCACCGTTGATGATTATAAAGACGCCAAAGTGAGAGATATCTTTGCCAAGGCAAACGAGCTGCTCGAGGCTTCCGGCAGCGACTTCCGCCAGTTCGGAGAGTACATCGGCTCGATGCAGAAGGGCAGCGCGGAACAGGATCCGGAAGAAAGTTCCGAACAGGAGCAGGAGCAGGAGCAGAACAAGAACGGCGAAGAGAATTCGAGCGAAGATTCTACTTCTCAGAAGGAAAAGAACGAGAATCAGAACTCGGCCGCTCAGCAGAAGGAAGAGAAACAGAGCTCCAAAGCCGAATCCAAACAGGAGAAGGCTGAAGAAAAAGCGGACAAGGGGAGCGACGACGAAGAGGAAGAGGAGGACGAAGAGGAAGAAGAGGAAAGCGAGGAGGAAGAAGAAGACTCCTCCGAAGAATCGGACTCGTCCGCCAATACTCAGTCGGGAAAAGGCAAGAGCGGAAAATAACGAATTCTTCATCCGGTTTGGATATAAAAGGCCGCCGCTTTTTTTCCAAATCGGCATCGTCAGGAAGCGGGCAGCACATGCAGAGTGTGCCGCCCGCTTTCTTTTTTTGCGGAAAGGCCCGGCGAAAATGTTTGCAACCATTCGTTCCCCGCGGAATACAATACTAATAAAAAACGACATTTTGCAGATTTTTACCGGGGGTGGCGATCGGATTGGAGACATTTTACGAAAATTCAAATTATAAAAGCGGATGGAGGCCCTTGGTTAAGGAGAGCAGCCTGAATGCCGTCAGTTCCGTGGTGACGGAACAGCAGGGGGTGCCGGAGAAAACAGCCGGAACGGTGAAAAAACAGGCCGCGCCGGCGGAAACGGACCTTCAGGCGAAGGCCGAAAGCGAAAAAAAACCGGCCGAACCGACGGAAGCGGAGTCCCCTATGGCCGCGGAGACCGAAAAAAAAGAATTCGCCTCATGCTCATGCGCCGTGGAGGCCCGGACGAAAGCCGAAAGCGGCGGCGGTCAGGCTGCCCCGGCGGCGGCAACCGAGACGCCGGAACCGGGCGAGATTCTGAAGGAGCTTTCCCGGATCGGCGCGGAGATTGACGCGCTGAATCACCGGATTCTGAGGCAAAGCGAAAAAATCGATAGCATGCTCCAGCTGATGGAGAAAATGTCGGAAAAAAGGAGCATTTTCCGGGCGGAGAAAAAATAAGCCGCAAAACGGGGATTCCGGGGCCGATTTGATCGGTCGGGCGTGGTTTTGCCGGCTGTCCGGGTTTTTCCGGGCGTTCCTGAGGAATCTGTACGCTCATGAACATTAGATTTCGCGTTTACATATGATACGATAGAAAATGGTAGAATCTATCATTTCCTTTTCCAAGTCATGTTTAGGAGTGAAAACTTTATGAGCGATACCGTAACCCAAGAAACGCTTGACATCTTCGCAAGAAGAGTTCTGGCAAGGGCCGAGCTGCTTCAGGTGCAGGAAGTGTTTCAGGAAAATTACGCCACCCCTCCGGCTCCTCCGGGACCTCTGGGCACGAAAGCCCCTCTGACCCTGTATATTATCAACCACGGCGCAGATGTGACCACTGACGTTCCTAATACGGACTATGGTTACCCGGTGAAATGCGTGAAGCTCTGCAAGAGAATTCTTAACGGCGATCCGGCGAACACCATTCTCTGCACGCAGAAATCGAAAGTAGCCATCGACTTCCAACTCGTGCTGATCGTGGAGTTTGAGGACGACACCTTCGACGTACTGACCCTGCCCAAAAACCTCTCGTCCATGTTGCATGTCGGATCCGACACCAAGGCTTTTGTGGACCCGACCGTCATTGATTCGTCCGGCATCCCCGTGATTCAGCATCAGAATGTTGTGCAGCCCTATGAGCAGCTGGTCATTAAACCTGCAGGAGTGAATGCCTATACCTACTTCGAATATACGGTCAGCATTCCTCTTGCCAACTTCAGCGAAGCACTGAGAAAATGCGAGCTGAACGACCCGTCGCTTCAGTCCTATATCGTACTGAGAAATCTGGCCTACGACACGGAAGTGCTTGATCAGTACCTCGTTACCACCGATACCGAGACCGGCGCCACGGTCTGGACGACGATGGTCGACCTCTCCCTCTTTGAGGACATCATCGACAAACTCGGAATTGATCAGGATATCGAGATCGTCGGCACGCCGGAATATGTCTGCGAAGATAGTTCCTGCGACTGCTGCGGATAAAAGCCGCAAAAAAACAGCCGGCATCCCGGTGCGAAGCGCGTACAGAAAAACAACTGCGGCAAAATGCCGCCGTTCCCTCAAAACGGAACGGCGGCATTTTCCATAAAAAGAGAACACGCCTTCCGAAGTACCGCGGAAGCACGTCCTGCATATGATAAAACAGCAGTGCATCCGCACTGCATTGCATCATGGAGGGAACTCAATGGCCAACACATTTCATGCATCAGGTGCCGCAGGAGCTCTCGATGCTGCGGCCGGCACCGCTTTTCCGCCTTTTCCTCCCTGCCCACGCGGCCCTGCGGGACCGCCCGGGCCTCCGGGTCCCCGCGGACTGCCGGGAAGCCTCAACAGCACGGCCGCCTGTTTTGTCTATGCGCAGCTCGCGCATCTGCTGGAGCAGCTGATCGAGCTGTATCCGGGGCTGACGCTGTATGTTTTTCTGCCGGGGATCAGCCCATGGTGGATCTCCGGGATTCCGGAGCGGGTCTATCAGTCGACGGAGGGCACCTACGCCGGGCTGTTTATCCTTGACGGCAGCGGAGAAGTGGCTTTTCCGCTCAGCGCCATAGCGGCCTTACAGTTTGAAACCGGTACGGCGGTCTACAACCCCGCCATCACCTATCTTCCGAAGCCAACCTTTCCGCCGGGCTGCGACACCAATATCGTCACGGCAATCTACGAGTATGTTGCCACGCTGACCGGAGAAGTGCTGATCAATGTCGGCTCCAACGTCCGCAGCACCGGCCCGATCTATCTCAACAGATACGGGCTGATCGTGCAGGCCGACGAGCTCGGAAACGACCCCGCCTTCGTTCCGCTGACGTATATCACCGGCATCGCCCCGCAGGAGATGGCGGGCGGAGCAAAAATGGCGGCCGCGGAAGCGTTGCCGCCGACCAAAATCCAGGCTGCGCTTTTGCCGTAACGTGCAAAAAACCGGGATGGTGAACCATCCCGGCAAAAGAAGCACAGCGCCGCAACCGAAAACGGCCGGTAAAACGCGAGGAGCGCACAGCGCCGCGCAAAGGCTCAATAAAGATAAAAAACTCCTGAATTGCGGGCGCCCCGGCGAAGGACGCCCGTTTTTTTGCGCGTATGGCGGGGATTTTTTTGGCTTTTTCATAAAAAACCTAAAAATGGGAAAAAACGCTTGAAGTATCGGAAACTCCTGCTACACTGAAGGTACGGCGCCGGAAATGAAATCTGAAAGGGAGATCTTTATGGAAGAATTCTATGTCAAAAAGATCGGCGTCATCCTGGCCGACGGGGCCGGGATGCGCGTCGAACTGGAGCAGCCGTATGCCGCCGCGCTCACGGGCATCGAGGGATTCGGCCACCTCAACATCCTCTGGTGGTTCTCCGGATGTGACAACGAAGGCTCCAGAGGCCGGCTGACCGAGCGTTCCCCTTATAAAAATGCGCCCGAGATTCTGGGGACGTTTGCGACGCGTTCCCCCGAGCGGCCCAATCCGATCGCGCTCTCCTGCGCGCAGGTGACCTATGTCGACGAGGCAAACGGGGTTGTCGGCCTCGCCTATATCGACGCGTTCGACGGCAGCCCGGTTCTGGATATCAAGCCCTATACGCCGAGCCTCGACCGGGTGGAGACGCCAACCGTTCCCGCATGGTGCGCGAATTGGCCGGACTGCTATGAAAAATCCGGGGATTTCGACTGGGGAAGCGTCTTCAACTTCTGAATACGGATCGTTTTTGATGAAAAAAGGGCGCAGCGGCAAACTGCGCCCTTTTTTGAAATATGCCGCCGGCGCCTTTCGCCAAAACGAATAAGGGCGGCCGGCTATCGGTTTCCCCAGCGGTATTTTTTGTCGTTTTTTAGTACGTCGAGCTGGCAGCGGAGGCACAGGCCGTTGTGGCAGCAGATCATTTCTCCGCAGGCGGGGCAGCTCCATGTTTCGGCCTCTTTCCGCAGAAACGCCTCCATGCCGTTTTCCTGAATATAACGCAGGTTTTCGATCATGCTCATGTGGTATTTCGTGCGGTATCGCCGGTCGAGATTTTTGAGCCGCCCGCACGGGAAATCGGGGCATTCCGAACAAAAGCGCACGGTGCCGTTTTCGAGGCGCGCGCACCGGCCGGCCATATACAGGCAGCCTTTGCCGCGGGGCAGGCAGCCCTCGCAGTAGGTACGGTGAAATCCTTCGCGGTTGATCTCGTTTTTTCTGCCGAGGTAGGCGATGCAGAGCCCACAGTTCATCCCGCAGGGCGCGATCAGATCTTCGCTCGGGACGGTTTGTTTCGGATCAATTTCCATTCGTCACACCTGCCTTTTCTCCCGACCTTCATGGCTAAAAGCCGGCTCAAGCTTGGAGCTTTTCTTACGTCCTCAAATCATATTTATGGCTTGGGGCCGTCTCATACCTGTGAATCATGCTGATATCCGAAGGCCATCTCACGGCTGTAACCCGTGCTCAAGCTTGGAGGCCGTGCTCCTGACGCTCCATGTTCTCAATCACGACGTCGAAGATGTCCCCCAGCGAGGCGCAGTACTCGAGCACCTTCCACGGCGTGTTGGTGTGAAAATGCACCTTGATCAGGTCCTCGTCGCCGACGGCGAGCAGACAGTCGCCCTCGATATTCTTTGTAATGTAGTCGTGGATTCCATCCTCGGAGAGGTCGTGGCCTTCGATCAGCAGTTGGGTATCAAATTTGTAAGTAAGCATGTTCATTCTCCTTTATCTAATTCTATATGGGGTCATGCGGATTCCGGAGCCCGGATGTTTCCGCGCGGACGGCGGCTCTTTTTTCGATCATATCACACTTCTTTCCATAAGGGAAGGCCCGTTTTCCGCCGGAAGAGAGGCGGTTTATTTTGCGTGGCTTTCCAGTCCGGGCGCTTTTATCGGAGAGCGCAAAAACCGGATGATTCCGGCATTTCATGAGCTTGCGGTGGAATTTGCTTTCTGTTTGACGGGCCGCTTTAAAAAATTTTTGAGAACCGGTTGACAAATGGCAAACTACTGAATATAATTCAGTAGTAGACAACGGATTATATTTTTTCGCTGCCGCGGCGAGGAGGGAAACATCTTTGAATGCGCAATATAAAAAAGGCGTGCTGGAGCTGTGCGTGCTTTCGCTGTTAAAGCAGCGCGACCGCTACGGATACGAGATTTCGGAATACCTGTCGAGGCATATCGACATCGCGGACGGCACGGTCTATCCGATTTTAAGAAAGCTCAAGAGCGACGGCCTCGTGGATACCTATTTACAGGAGGAGAGCGGAGGGCCGCCGAGAAAATACTATTCCCTGACGCGGCTAGGGCGGGAAACCTACCGGAACGACAAAAAGGAATATCTTGATTTTGCAAAAGCGATTGAAACGCTGCTGGAGGAGGATGAAGATGACAAAGAGTGAATATTTGTCCCGGCTCGGGAGCGAGCTGAAAAAGAATCATGTGGCCGACCTTGAAGAGATCCTTGAAGAATACGAACAGCATTTCGCCTTCAAGCTGGCGGACGGCTTCTCCGAGGAGGAGATCGCCGCGAAGCTCGGTTCCCCGGAGACGATCGCAGCGCAGTTTGCGGGCGAAAAGGGAGAAAGAGTAAAAAGTTCCGGGGGCAAAGTGTTCGTCACGGCCGCCATGTCGTTTGTCGCCCTGTTTGAGGGGATGGCCGATCTTCTGTTCTTTGCGTGGGCGGCCGCGGTCTGCGTGTTCTCGCTGGCTTCGGCTGGCATCGGCGCCGCCCTGATCGGCCGGTTTAACGCCGCGGGGCTGATCCCGGAGATGCCCTATGCAAGCGCGTTCATCTTCGGCGTCTGCTTTCTGGCGTTCGCCGTCTTTCTCGCCGCCGGGGCGTACTATTTCTTCGCGTACGCCAGACAGATCGTGAAGGCCGGCATCCGGTGGCACAGAAACGTGGCTTCCGGCAATACGCTGCCGCCTCTGCCGTGGAATCCGCAGTTTTCCGCAAAGACATGGAGAAGGCTGCGCACGGTGCTGCTGTGGTCGGTGACGGTGTTTGGAATCACTTTTATTCTTGGAATGATTGTCTCTCAGATGCTCTCCGGCGCGCTGGGATTCTGGCACGCCTGGAACTGGTTCGTTCAGTAAAGAGGAGATCAACATGAAAACCATTGTCATTACCGGCGCCACTTCCGGCATCGGTCTGGAAACTGCGCGCATTTTGACCCGGCGGGGCTTCTTCGTGATCGGCATCGGGCACAGCGAGGAGACCTGCCGGCGGGCAAAAGAGGAGCTTCTTTCGCAAAATCCGGATGCAAAAATCGATTATTTTTCGGCCGACCTGATGCAGCAGCGGGAAGTTCTGCGCGTATCGGAGGAGATCGCCGCCCGCCTTTCCGCGGACTGCGGCGGCGAGCTGTATGCGCTGATCAACAACGCGGGCTGTGTCCGAAGCTGGTACTGCACGACCGACGAGGGCTATGAGCAACAGTTTGCGCTCAACCATCTCGCGGGCTTTCTGCTGACCTACAAGCTGCTCCCGTTTCTCAAAAAAGCGGGCGGCAGGGTGATCATGACCGGCAGCCAGTCGCACAAAGGCATCAAGGTGCACTGGGAGGATGTCATGCTGCGCCGCGGCTACAATCCGCTGACCGCCTACAAGCAGTCGAAGCTGTGCAACCTGCTGTTTGCCAAAGGGCTCAACGATCGCTGTGCCGCATCCGGGGTCTGCACCCGCGGCGTCGACTTTTACGGCGGCACCCGCTTTCAGTGTTTTCCCGCCGCATCCGGCATCCGCGCCTATGTGGTCGACCCCGGCCTCGTGAATACCGACATCGGCAACAAAAAGACGGGCGCGCTCGTGAATTTCATCTGGACGCTCCGTAAACGCCACGGCGTGCCGCCCGCGGTGCCCGCGGAGACCTACGCATTTTTGTGCGGGCAGGAGAAAGCGCCGGAAGGGCTTTATTATAACCTCTGCAAAGAGAGCGCCTACAGCAGACAGGTGACGGGCGAAAACGCGGACCGGCTGTTCGCACTCAGCGAGCGCCTGTGCGGCATCCGCTACGGCGGGGAGGAACCGGTATGAACGTTCTGATCACCGGAGCGGCCGGCGGCCTTGGGCGGGCCCTTGCCACGGAATGCGGCCGCCGCGGATACAACCTTTTTCTGACCGACGTGAACGAAGAGGGGCTTCGCTGTATTCAGAGCGGTCTCGAGCGGCAGTTCGGCGTCACAGTTGCAGCAAAGGCCTGCGACCTCACCAGCGCCGGGAGCGTGGACGACATGCTGGACGTTATCGACCGGTGCAACCTGCGTTTTGATATGCTGCTCAACGTCGCGGGGCTGGATTTTGAGGGCGGCTTCATGGGGCGCGAACGGGAGAGCATCGTGAAGATCGTTTCGCTCAACGACGCTGCGACGCTGCGCATCACCCATGCCGTTCTGGAACGCCGCAGACCGGGCAGGCATTTTACCATTATCTTTGTCTCGAGTCTGGCCTCGATGTTCCCCATGCCGCTCAAGGCGACCTATGCCGCCTCCAAGCGGTTTCTGCTGGATTTCGCCGTCTCCCTGCGTCAGGAGCTGAAAAGTCAGGACGCGAATGTGCTGGTGCTCTGCCCGGGCGGCATGGTCACGACGAAGGAAGCGATGGAGGGCATCGCCGCGCAGGGCTTTTGGGGCGGCGCGACAACCAATCCGCTGGAGATGGTCGCCCGCAAAACGCTCGACCGCGCCCTAAAGGGAAAAGGCGTCTATGTGCCGGGCGTCCTCAACCGGGCGCTCTCCTTCTTTGGGGAAATCGTGCCTCCCTCCTATGCGGCGGCGGTGATTTACCGGAGGTGGAGCCGCGCTCAGAGCAAATGGCTGCCCCCGGCCGCACCACACGGGGCCCGGTGACGGAGAACCGGTTTCGCCCTCTTCTATTTTCCGGAATATCGGTTATAATAAAAGAAAAGAAGCCGTATTTGTTTGGAGAAAAAGAAGGAGGTGCGGACATGAATGCTTTTTCCCGGTCGGTCTCGCGGATTTTTCAAGGGGCGGCAAAGGCGTTTCAGACCTTTCCCGCCACGATCGCCTGCGCGTTTGCGTTTGCAGTCATCACAGGAATTCGAATCCAACTGGATTGGCCCGAGCAGGAGGCCTACAATTTCCTGTTTAACTGTCTCCACTGGGCCTTCGCACTGGGGGCCGTCTTTAGCCTGGCGGCCACAACCGCGGCCCACAGCCGGTATAACAACGCCAGAGCGTTTTGGATTGCCAACCTGAGCGGCCTCGCAGCCGCGGCCGTGGCATTCCTCGCGCTCTATCTGTCAGGAAAGACGGCAGCCGCCGGCGTATCCCAATACCAAACGATCTCGTCTTTGGCCGCCGCACGGGTCGGCGCGGCCATTCTGGTCAGCTTTATCGCCTTTATCGTGCTGGCCGCCTACCCGAAAGATCAGTCCGATTTTTCACGCTCGCTCTTTATGACTCAGAAGGCGTTCTTCATCGCCCTGATCTATGGCGCGGTGCTCATGGGCGGCTTCTCCGGAGTTGCGGGTGCCGTGCAGGCGCTGCTCTACCGGGATATGAGCGAAAAAGTCTATATGTATCTCGGCACACTGGCGGGATTTTTGGCTTTTACCATCTTTGTCGGGTATTTTCCCGACTTCCGGAAGGGAGAGACGGATGAGCACCGGGAATCCGTGCAGAAGCAGCCGCGCTTTATTGAAATTCTGTTTGGCTATATTATGGTTCCGATTGTGCTCGCCCTGACCGTCGTTTTGCTGCTCTGGGCCGGAAAAACCGTCGTGACCGGAACATGGCCCGCGTTTGAGCAGCTTTCCGGCATCGCCGCCGCCTATGCGGCCGGCGGAATCTGGCTCCACATCATGGTCACCCGCTACGAAACCGGACTCGCCGGCTTCTACCGCCGGATCTACCCGATTGCCGCGCTGGTGATTCTCGCATTCGAGGCTTGGGCGCTGGCCGTCCAGTTGGGCAAATGGGGCCTCAAGACGACCGAATATTTCTTCCTCCTGATCTGGGTGGTGACGGTTGCGGCATCCGTTCTGCTGATGCTCATAAAATCCAAGTCCCATACGATCATTGCGGCGCTGCTCTGCGCGGCGGCCGTTTTCTCCGTTTTGCCGGCGGTGGGGTACCAGGCGCTTCCGGTTTCCGCGCAGGTTGGCAGGCTGGAAACGTTGCTGACCGAAAACGGCATGTTTGAGAATGGTCAGATCATTCCCGCCGCCGCCGAGCCGGAGCGTTCCGTGCGGGAATCCGTCACCGACTCGGTCAACTTCCTCGCTTACGCAGAGGACGCAAAGCTGCCGGAATGGTTTGACAAAAATCTTGGCCAAGGCGACGTGTTCAAAGCCAAACTTGGTTTCGAGCAGACATGGCCGCAGGACGAAAATACGCCCGGCGAAAATGCGAATGACTACCTGTCGACCTATCTGACGCTGCCGTCCGGAGCCGTCGACATCGGCGGCTACCGCTGGGCGGTCAACCCGGTGGGCTATAAGACGGAGACCGGGCAGGATGCGGTCACCATCGACGGCGACCGGGGCACCTACCAGATCTACTGGACGCAGAACACCGCGGACGGCCTACCGAACCTCAAGATTCTGCTGGATGGCAGCGTGATTCTGGAGGAGGACATGAGCGGGTATATCGGCCGGATCACCGAGGCGTTCCCGCCGAGCACGGGAGATACCTCAACGGCGACCCTCGCGGACATGAGCGTGCAGCTGGAAAGCCCGGAAATCACCGTGCTGCTCGTCTTCAGCGACGTCAGCATCAGCGTGAATACCCGTCTCGATTCGATCAGTTACTGGCTCAATCTGAGCGCGCTGTATCTGAGCGAGAAGCCGTAAGTTCGCAAACGGCCGGGCGCTTTTCAGCATGATTCCCACGGGGCGTTCCCGCAGGAAAATCCGGTTTTTTAAAGAACCCCGAGCCCTTTTTACCGGAGGGACTCGGGGCTTTTTTTATGGAAAAGGAAGAACCGTCCGCCGCGGATGAAAAAGGGGGTCTGAAGATTTTTTATCGGGGATCACGACTTTCTGCATTGGGAGCAAAATTGCCCGCCGCGGATGGAGAGCAGTCACGTCAAAGGCCCGGAATAAAGAAAATCAAAGATTTTTTATGAAAGATGGCGCCGATTTTTTGCGAAGAGGGAAACGGCCCGCCGCCGAATTTTCGGGGCAAAACCGGCCTCGAATTGCCGGATTGCTTTGCCGGAGGGCCTATACGCCAAGACAAAGAGACGGGCGGCAACAAAACGGCGCGTCTCCGAGAGCAGCAGGGACGGCGGCGGCTTCATGGGGAGAAGCCGTTTTCTGCCGGTGCGTCAGAGCACATATTGGAGAATGCAGACGGCGTGCAGGACGCACCCGATATCGACGAACACATGAAAGACCGCGTGCAGGTATTTTTTCTTCTTCCCCAGCCCGTACAGAACGGCGCCCAGCGTATAGGCGATTCCGCCCCAGAGCAGCAGAAGCATCCCGGGCCGGGTCAGCGCCTCGGCCGCGGACCGGACGGCCATGACGATCAGCCAGCCCATCGCCAGATAACAAGTCATGGAGAACAGGGCAAATTTTTTGAGGTCGATCGCCGTCAGGGTCACCGCCAGCGCGGCAAGCCCCCACTCCGCCCCGAAGATGCTCCACGCGAGCACCGGATGCTCGGGCCGGATGGCGGAGAGCAGGATGGGCGTATAGGAGCCGGCAATCAGCAGATAGATGACGCAGTGATCGATCGCCTGCATGACTTTTTTGGCCGTGCAGGGCTTCATCCCGTGGTAGACGCTCGATACCGTAAAGAGTCCGATCATCGAGAAACCGTAGATGGCGCTCCCGACGATGGCCCACGGATCCTGATGCTTAACGGAGATCACGATGGCAACAATAAGGACCGCGACGCCGAAAACGACGCCGAAGATATGGGTTCCCATATTGACGAGCTCTTCCGTCCTGCTGTAGTTTGGAAGCTCACGCTCCCGTATCGGAATTCGTTTCATGGCGCGTCACCTATGGATGCCGTAGAAAAATACGGCGAGCGTGCCGGGGCCGACATGCGATCCGGTCACCGGCTCAAAACAGACGGTCAGGATATCGCCGCTGCAGCCGTGCTCGCGGAGCTGCTGCGTCAGACGTTCCGCATCCTCGGGGCAGTCCGCTTGTGAGATCCCGACAGGCTCGCCGAAATCGGAGACGAGCTCCTGATACGTTTTCACGAGCTCTGTGAGCGCTTTTCTCCGGCCGATGGTTTTGCCGTGGAGGACGATTTTGCCCTCCTCGTCGCCCATCAGGATGGGTTTGATCTGTAAAATATTGCCGAGCATGGCCGCGGCGCCCGAAATGCGTCCGCCTCTTTTTAGGTACACCAGATCCTCCACGGTGAAATACTGACAGACCGAATCGCTCTTCTCGGTCGTCCGGGAGACGACCTCTTCAAAAGAGGCTCCGGCGTCTTTAAGCTCGGCCGCATACAACACCGGGAGCCCCTCGCCCAGAGAGGCGGCGCGGGTATCGACGGCGGCGATCTTCCGTTCCGGATACCGTTCCCGCATTTCGTCCGCGGCGATGGCGGCGGAATGATAGGTGCCGCTGACTCCGCTGGAGATCCCGATGAAGATCACGTCGATTCCGGCGGAGAGGCTCTCCTCAAATGCGTCGCAGAACGCGCCGACATTGACCATCGAGGTCTGGACGGCGGCGCCCTTTCTCATGGCGTCATAAAAAGCCTTGCCGTCGAACGGGGCTCCGTTGTCTCCGGCGGCGGAATACTCCCTGCCGTCGACCGTATAGTGCAGCGGAACCACGCCGAGCTCATATTTCGCAATCAGCTCGTCCGGCAGATTCGCGGCGGTATCGGTGTAAATTTTAAACATGTCTGCAGATCCTTTCGGTGCTCCGCGGGAAGGGCGGTGTTCCGTTGCCGGAAACCGCGGCCCTTTTGCGAAGCCTTTTTTTGTAAATGTTTTTTGCGGAATCCATCCGTACCTCTGCTGTCGGGCGGCAGCCGGATGAAAGGCCCGCTCCCGGATGAGTTCCCGCTTTCGGAACGATTCCGGTTCGGGCGAATGGAGCGGCGGCTTCGGGCGGGACGGTTTATCCACGCCCTTCTTTATGGGGATGGGGGAGGAAAGCCGCTATGTCTCATATTTTACCCACAGCGGGGCATCCGACGCAATCTATTGTTCTCTTTTCGGATTCTCTCGGGAAAAAAGAGAGAGTAGAGCGAAACAAGGTTCACCCTACTCTCTCTTTTTTGGATTCTACGATTCGGAGACTCCGGAGGTTTGCCGGCGGTTCCTCAAAAAACGCGGGATCCCGGCTCTAAAAAAGGCATAAAAACCGCCGATTTTCCGCCGGAACGAAAAAACGGGACGTTCCGCCCTGTAAAGCTTTCCGCAGAGCGCAGTCTCCGGGAAAGAGACCGCCTTGCGCATCGCCATGCCCCGGATCATATCCCCGCCAATGTAAAGAGCCGGGCCGGGGAATTTTAACGATCCGGATGCCTGATAAATAAAACGGCAGCCGGAACCGACCGACTGCCGCCGCGGGCTATTCTTCTTCATATCCCTGCAAAATCTCGCGGAACTTTGAGGCGTGAAGCCCCTCCTCCTCCGCGCAGTCCGCGAAGATTCTGGCGGCCTTCTCGTCGTCCTCGGTTTCCCTCGAATAGCATTCAAAATCCCTTACGAGCTCCATGGAATTCTGCCATGCCCGGAGCAGCCTGTCCCGGGTAGTAATTTTGATTTCGTCTTGATGATCCGTTGCGGATACCCCCTTCATGATGGACTCGGTTTTAGCATGAACCTTTCGGCCGCGTTTATTCCATGCGGCTCAAATCATGAGTGAAAGACATCCGGCAGGTTCCGCGGTCCATACCCGGGAAACGGCTTTGCCTGCTGAAGGATTCCCATGCGAATATAAACCGTTTTTTGTGCGCCGTAGCGAAAAGGAGTCGGCCGCTTTTAAGCCGATCGTTCAGAGGGCGTATCCGGTCTCGGTAAAGAGCGAGCCGCGGCAGGGGCAATCCAAGAATTCCATGGGGCTCTCGTATCATGGGTGGGAGCCGCCCGCTTTTTAAGCCGACCGTTCAGGCGGTGTATCTCAGTGGCTTTCTTTTAAATCCCCGGTCGCGGGATTGTCGATCAGCTTCCCGGTCTCCGTAAAGCGCGAGCCGTGGCAGGGGCAATCCCAAGAGTGCTCCTGCGAATTCCATTTAAGCGCGCAGCCCAGATGCGGACAGCGTTTTTTGGAAATCGTCAGCAGATTGGTCACGGCCTCGAAGGCGTTGACGGCAAGCTGCGGCCGCAGGATCGTTCTTGACGGGGAGAAGACCGACGCATACGGATTTTCTTTTCCCGTCACCAGATCCGTCAGGAGCATCGCCGACACCATCGAGGAGGTCATGCCCCATTTGTTAAAGCCTGTCGCCACATAAAAATCCGGGGTATTTTTTGAGTACTGCCCGATATAGGGGACGCCGTCCAGCGTCATGCAGTCCTGCGTCGCCCAGCGGTACGCTTCATGGGCGCCGGGATACTTCCGCCCGGCAAAATCCGTGAGCTCCCGCCAGCCGCCGCCCTTTTTTCCGGTGCGGTGGTCCCCGCCGCCGATCAGCAGCAAATTTTCATAGTTGCGGAAGGACATCCCTTTTTCGGCCTCATCCACATACATTCCGTCGACATCCGGCGCGCCTTCGAGCGCAAGCACATAGGAGCGGTGCTGGTACATTTTTAAAAAGTAGCTGCCGTGTTTGTTGATAAAGGGAAAATGCGTCGCCACGATGATTTTGTCCGCCGTGATCGTTCCGTAATCCGTGAGCGCCATATGTTTGGTCAGCTCGCGAACGGCGGTATGCTCATAGATCTTCAGCCCCTGTGCGGCGACCGAAACGAATTTCAGGGGATGGAATTGCGCCTGATTTTTGAATTTGACCGCCCCGGCAACCGGGAACGGAAGCGGAAGCCGGTCCGCAAATTCCGCGGGGAAGCCGATTTTGCCGAGCGCCTCCAGCTCCTTCTCAATTTTAAACTCATTGCTGAGGGAGTAAACGAACGCGTCTTTGGTTTCAAAATTGCAGTCGATCTCCCGGCAAAGCTCCCGGTATTTTTCCAGAGCGGCCTCGTTCGCCTCCAGATACATCCGGGCCCTTTCCACGCCGAATTCGCGGATCAGCTTGTCGTAGATCAGCCCGTGCTCGGAGGTAACTTTTGCCGTCGTATTCTTTGTGATGCCGCTGCAGATCGTGTCGGCCTCCGCAAGCACATAATCCACGCCGGCCTGTTTCAGCATGGAGGCGCAGAGGATGCCGGCCATTCCTCCGCCGATAATCAAAACGTCCGTGTGTATTTCATTATTTAATCTCCCGAAGCTTGGAAGCTCGGAAGTTTCGGACCATAAGGAACCCATGCGATCACCACCATGAGGTAGTATGCCTGATTTTACGGAGGTTATTTGGCCCTGCCGGCGGAACGGCGCATGATTCACCGGCGTCACCCATCATTCGACTTCAAGGGGTATTTCAGGGCTACTTATTCAATCCCCTTCATCCCACGCTGGAACTTGCTATGCGGCTTGCCCGGCTGCTGGGCGTGACTGTCGAAGAAGTATTTACCCTTAACGATACCAAAGAATAACGACAGCCATGCAACGGTAATAAAAACCATTGTTGTGACAGCCGGATAGCTATCCGCTTTTCTTTTAAGGCCGCAAAGTCCAAATATGGGCAGTATCGCAAGATAGAAAAAGTCCCTGAAAACTCAGCGCTTTCAGGGACTTCTGGCGGAGACGGTGGGATTCGAACCCACGGACGGTGTTACCCATCACTCGATTTCGAGTATTGTTCGTTGCTCGGTCATTAGCGGAAATTGAAAAACGAAGCGTGAAGAAAAGGGACTCTGAAAAACCCAGATAAAATGGGCATTTCAGAGTCCCTTTTTTCTTTTTGTCCAGAAACACAGCGTATTCGAACCCATCGCCATGTTGCGAAAAAAACGGCGATTTGGAGAGAACTCAGGAGAGAACTGGACTGTTTGGAGAGAACTTTGGAGAGAACTTTTGAGCATCATCAGCCGGAGAGCACCTACCGTTGACAAGTCTGAAATAGGATTGGTGAACTCTATGGACAAGGCTGAGAAATACCAATGGTTGCTCGACAGCTACCCCACCGTTGTGACAAAGGAGCAGTTGTATAAGGTCTGCCACGTTTCAAAGAAAACGGCTCTCTACTATATTGAGAGCGGGCTTATCCCCTGCAAATGCTCCGGCAAGCAAACCCGCAAATACACGATAATGACGACTGACCTCGTGGACTTCCTCGAAAAACGCGATGAAAGCCCTGACGATTTCCACGCGCCGAATGGCTGGTACAAGGGCGCTCCAAGTTCCTGCCCCCGTCATCTTTCTCCGCAGCAGCGGCAACGGCTCCAAGAGGCTTTGGAGTATATCACCGAAAGCTACCCTGATGTTCTGACCGTCGATGAGGTGATGGAGATTACCGGCTATGTGAACACCTCCATTCATAAGTGGTGTCAGGCCAAGAAGGTCGTTGCTTTCAGGATAAGCGGCAAGTACATGATACCGAAGGTGTCTTTGCTCGAATACCTTGTGAGCGACGCCTATCTGTCCATCCATGCTAAGTCGCGCAAACACTACCTCCTTTTAGCCAAGACGCTGAAAGAGAGTGAGAACGATTAATTGAAGCCGCCGCTTGCTGGCGGCGGCTTTCCCCACATTAGGAAGGAGGCAATATGGAAGATAGTTTGATTGCCATAGCTCAAAGCACGATTGAGACGGCAAACAGAAACGCTGCTGCGTTGGCAGAGAGCGTCAGAGCTTCTTACGATGGCGATGCCACCAACTTTGAAGGCTTTGTCGATACGCTTTTTTCGATGTTCTACATTATGAGCAACGAGCAGTTTTTTGAGTATCTCGACATTCTCTGCGATATATACGATGTCGCTTTTGACCCTGCTAACACCCCGTTCAGAGAGAATGGCTCACTTGCGGACATCTATGTATCTACCTTCGTTCAGGCAGCTTTCTATACCGCGCTGCAAACTGGAGGTGAGAATGAATGACCGCTAACATCATAGCCGTTGCCAATCAAAAAGGCGGCGTCGGCAAGACTACGACCTGTGCCAACCTCGGCATTGGACTGGCACAGGAGGGCAAGAAAGTGCTACTGGTGGACAGCGACCCGCAGGGCAGTTTGTCTATCAGCTTGGGCTATCCTCAACCCGACCAACTGCCGGTCACGCTTGCTACCGTCATGGGAAAGATAATGACCGACATACCCATAGAACCCAAGGAGGGTATTCTGCATCATGCGGAGGGCGTTGACCTCATGCCCGCAAATCTGGAGCTGTCCGGCATGGAAGTCTCCCTCGTAAATGCCATGAGCCGTGAAAAGGTGCTAAAGCAGTACCTTGATTCGGTTAAACGCGAGTATGACTTCATCTTGCTGGACTGTATGCCCTCGCTGGGTATGCTGACCGTCAATGCTCTGGCCGCTGCCGATAGCGTTCTTATTCCCGTTCAAGCGCAGTATTTACCGGCAAAGGGACTTGAACAGCTCTTGCAGACCGTGAACAAGGTGCGGCGGCAAATCAACCCCAAGCTCAAAATCGACGGTATTCTTCTCACTATGGTTGATAGCCGCACGAATTACGCAAAGGACATCAGCACCCTACTGCGGGAAACCTACGGCACGAAGCTCAAAGTGTTCGATACCGACATTCCACACTCTGTCCGCGCCGCCGAGATCAGCGCCGAGGGCAAGAGCATTTTCGCACATGACCCCAAGGGCAAAGTGGCCGAAGCATATCGAGAACTGACAAAGGAGGTGTTGCAGATTGAAAAGCTCCGCCAAAAACATAAGTCTGAGCAGCTACGATGACATTTTCAAAACGGATGAAAGCGTAGCAGAAACCGGGCGCGAGAAAGTCACGGAAATCGCGCTTACAGAGCTTCACCCTTTCAAAAATCATCCCTTTAAGGTGCTCGACGATGACCGTATGGCAGATACAACAGAAAGCATTAAGGAATACGGAGTCCTTGTACCGGCGATTGCCCGTCCTCGTGTAGATGGAGGATATGAGCTTATCGCCGGACATAGGCGTAAACGCGGGTGCGAGCTGGCCGGACTTGAAACAATGCCGGTCATTGTCCGAAATCTGGATGACGATGCGGCAACGATTATCATGGTTGACAGCAACATTCAGCGTGAAAACATCTTACCGAGTGAACGTGCTTTTGCCTACAAATTGAAGCTGGATGCTATGAAAAGACAGGTCGGCAGACCCTCAAAAGAAAATGTGTCCCAAGTTGGGACACAAAAACGCTCTGACCAAATCATGGCTGAACAGATGGGTGAAAGCCGCAATCAAATACAGCGTTATATTCGTTTGACAGAGCTTATTCCCGAACTTCTTGATATGGTGGACGCAAAGAAAATCGCCATCAACCCTGCTGTTGAGCTGTCCTATCTCAAACCAGACGAACAGACCATGCTACTGGAAGCTATGGACAGCGAACAGGCAACGCCTTCACTTTCTCAGGCACAGCGCCTCAAGAAGTTTTCACAGGAAGGCAAGCTGTCGCTGGACGTAATGACCGCTATCATGTCCG
>Ga0116152_10000250_pt1 | contig 43588 bp, 44 predicted proteins | sample AD_UKC119_MetaG_FD_89894 | JGI IMG/M metagenome (GOLD analysis project Ga0116152, IMG submission 89894) | Active sludge microbial communities of municipal wastewater-treating anaerobic digesters from Hong Kong - AD_UKC119_MetaG | ecosystem: Engineered > Bioreactor > Anaerobic > Digestate... | reverse complement strand
TGGAGGACGTGTTCCTGTTCTGCTGTCAACTGGATTGACTGGGTCGGGCGTGCCATTCTGGGTCTCATACTCAATAGGTCGGGCTGCCATTATCCGATAAGTTTACGGGGCGGTGTACTAGCGGGCGCGCGATGACGATGGCAAAGGACAGCACCAGCGCCCCGATCACCCCGCCCATGAGCGAACTGGTGAAAGCGGCGGACAGCGCCCGCGATGCCTCGCCACGCTTGGCCATGGGAAAGCCGTCCAGAACGGTCGCCTGACTGGCGCTGGAGCCGGGAATCCCCATCATTATCGACGCGAAGGTGTCGCCGGTCGGGATAACCGCGACCATGCCGATCAGCATCCCAAGGGCCGCTGTCGGCTCCATTCCATATAGAAACGGCAGCAGGATCGACATGCCCGCGATGCCGCCGAGGCCGGGCAGAATACCCACGATCAAACCGACACAGACGCCAAGGATCAGAAAGGCGATATGGCCGCCGGACATGACCTGTCCAAGCGCCGAAAGCGCAACATCGAACATTTTGGTTTCCTCCCGGAGAGTTGGGGCGAGGCGCGGGGCCTCGCCTGTGGCCTCACATACGGACGTTGTAGTCTTCGGACAGCCAGTTGGTCAGGAAATCCCGGACGCCCGGGTCCAGTGTCAGCGCCTCTTTCAACGCCGCATCGGCCTCAGGGCCCACAAGCTGCTCGTAATTGCCCAGTTCATCGCCCGCGCGCTTGCGGAAATCTGGTGCCTCGACGATGGCTTTCGCCGCATCGCCATAGGCGGCGATCACATCGGCGGGTGCGTCCTTGGGGAGAACCACCATCTTCTGCAACGAGTACCCGGCCAGCATCAGCGCTTTCCAGGCCTCGAAGGCATCACCCTCGGGTTTGGCGCCGGTCGCCTGTTCGTAGAACTCGACAAAGGTCGGCAGGTCGGGGAAGGACGGGTCGCGCCCGACCACGCCATCGGCATTGACCACCCCAAGCGAGAACAAGGGCACCGCCTTGCCGCCATCGACCAGCGGCTTGACGCTGCTGAGATAGGCCGAACTGGTCTGGAAATCGATCCCGGCCTCACCGCGTTCAAAGGCCAGCCGCCCCTCGCCCCGGCTTTTCATCCCGAAGACGGGTTTGATATTCAGTCCCATCATCTTGAAACCCAGCAGGACAGGCATTTCCAGCGCCGTCGCGCCCTGGCTGGCAAAGCGGATCTGCTGGCTGCGCAGTTTTTCGATGTCCTGCGGGCCGGTCACGCCGTATTTCGGGTCGATATAGACCACCCCACCCGTGGGCGAAGCCAGAACCGCCGTCCAGTCGGTATAGTCATAGCGTACCCGGCGATCACCCAGAATGGCAGGGTATTGGGTCGAGGCCGAGGTGCCCAGGATCGCCAGTCCGTCATGGCTGGCGCGCTGGTAGAACTGATTGGCCCCGGTAATCGAGCCGCCGCCCGGTACGTTCAGCACCACCACTGTCGGCTTTCCGGGCAGCGTCTCGGCAAGCTGTGGCGCGAAGAAGCGTGCCCAGACGTCGGTACCGCCACCAACGCCAAAGGGCACGGTCCATTCGACCGTTTTACCGGAAAAATCCTGTGCATTCAGTGTCATCGGCATCACCAGCAGGGCAGCGACACCCAGCGCTATCGACCGGAGACCGGGTTTTTTCAACAGTTTCATGTGGTTTTCCTCCTCTTCAGGAATAGACTATGCGACTTTGTCGCGGATATGCACAAAGCCTTCGAAAAGCCTGCGTGCTGTTCTGATGACTGAGACGCGGCCGATTTCGCCTGTCTCGGGGTTCTGTTCGATCTCAACCGGGGTGCGCCCGGAAGGGTGTTCGATGACCAGCAGCCGGCGGCCCTGTGCATCGGGTTCGGGGAGCTCGGCCAGCTCATGCGCAACCGTGCCGCGGGTACAGCAGGCCGCTGCGATGCACACGGCACCGGTAATGGCTACTGCGGTATGGCAGGCATGAGGCATGAAGTAGCGTACCGTAATGGTTGAACCCCTGTTGGGTCTGGCCAGCAGAATCGGCTTGGGGATGACCATACCCGCCACATCCCCCAGGCCCATCAGCTGCCCCGAGCGGCACCGCAACGCCTCCAGCCGTGCCATGAAAAGTCGATCGGCATCCAGCACGGCAGGACTTTCCTGCCCGCTCTTGCCAAGGCTTTCCGCGTGGACCAGCACTGCAGCAACCGCCATGTCGAAATGGGTGACGGTGACCCCTTCAACCTCATCACGCAGTGCACCCGTCGGCAGCAGCCTGCCGGTCTTGGAACCGGCTGCATCCAGAAATGCCAGACGTACCGGTGCAGCCGTACCCGGCACACCGGCAATGCTTGTATTCCCGGCGTAGCTGACATGGCCACCGGGTGTCTGGATCGTGGCCTCAATCCGTTTGCCGGTATTGACATTCATGATCGTCAGCCGGGTCTCCGGGTCGGTTGCCGGAATCAGCCCCTGTTCAATGGCGAACGGGCCGACAGCGGCCAGCATGTTACCGCAATTGGGTGCCGTATCAACCAGCGCCTTTTCGATATTCACCTGGGCAAACAGGTAGTCAACGTCGGCATCCGGTCGCTGGCTTTTTCCAACGATGGCAGCCTTGCTGGTCAGGGGATTGCCGCCGCCGATGCCGTCGATCTGCAGCGGATGGCCCGATCCCATGGCCGAAAGCAGAACCGAGTCGCGTGCAGCAGTGTCAGCCGGCAGATCGGAAGACAGAAAAAACGGGCCGCGTGATGTGCCGCCACGCATGAGAACACAGGGTATTCTGGACATAAGCTTGATTTTCCTCCTGCGGGTTGTCAGGAACCCGCGATAAGAAAACTTTGCCATGAGAGTATGATATGTGTAAATTGCAATGATCTGAATGACTATTGCGTTTTAAGCATGAATATTGATCTGGAAGACCTGAAAGCTTTCGTTGCCACGGCTGAAATGCAGAGTTTTCGTGCCGCCTCAGAGAGTATCCACCTGTCCCAGCCGGCACTGACGCGGCGCATCCAGAAGCTGGAGGCAGCGCTTGGGGTTGTGCTGCTGGAACGTACTACCCGGCGTGTTTCCCTGACCGCCGTCGGCCGCAACTTCCTGCCCCGTGCACGCCGACTGCTGGATGACCTGGAAACCTCGCTCCTGTCCGTGCGTGAAATTGCCGAGCGCCGCTCGGGCCTGGTCAGTATCGCCTGCATCCCGACGGCGGCTTACTATTTCCTGCCGGATGTGATTGGTGATTTTGTCAAGGAATATCCCGCAATCCGCTTCCGTATCGTTGATGCCGGTGCCAATGAGGTGCTGCAGAGCGTGATCAATCGTGAGGTTGATTTCGGGATCACCCTGCTGGGTGCCGACGATCCCGAGGTTGTTTTCGAGCCTTTGATTGAAGAGCCTTTTTATCTGGCCTGCCGTTGTGACCACCCGCTGGTCAGTCAGGGTGAAGTCACCTGGGCCGAATTGGCGGATCACCGTTTCATTACCGTTGGCCGGGCCAGCGGCAATCGTCTGATCATGGATCTGGCCCTTGCCGGCGCCCGGGTCCGGCCCCGACCTTATTATGAGGTGCAGCATCTCTCGACTTCGCTGGGACTGGTTGAGGCGGGTCTGGGGGTTGCGGCTCTGCCCCGCATGTCTTTACCGGCCGAGCCGCATCCGGTCATCTCCATCATTCCCCTGACCGCGCCTGTTGTCACCCGCACGGTTGGCGTGGTGCGGGTGCCACAGGCCAAAGCCTCGCCGGCTGCCGAGCAGTTCTACCGCATGCTGTTGACAAGGTGGCAGCCAGGCGGGTAATGCCGCCTGTGCCTAACGGGCAGGGCAGGCATGATACCCCCCGGATACCATCCCGGCGTGCTTAACGCATCAGTTCACGAGCCTGCATGGTCATGCGCATCTGGGCATTGGGAACCCCGAATCCCTGATACCCCTGACGCTGCACAATCTCAAAACAGAAGCGCCCGGCAAACATCCGGGTGAAAAGCTGCAGAAATACCCCGTTTTCATCCTCGTCATACAGGATGCCGTAATCCCGCAGCCGTGCCAGCAGGTCGTCCGAGAGGCTGAAACGGGCGGCCAGATCGTCATGGTAATTCTCTGTCACCTGCATGGTGGGCGTGCCCTGACTGCGCAGGCGCTCGGCCATGGCGAAAATATCCGTGGTCTGTAGCGCAATGTGGTTGACCCCGGTACCGGCATAACGGTCCAGAATGTGGCCGGAGACGGTATTGCGCGCCTGTGAACTGTTGAGGGTGAAGCAGACGGCGTGATTCGGTGTCTGCATCACCTGACTTTTCACCAGACCGCCCGGATCGGATACATTGACGCTCGGGGTACTCTGCATATTGAACAGGGAGCGGTACAGCAGCACCGAGTGCAGCATTTCCTCATAGCTCATGCTGGTGGCGATATGGTCAACCCGGCTCAGGTAGGCCAGTGCCTCATCGGTGTCATGCCAGACAAACTCGCGTTCCCAGTGTGCCGGCTTGATGGCTTCGTCGACCAGATACAGCAGCGCACCACCGGGGCCGGCAATGGCCGGGATGCCGTGGGTGTCGGTCTCCGGGTTGCCGTGGACCGGGGGATAGCCAAGCATGGCTGCCCGTGTAACCAGCTGCTCCGTACCCTGACAGCCGAGTCCGAAGGCACAAACCGACACACCCCGCTGCTGGTGATGGTGCCGGGCGAAACTGTCCGGTTCCAGGTTCATGACCAGATTCACCCGGCCCTGTCGCCACAGCTCCACGGCCTTCTGGCGATGTGTTGCGGCATGATGGAAACCAAGCTGGTGCAGCAGGGTGGTCAGAGCCTGTTTTTCGGTCTCGTTGATGGCAAACTCGATGAACTGTATTTCAGTCGGGGGCACCACTTCCGGCAGGGGCATGGCCGGTTGATCCTGACGGGCTTCGGTATGACGATTGATATACACCAGTGACCGATAGCCGTCGGCAGCAGTTTTCTGCGCTGATCCGGCCCGGAACTGGTCATTGAAGATTTCCAGCGACAGCGGCCCGTCATAGCCGGTGGCATGCAGCTGCGTCATGAAGCGCTCCAGGTCCAGTTCGCCCTGGCCCGGAAAGCAGCGGTAATGGCGGCTCCAGCTCAGGTGGTCCATGGACAGGCGCGGTGCATCGGCCATCTGTACCAGAAAGATGCGGTCGCCGGGGATATTGAGCAGGGTATCCAGCTCGGTGGCGCGTGAGTAGGTGTGAAAGGTATCCAGACACAACCCCACATTCGGGTGATCGGCCCGACGCACGATTTCCCAGGCATCACGGTAATCGTACACATGACGTGCCCAGGCCAGCGCTTCATAGGCCACACGCAGACCCCGTGCCCGTGCCCGTTCCCCCAGCTCATGCAGGTCATTCGCGGCCCGCTGGATGCCCCCGAGGGCCTGTGGCGTCACATTGCTGCAGGCCATCAGCAGGTCGGTTCCCAGCTGCTCCATCAGGTCAAACTTGCGCTCGGCACGGTGAAAAGCCTTCTGGCGCAGTGGCTCGGGCATCCCCTCAAAATCCCGGAATGGCTGGTAAGTGACAATCTCAAGCCCGTGATCCTCCACCATGCGCCGGATTTCGCTGACCGGTCCGTCATGGGTGATGAGGTCATTTTCAAAAATTTCGATGCCGCGAAATCCGGCCTCTGCAATGGCGTGGATCTTCTCACGCAGGGTGCCGGACAGGCACACGGTGGCAATGGAGTAAAGCATGGGTGGTGGTATCCTTCCTGGCGGTATAAAAAAGAGCCTCCCGAGGCTGGACAGTATAGGGAAAGCGCCTGTCTGCCGAAGTGAACTTTATCGGGATTAAACTGTACTTTGTACGGGAGAATGAATGAAAAAACACTGGAAATTATCCCGGCTTTTGATTAAGCTTCACACCCTTCGGAGAGCTGGCTGAGCGGTCGAAAGCGGCGGTCTTGAAAACCGTTGAGGGTCATACCTCCGGGGGTTCGAATCCCTCGCTCTCCGCCATTACATAGTTCCGGGAAGTCCCGGAACGTTCGATAAACCCGCATCACAGCGGGTTTTTTCGTTTCTGGATGGTTCGCTTACGTTCGATGGCAGACTTTGAAAGCTGGGATGATTTAGGGGTATATTGGGGGTAGTTAATGCGGCCAAGTGAGGTGATACCCCCAATGCCGTTAACTGTGGTCGAGATAGAGCGCCTGAAGCCGAAGGAAAAGCCTTATAAAAAGTCGGACGGACGCGGCCTTTATCTGCTGGTGAATCCCAATGGCTCCAAGTTGTGGCGCTGGAAATACCGTATTATGGGCCGTGAAAAGTTGTTATCCATTGGTGCTTATGGCAAGGATGACCTCTGAAAAACAGCAGTTCACAGCATAACGGAACTGCTGCTTTTTTTTGTCCGATGCGGCTCTGACTCAGTTCACGCCCAGCAGCTCGACATCGAAGATCAGTGTGGCATTGGGTGGAATCACGCCACCGGCTCCCCGTGCACCATAGCCCATTTCCGGCGGGATGATCAGGGTGCGCTGCCCTCCGACCTTCATGCCGGCAACACCCTTGTCCCAGCCCTGGATGACGCGTCCGGCCCCGAGCGGGAATTCAAACGGCTGTCCCCGATCACGGGAACTGTCAAACTTGGTCCCGTGCTGGTCAGCCGCATCAGGGTCATACAGCCAGCCGGTGTAATGTACCGATACGGTATTGCCTGCTGCTGCTTCTGCACCATCACCCGCTTTCACTTCATTGATTACCAGTTCCATTATTTGCTCTCCATTTGCAGCTTTTTGAGAAGGTGCCGGGGGAGGTGCTGCGCTGCTGGCCCCGGAACCACCACTTTTTTCCATACAGGCAGTGCCGAAAATTCCGGTTGACAACACCAGTGCTACTTGCAGAAACAGATTGAGTTTCATGTTGCTCTTTTAACCGCTTGTGATAAAGCTGGCCATTATGCCGGCTTTCGGCTACTTCTGCAGGTTAAAAGTGGCATTATCTCAAGCTTGGGCACGGGCCAGTTCAGTGCGGAACTGTGCCAGAATACTGTCATACCGATTGGGATCATCAGATCCCGGCTTGCCGAAAATACCCGAGCCGGCGACAAAGGTATCCGCGCCGGCGGCCTTGATTGCGGCGATATTGTCGGTCTTGACCCCGCCATCAATTTCCAGGCGGATAGCCAGGCCGGAGTCATCAATCAGGCGGCGGGCCTGTCGCAGCTTGTCGAGGGTGGCAGGAATGAAGCTCTGGCCGCCGAAACCGGGGTTGACCGACATCAGCAGGATCATGTCGACCTTGTCCAGTACGTATTCCAGAATGGACAGCGGTGTGGCCGGGTTGAAGACCAGACCGGCTTTGCAGCCTTCGGCACGGATCAGTTGCAGGGTACGGTCGACATGTTCGGAGGCTTCCGGGTGAAAAGTGATGTAACTGGCACCGGCAGCAGCAAAGTCCGGAATGATGCGGTCCACCGGCTTGACCATCAGGTGCACGTCAATCGGGGCGGTAATGCCATGTTTGCGCAGCGCCTCACACACCAGTGGACCAATGGTCAGGTTGGGGACATAGTGGTTGTCCATGACATCAAAGTGTACGATATCGGCCCCGGAGGCCAGCACCTGTTCCACTTCCTGCCCCAGGCGGGCGAAGTCGGCGGACAGTATGGACGGGGCAATGAAATCGGCTTGTCGGGCCATGTCGAGTCTCCTCGGTTCGGTAATGCTGGAACGGAACTTCCGGGGCCACTGTAACCCAGCCCGGCAGGGTTTTCAGCCTGTCTTTTGGAGGTAGGGGAGAAATACCGGCTTATTTCACCGCTCCAGGCCGGTTTTACGGCAGAATGGCCGGGCCTGATGCACTGATACATGAATGTTGAGTGAGACGATTGAAAGGAGAGTGTGATGACGATTGAAACCCGCCTGATTGAATACACCCATAATGGTACCCTGCTGGAAGGGTTGCTGGCCCGGGATACGCAACAGCAGGGACACCGGCCTGGCGTGCTGGTGGCACCGGCCTGGAACGGGCGCAGTGAACTGACTGACGGCGTGGCATCCAGACTGGCCGGCCTTGGCTATGCGGCATTTGCCCTGGATATGTATGGCAAGGGGGTGGTTCCGGCAAACCGGGAGGAATGTGCAACGCTCAGTCATGCACAAAGCCACGACCGCAGGCACCTGCAAGCCCGTATGCATGCGGCTCTGGACACCCTGCGTGCCCAGGCAGAAGTGGATACTGCGCGGGTTGCTGCCGTGGGTTACTGTTTTGGTGGCCTGTGTGTGCTGGACCTGGCCCGGAGCGGGGCTGATATGGCGGGTGTGGTAAGTTTTCACGGACTGCTGAGGCCGACACCGCACCCGAATGCACCCATTCGTGCCTCGGTACTGGCGCTGCACGGCTATGATGACCCCATGGCTCCACCGGATCAACTGCACAATTTCCAGCAGGAAATGACAGCGGCACAGGCCGACTGGCAGGTGGTGGCTTTTGGCGGCACCATGCATGCCTTTACCAATCCCGAGGCGAATGATCCGGATTTCGGCACGGTTTATCAGCCGCGTGCTGATGAACGCTCCTGGCGTATGGCGACCGGATTTCTGGCCGAAGTGCTGGGTTGAGCCTTGTTCTGTCTGCAAACCCTTTGGCATGGACTGACATTCGGGGTGAAAAATACCGGAAAATGTGACAATCCTGTCATTTGATGACAAAAAAACATTGTCACCTGTACAAACTGTAATTTTTATAACATGCTGTAAAAAAAGAAATTTTATGAAAAAAGGACGGGCTGGCACGCACCATGCAACAGCATGTGTGTAGAGTGTTAGAACGGTGAAGCCCAAAGCGGCGCTTATAACCCCACATACCAGCCCCGTATGTGGGGTCTTTTTTTGTCCGGTGTTTCCTCAGGCCTGGAATGGATGACGCAGGATCATGGTCTGCTCACGATCCGGCCCGGTGGAAATAATATCGACCGGGGTCTCCAGTACTTCCTCAATCCGTTTGAGGTAGGCACGGGCATTGACCGGCAGTTCATTGTGGCGCTTGAGACCGAAAGTGGATTCCTGCCAGCCCGGCAAGGTTTCCAGCATCGGGGTGCAACGGGCGAAGTCATCGGTATTGACCGGTGGAACATCCAGTACCTGCCCGTCAAGCTGGTAACCGGTACAGATTTTCACGCTTTCCAGCCCGTCCAGCACATCCAGCTTGGTCATGCACAGACCGCTGATGCTGTTGATATCCATGGCACGGCGCAGCACAACGGCATCAAACCAGCCACAACGGCGCTGGCGTCCGGTGGTGGCTCCGAACTCGTTGCCTTTTTCACCTAGGTGCCGACCCACGGCATCAAACAGCTCGGTCGGAAAGGGACCGGAACCGACGCGGGTGGTATAGGCCTTGGTGATGCCGAGAATATAGTCCAGATAGCGCGGCCCCAGGCCGGAGCCGGTACTGGCCCCACCGGCAGTAGTGCTGGATGACGTGACAAACGGATAGGTGCCGTGGTCAATATCCAGCAGGGTACCCTGTGCACCTTCCATCATGATGTCCTGCCCGGCCCGGCGCAGCTCGGCAAGGCGGTGCGGTACATCAATGATCATGGGTTCCAGGGTTTCTTTCAGGGCCAGTGCCTGGTCCAGGGTCTGCCGGTAATCCACCGGTGCAACCTTGAAGTAATGCGCCAGCATGAAGTTGTGGTAGTCCAGCACCTCGCGCAGCTTGGTGGCAAAGGCCTCCGGCTGGAACAGGTCACCCAGACGCAGGCCGCGCCGGGAAATCTTGTCCTCGTAAGCCGGGCCGATACCGCGCCCGGTGGTACCAATGGCCTTGTTGCCACGCGCCTTCTCACGGGCCACATCAAGTGCCACATGATAAGGCAGGATCAGCTGGCAGGCTGCCGACAGGCGCAGGCGCTCACGTACCGGTACCCCGCGCTGTTCCAGCATGCTGATTTCCTGCAACAGTGCCTCCGGAGACAGCACTACGCCATTGCCGATAATGCATTCCACACCGGGGCGCAGAATGCCGGAAGGAATCAGGTGCAGGATGGTCTTTTCACCATCGATCACCAGCGTGTGTCCGGCATTGTGCCCTCCCTGAAAGCGCACCACGGCTGATGCATTTTCAGTCAGCAGGTCAACAATCTTGCCCTTGCCTTCATCACCCCATTGTGTTCCCAGAACAACAACAATTTTTCCCATGATTAAGTCAGTCTCTTGCAGCTTGCGAATCTTGCTCAAATGGGTGTGACCACCCACTGGTCATCCTGACGGATGATTGCCTGTGTGCAGCTCAGGCGTTGTGTGGTGTGGCAGTGACCGCCCTCCAGCTCACGAACCACACAGTGCCCCTCACTGCGCAGCCGGTTGATCAGGGCATTCAGGACGCTGTCGGTATCAGCCGGGGCAAAAATCCGCTGTTGTACCGGGGTGTTGTCACCGGCATGGGCAGCCAGCAGGCGCAGGTCGGTACTGAAACCGGTTGCAGGCCGGGCCTGGCCGAACAGTCTGCCCACGCCGTCATAACGACCACCACGTGCCAGCTCATGGCCATAACCATCCACATACACGGCATAGACAATACCAGTGTGATAGTCGTATCCGGACAGCTCGGTCAGGTCCAGATGCAGGCTGATATCAGGGAAGTCGGCGGCCAGCCGCCGGCACAGGGCATCCAGATAATCCAGTGCTTCATGCACACTGGCATCTGCTTTGGCAAACAGGGTACGGGCACGTGCCATGACACTGGCTGGTCCCTGGAGGCGCGGCAGCTGCTGCAGCATGGCCTGCAGGTTGGGGGGCATGTCAGTGTCGGCGAGCCAGGCATCAATCTCCGGCAGCGATTTGCGCACCAGCATGTCATGAAATGCCAGCTCCTGTGCGTTGCTGAGCTGTGCCTGTTTTGAAAGGCCACGGAAAATGCCGACATGCCCCAGACTCAGGGTGATGGCCGGTGTCTGGCAGTGTTTCAGGGTATGGAGCAGCAGGGACATGACTTCCAGATCGCTGTCCAGACCGGAATGACCGAACAGCTCGGCCCCGACCTGGAGTGGAGCGCGTGCACCATCGGCATGAAAAGCACGGGTACGCAGTACACTGCCGATGTAGCACAGGCGGTTGATCGGGTTGTGCGGCAGCTTGTGGGCATCAATACGGGCAACTTGCGGGGTCATGTCGGCGCGAATGCCGAGCATGCGGCCATTGAGCTGATCGGTGACTTTGAAGGTCTGCACATCCAGATTGGAACCCAGCCCGGTGGACAGGGATTCCATGTATTCAACCAGCGGCGGCATGACCAGTTGATACCCCCAGCATGAATACAGGTCCAGCAGCTGGCGGCGCAGGTGTTCCAGACGCAGGGCTTCATCCGGCAGGGCCTCGCTGATTCCGTCCGGCAGCGCCCAGTAATAATCGCTTGTTGACATGGTTTGCTAGTCAGTTAAAAGGAGCAACAGGATACCAGCAAGCATGCTGGCAAGACCAACCCGTCGAAGGTTTTTCTCCGGGTGACTGGCCAGCTGCAGATACAGGTTTTTCACTCTGCCGGGGGCCATAAACGGCAACAGGCCCTCCAGAATAAACAGGAGGGCCAGTGCATTCAGAAAATCCTGCCAGCCGAAATTCACTGAGAATTCGGTTCAGCCGACTGACTGACTACCGGGGGGGGAAGCTGGGTGGCAAGAGCCGGTGTCGTGTTGGTACTGCCGGTAGTGACTGTCACCGGTGCCGCTGCCGGTATGGCGACAGGTACCGGTACTGCTGCCGGCTTTGTCGATGCCGGCAGTACCGGTGCAGTAGCAGGCAGGGGCTGTGCCGGTGTTGATGCGGTGTCAGCCAGCGGTGTCGGCTTTGCAACTTGGGTGGTTGTGACCGGGGCAGCCGGTTCCTGTGCCGGTTTGGCCGCAGCTGCCGGTGTTACGGTCCGGGGGGCTGTTGCCGGTACTGCCGGATTCCGTACCGGAGCCGTATCGCTGTTGCCTGTCACCGCTGCCGAAGCCGGTGGTTTTGCAACGGCCGGTGCCGGCTTTGCGGTTGTTGCCGGGGCGGTGTCGGCGCTTGGTACGGGTGCTGCCGCCGGCAGTGGAACGGTGGCCAGGGCTGGCTGGGCGGTACCGGCCATTGTGGTGTTGTTCATATTGCCGAAGTAGCGGAAGAATTCGGAGTCCGGTTCCAGCACCATCATGTCGCCCGGCTTGCCCAGCGTGTTGCGGTAGGCCGACAGGCTGCGGTAGAAGGAGTAGAACTCCACGTCATGTTGATAGGCGCTGGCGTAGACTTCCGCTGCCCTGGCATCGCCGGCACCACGGATGGTTTCGGACTCACGGTAGGCTTCAGCCATGATTACGGTGGCTTCACGGTCTGCAGCGGCACGAATTTTCTCGGACTCCTCCTTACCGCGTGAGCGGAACTCCTGGGCAACCCGTTCCCGCTCAGAGCGCATGCGGGCAAAGACCGATTCACTGACCTGTTCCGGGAAGTCGATTTTGCTGACGCGCACGTCAACAATATTGATTCCCAACTGGTTGGCGATTTCGTTGGATTTGTCTTCCAGTCCCTGCATGATGTCACCCCGCTGTTCGGACAGGGCTTCCTCAATGGTCCTGCGGCTGAACTCGTTGCGCAGGCCGTCCTTCATGATGTCTTCCAGCCGGCGCTCGGCGTTGAGCTTGATGCCGCTGGTGGCGCGGTAGTAGGCGGCAACATCCTGAATCTGCCACTTGACGAAGAAGTCGACCAGAACGTATTTCTTTTCCCCGGTCAGGAAGCGTTCCGAATTGGCATCCAGATTCTGGATCGGCTTGGGGAACTTGCTGACCGTCTCAATGAAGGGCAGCTTGAAGTGCAGGCCCGGTGCCTGGTTGTCCTGTACGATTTCCCGGAACTTGAACTTGATGGCCAGTTCACGCTCGTTCACGGTGTAGGCCATGGACCAGAGCAGCAGAAAGACGGCGATAATAATGCCGATAATCAGGTTTTTCCTGTCCATCAGGGGCGAACCTCCCTTGTCGAGCTGCCGGAAAGATTACGGGGTTGGCGTCCGTTGGTGCTGCTGCGGCTGTTGCCGCTACTGGCCAATGGTGCCGCCAGCTGTGCCGGAGCGGGTATATCGCCTGTGGCCCTGCCGCCGCTGAGCTGGTCCAGTGGCAGGTACAGCAGGTTGTTGCTCTGGCTGTCGATCACAACCTTGCGGCTGTCTGCCATTACGGTTTCCATGGTTTCCAGATACAGGCGTTCACGGGTCACTGCCGGAGCCTTGAGGTATTCGGCACTCAGCTGGTTGAAGCGTGAAGCATCACCCTCGGCGCGTGCGACGGTCTGTGCCTGATAGGCATTGGCTTCTTCCAGCAGGCGGGCGGCCTGGCCACGGGCTTCGGGCAGTACCGCCTTGGCATAGGTGTCGGCTTCATTCTGGTAGCGGTTGGCATCCTCGCGTGCCCGGTTGGCATCATCAAAGGCATCCTTGACTTCCTGGGGCGCTTCGGCGTAAGTGAGGTTGACCTTGATGATCTGCAGGCCGGCCTGATAACTGTCAAGCAGCTTCTGCATGATGGGCTGAACATTGATGGCGATCTGTTCCCGCCCTTCGAGCAGGATGAAGTCCATGGTATTGCGTCCCACCACTTCGCGGGTGGCGCTGCGCATGACCTGATAAAGGGTACCGCGTGCCTGGTCTACCAGATCGTCCGGGCGGTCAACCTTGAAGGCATAATTCTCGGCATTATTGATCCGGTACTGCACCGTGACCGCGATGTCGATGATGTTTTCATCCTTGGTCAGCATGGAACTGCGATCCTGCGCGCTGCGGTTCTGGGCTACATTCAGGGTCATGACCGCCTCGATGGGGTAGGGCAGGTGCCAGTGCAGCCCCGGTCCTGTGGTTTCCGTATAGGCCCCGAAGCGCGTTACCAGACCCTGCTGGCTGGCATCCACGGTATAAAAACCCGAGAACAGCCACCCTGCGACCAGGAGCGCTGCCAGCACGATAACGCCTTTGGCACCACCCGGTATCGGGTTGCTGCTGCCGGAGCCGGAACCACCCCCCCGCTTGCCGCCACCAAACAGGCCACCCAGTTTTTTGTTCAGCTGACTGATTAGTTCTTCGGCACTCTGGCTGCCCGTATTTCTGTTTTTCCCCGTCCAGGGATCCTTCTGATTACCGTTACCACCCGGTTCATTCCAGGGCATTGAAAACTCCTGATCTGGATTTGTCTTTGAAATTCATGCGCGACCATACAGTGGCGCATTGTATGCAGGTGTCCGGTCTGCCGCAACCGCTGATAAATTCCACTCTGACCCGATGTGATATTGAGGGAAGTTTTGTCAGCCGGTCTCCTGTCCATCCAGCATAGCAGAGTGTCAGGCCGGACACCGAACTCACCTGAAAAAAAACGGGGGTTTGGGGGAGGGGGCCTGTGCCGGAGACTAGTTTTTCCGGGCCAGCCGTTCCAGTAATCCCTTGTGGCGCATGATCCAGAACGCAATCGGTACCACTGCGGGGAGGATAAGGAAACCCAGCTGATAACCGAGCGCTGTAAAGTTGATGAAAAAATCATTTTGCGCCCAGGGCAGCAGGTTGTGCACCTGTGTGGTGATTTCATTCCCGGTTTTCAGCAACAGGCTGGACAGGGCCTCGAACACGATTCCCCATGCCTGAGCCAGCACCACCACGAGCAGGCCGTAACTGATATCATCCAGCTTGTTGTAGAGTGAGTAAGGGGTCGCCAGCATCATGGCCAGAATCAGTGGAAAGCCGTAACCGTATTTCAGGGCATTGAAGCTGAAGACAAACTGGCCTGTCCGACCGTTGGCAGCCTGAACATTGAGGTTTGTTACTACGTCAGCCATATAGCCGTGCTGTTCCACGCCACTGATCACATCAGGCAGTATCAGGGGCAGCAGCAGGTCACTGAGCCAGATGGCCGGGAAGGAAAACAGGGCTGCCAGAAAGTACCACCCCGTAAAACAGAACGGCAGCCACAGCAGGGTTTTCAGCAGAAACTGGCTGGCGGAAATATCCGGTTCGGCCTGCTCGTCATCCAGCAGTTGCCGTAGTTGGGCCTCATGCATGGGTTGCTTCCGATTGTCTGGATGGGGGGGAGATATTGTCGTCCTTGCGTGAAGGCAGCCAGCGTATCCACAACACAAACACGATCAGGACATCCATGAAGATCAGTGCCTGCCAGACGTACAGGTGAAACCATTCAAACCACTGCTCACTCCATTGCAGCAGGTAAAACAGGCTGATGATACGGATCAGGTTCATGGCCTGAATGGCGATAAACCCTACCAGCAGCCCCATGCTTCGCTCATGCTAGGTGGATGGATAGGCCAGAATGGCTGCTGTCAGGCAGATCATTGCTTCAATACCGTTGCAGCCGGGCTGGATTGCCACCGCCGTACCGTTTTCCAGGCTGCGCAGGATGACACCTTCCGAGCTTGCCGTGCTGTCAAACAACTGCACCAGCCATGCGCTGACTGCGGCAAGCCCTTGGGTAAAGGGCTGGATGACCCATTCCTGTACCGGTCCCAGCAGTTCCAGGACAAACAGGAGGAGTAATACGAGAATGAATACTTTACGGTTCATGCTGTCAGTTTAGCGCTTTCCGGCTCTTGCGGCGACAGTTCCGAAGCTGAAATGATCATCGGATCATCCACACCGGAGATGATGAATTGTTTGTGATACACCCGATGCGGTTTCCGGGACTTCCCGCCAATGTCCGGGGTTTGTACCGCAGGATGTCCCTGATTACCGGGTAAAACCGATGTTTGTTACTTTTTGCTCATACGCTTTGTTGTATACTGAAGGTCTGAAGCATTGCCATAAGCCTTTTCAACAGGGCTTCTTTACGGATAACCAAATTCTAATTCGTAGTCATATAACCGTAACGGGAGGAAGATATGCTGGGTTATTGTGATTGTATCGGTATCTGTGGACTGGACGAGAACGAGGTTGAGGTGCTGGCATCCGGTGCCCATGTCAACCTGATGTCGGCCTGTGCCATTGCAGAAACACTGACCGAAACACCGGATGGCTGTCAGAAGGTTCTGGCCTACATGGTGCGCGGTCTGGAACAGGCGGAAGTGGTGCATGACCATCGACAGGTTGAGCGGGCTCATCAGGCGATTTATCGTTTTGTCGAGCATCATGCCCTGATTTAGTGCCGGGTTTGCAGCGATAATCCGTGTTTTTGTACGGGCCGGGTCGGTTTTGTACCGGTAGGGGCGTATTATTCTGGTACTGTCCTGTGTTATGTTGCTTCTCCTGACCATTTTCTGGCAGAGAAGCAATGAATCATGCCAATCACACCGGTTTCAGGCCGGTTACCGGCACTGAATGGATGCAGCGATAGTATGAGTCGGGCACTGGTCTGGCTGCGTCAGGATCTGCGTCTGGCGGATAATCCGGCTTTGTGGCATGCGCTGCAACAGGGCCACGAAATCATTCCGGTCTTTATTCATGACCCGACACCCGACACGGCTGGCCGGCTTGGTGCTGCCAGTCAGGTCTGGCTGCATCATACCCTGGCTGCCATGGCGCAAAGTCTGGCAGCGATGGGTAGCCGGCTGATCCTGCGCCGGGGTGAGGCACTCACCGAGCTGGTGCAGCTGCAGACACAGACCGGGGCACAGGCGCTGTACTGGAACCGTTGTTATGACCCGGTGAGTGTGGCGCGTGATACCCATATCAAACAGGTTCTTGGCCGGCAACTGACGGTACACAGTTTCAATGCCTCCCTTCTGCACGAACCGGTGCGGCTTTTAAAGGCGGATGGTGCGCCCTATCGGGTGTTCACTGCGTGGTGGAAAACGCTGCTGCAGGCGGGCCTCCCGGCCCGGCCACTGCCCGCCCCTGACAGGCTGCCTGTCCCTGCAGAGTGGCCACCGGGTTGTACGCTGGCAGCGCTCGGGCTGCTGCCTGCCCACCATTGGCCTGTGGGTATGATGGCGCACTGGAAGGCAGGGGAACAGGCTGCCTGGCAGGTGCTGGACCGTTTTCTGGAAGCGGCGGCAGGCTATGCCGTTCAGCGTGATTTTCCGGGGCAGGCGGGTACTTCATGCCTTTCTCCCTACCTGCACAGCGGCAGTATCAGCCCGCAGCAGATTGTGGCTTATTGTGAGGATTTCCGTAACCGGGTACCACAGGCAGAAACCGGTATCGCTGCTTTTGTGCGCGAGTTGGGCTGGCGTGATTTTGCCGCCTACCTGTTGTGGCATTTTCCCCGGACGCTGGAAAAACCGCTGGATACCCGCTTTGAGACTTTTCCCTGGTCGACACCGGATGAATATGGTGCGTCACTGCAACGCTGGCAGCGGGGCATGACCGGCTTTCCGATTGTGGATGCCGGGATGCGGCAGTTGTGGCAAAGCGGCTGGATGCATAACCGGGTACGCATGATTGCGGCATCCCTGCTGTGCAAGAACCTGCTCATTCCCTGGCAGCAGGGTGAACACTGGTTCCGGGATACCCTGGTGGATGCCGATCTGGCCAGCAATGTGCTGGGTTGGCAATGGGTGGCGGGCTGCGGGGCTGATGCGGCCCCTTATTTCCGTATTTTCAACCCGGTGCTGCAGGCGCAGAAATTCGACCCGGACGGGACTTATGTGCGGCGCTGGGTACCGGAGCTGCGGGAGCGGCCCGTATCATTGCTGCACCAGCCTTTGGGTGCTGGTGAGGTTTACGGGGCTTATCCGCTGCCCGTTGCCGATCTGAAAGCCAGCCGACAACGGGCTCTGGCGTGTTTTGCCCGGATGAAATCGGTTCGCTGAGCCGTCACGAGCGGGAGGTGACGAAGGCGCCGGATTCTCCGGAGAGGCTGCGGACCCGTGCCAGATTGGAGCGTGCCTCGCTTTCGCTGCCGAATGGAACCCGAACCTTGAACAGCCCGTCCACCCGGTCAACCACGGCATTCAGGCCCTGTGAGCGCAGATCCTGCTGCAGGCGCTGGGCCTTGTCCTGGCTTACAGTGGCAAACACCTGGACTGCGGAAGATCCGCCGGCAGAGCCACTGGAGTAGTTGCTGCCACCACCGGCATAGGTGTCCCCACCGGTGTAATAGCTGTTGCCGGCTGTATTGCTGTTGGGGGCACTGTAGTCATAGCCGGGCGTGCTGTAGTTGTTGGGGGGGGCCGTGTTGTAAGTCGGTGTGTTGCCGGGGACCGGGCCGTAGCTGTTATAGCTGCTGGAAGGATCATAGCCGGTGTTGCCGGCAGCACCGGCGTAGTTGTTGTCATAAGCCGTGTTGTCCGGAGCCGGCGCGGTATTGGCGTAGTTGTTATAAGCCGTGTTGTCCGGAGCCGGTGCGGTATTGGCATAGTTGTCGTAACCGCCGTTGTTGGCTGCCGGTGCACCGGTATAGCTGTCATAGCTGCCGTAACCGGCGGCTGGCGCGGGAGCCGCAGCAACCGGCATCGGCTGTGGCTGCGGTTGTGCCATGACCGGTGTCGGTGCGTAGGTCGGGGCATAGGCGGCGGGTGCCGGTGTCGGGACACTTTGCGGCGGCACGTAGGCGGAGACGCTGGATGAACCATCCAGCGGGCCTGCTTCCGGGATGTTGCCGGAGTAGCTGCTGCCGTAAGGCATGACGCCATTGTCCGGCTGGCTGGTTGGCGTGGTGGAGCAGGCGGAGATCAGCAGGGTGGTTGCCGACAGTGTCAGAATAAGGCGAATTTGTTGTTTCATTGATGGGAGCCCTCAGTTTAATTATTGTTTTGTCTAAGACATGGCTATATTCACCGAGTTCTGGGAGTAAGTAAATATTTTTATGCCGAACTGACGTGCGGTTATCATTGTTACCGTTACAGGCGAAAATTTTCGCCCAGATAGACTTTGCGGGCCTGCTCGTTGGCCAGAATATCGGTGGGTGTACCCTGTACCAGAATGCTGCCCTCGCTGAGAATATAGGCACGGTGGCAGATGCCCAGAGTTTCCCGCACATTATGATCGGTAATCAGGATGCCGATGCCGCGTGTGATCAGGTGGTTGATGATTTTCTGGATTTCCAGCACTGAAATCGGATCAACGCCGGCAAAAGGCTCATCCAGCAGAATAAAGGCCGGATCGGTGGCCAGTGTCCGGGCTATTTCCAGCCGCCGCCGCTCCCCACCGGACAGGCTGATGCCCAGTGTATCGCGCAGGTGCGTGATATGGAATTCCTGTAGCAGGCTTTCCAGCTGTTCTTCCTGCTGGCGGCGCTTGAGGTCACGACGCAGTTGTAGAATGGCCATGATGTTTTCAGCCACGGTCAGCTTGCGGAACACACTGGCTTCCTGGGCCAGGTAGCCCAGCCCGGCACGGGCCCGCTCGTGCATGGCATAGCGGGTGATGTCGAGTTCATCAAGGTAAATCTGCCCGCCATCAATACCGACCAGCCCCACAATCATGTAGAACGAGGTGGTTTTGCCCGCACCGTTAGGCCCCAGCAGTCCGACCACTTCCGCACTGTGGACTTCCAGACTCACATCCCGGAGTATCTGGCGCTGCCTGTAGCTTTTCTGCAGGTGCACTGCACGCAGGATGGCCATGAAATGCTTATTGTGCCTTGTTGGTCGGGTAGAAAGTAGCCCGTACCCGCCCCGGTTTCTGGGTGCCGGCAGTACTGGTGCTGCCACCGGCCTTGAGTTCGCCGGTGGCCGTGGAGTATTCGATACGGTTGCTGGCGAAAGTGTCCCGGTCCTGGCTCAGGGTGGCACCACCGGTCAGGACCAGCAGCTTCTGTGGTACCAGATACTGTATCAGTTCGGCCTTGCCCACCGCCTGCCTGCCGTTGTCCATGGTCTGCCTGAAGTTCACCGGGCGTCCGGCGGCACGGATGCTCTGGATTTCATTGCCGGGTGCACTGATTTCGATGCGATCGGCAGTGATGCGCAGTGTGCCCTGGGAAATTTCCACCCGACCGGTATAAACGGCGGTACCGGCCTGCTTGTTGAAGACAACGGAGTCGGCTTCCAGATTGACCGGCTGTTCGACATCCTCCCGCACCGCCAGCGCTGACAGCGGCAGCAGGCACAACAGCAGCAAAGCAGTCGTCTTAGTGAGCGGGGATATAGGTTGATCGTACATTGTTGTTTATCCTCAGGGACTCCTGGTCCAGTTTAGCCGTTAGTCCGGTGCCCTGCAAAACGAATCCGGGGCTTTTGAGCAGCACCGCTTCGGTGGTGCTGATGATATTGTTGTTGATATCGTACTGCAGTTCCGTGGTGGTCAGGTCAAGCCGGGTTTCCCCCCGGGTACGGGCCAGCAGGTGGACTTCACCCTGCAGGGCCGCGATATTGTCCCGGTGATCCAGCACTGCTTCACTGGCACTCAGGCTGACTGTGTCTTCGGGGGCATCGGTCTGGTATCTGTGGCTGTCCAGACGCGGTTCGATGATAAAGCTGGTCTTGCGTTCACGCCAGTGAGCCTGATACTGGCCCCTGAGGTTCATGCTGGTTTCCCCGGCAGCATTGATGGCACTGAAACTGAAATTGGTCATGTAATAATCAATTTCATCCTGCCGGGTGCTGACTGGCTGCAGTTCCGGGCTGATCAGGTAATCCTGCAGGTTGATGATCACCAGCAGTGCCGCCAGACCCAGTATTATTGCAGGCAGGCTTCTGAGCATGCCGGTCTTAGGCCGCCATCATTTCAGGTAGCCCTGCAGCATGGCGGCCAGTTTGCCCTGGGCTTCCAGCAGCCTTTCGCACACTTCACGCACCGCACCCCGGCCACCGGCCTGCTCGGTAATCCAGTGTGCATGCTGCTTCACGAACGGATGGGCATCGGCCACGGCAATTGCCAGCCCCGCCTGCATCATGACCGGCAGATCCACCACATCATCACCGAGATAGGCGATCTGTTGAGTCTGCAGCCCGGTCTGTTGCAGCAGCTTGGTAAAGGCAGGGCGCTTGTCACGGTAGCCCTGAAACACCAGTGCTTCCGGGATGTCAAGGTTGGCAGCCCGGTAGCTGACCAGATTTGATTGACGTCCGGTCAGGATGGCCACCCTGACATCCCCATACTGAAGCATGCGGATGCCGTGGCCGTCACGGGCATTGAAAGCCTTGTATTCCTGGCCCTGGTTGTCGTAGAACAGGCTGCCATCGGTCATGACGCCATCGACATCAAGGACCAGCAGGCGGATTTTTTCAGCTCGGGTCTGGATTTTGGTCATCAGGCAATTCCTAAACAATTCCGGCACGCAACAGATCGTGCATGTGAATAATACCAGCGATGCGCCCGTCCCGTACCACCGGCAGCGCGGTAATGCTGCGCTCCTGCATCAGGTTCAGGGCCGATACCGCCAGCGCCTCCGGTGCAATACTCAGGCATTGTCGGGTCATGACACTGGCCACGGCAACATCCGGTGTGATGCTGTTTTCAAACGAGCGCCGCAGGTCGCCATCGGTGAAGATACCCAGCAGGCGCTGTTCCGTATCGGTGATCACGGTCATGCCCAGTCCCTGGCGCGTCATTTCCAGAATCGCCTGACGCAGGTCGGCCTCCGGTGTCACTCTGGGAATGCGTGTGCCGGTGTGCATGATATCATGCACATGTACCAGCAGGCGCTTGCCCAGCCGCCCGCCCGGATGTGAGCGGGCGAAGTCTTCAGCAGTGAAGCCGCGTGCCTCCAGCAGTGAAATCGCCAGGGCATCCCCCATGACCAGTGCGGCGGTAGTGCTGGCGGTGGGGGCCAGCCCGAGCGGGCAGGCTTCATTATCGACCCCGGTATGAATATGGTGGTGGGCTGCACGGGCCAGTTCCGATTCCGGGTGGCCGGTCATGGCGATGATCACCACCTGCAGGCGTCGGATGGCCGGAATAATGGCCAGAATCTCATCAGTTGCCCCGGAATTGGACAGCACGATCAAGACATCACCGTCCAGAATCATGCCCAGATCACCGTGACTGGCTTCACCCGGATGCACGAAAAAGGCGGGGGTGCCGGTGCTGGCGAGTGTCGCGGCGATTTTGCTGCCGATATGGCCGGATTTGCCCATGCCCATCACGATCACCCGGCCCCGGCAGGCCAGAATGGCTTCACAGGCGGCGACAAACTGGTCATCAATGCGCTCGGGCAGCGCGTTCAGGGCGCAGATTTCGGTTTCGATCACTGCACGGGCCAGTGCCTTGAGGTCGGTCCGGTTGTGGTTCGTGGCCGGGTTCATGCCGTGGCCTGGCTTTGAAAGTAAAGCAGCAGCTGATAGGCGACAAAGGCCAGCAGCAGCACGGCTGCTTCCCAGCGTGTCAGGACATTGCGCCTGGGGGGTGTGAAGGCAAAGACCAGCAGCAGCAAGGTCAGCCCCATCATGATGGGCAGGTCGCGGCTGATGACGTCCGGTGGCGGTGCAAAGGGCTTGATCAGGGCCGCCAGTCCCATGACCCCCAGGTTGTTGAACAGGTTGGAGCCGATGATATTGCCCACCGCCATGCTGGTTTCACCCCGACGGGCGCTGGAGACCGAGGCGGCCAGTTCCGGCAGGCTGGTGCCGATGGCAACGATGGTGAGGCCGATAACCAGGTCGCTGACCCCGAAATAGCCGGCGATGCCGGAAGCGCCCCAGACCACCAGCCTGGCCGCCACCACCAGCAGGATCAGCCCGGTAATGCTCCAGAACAGGGACTGTTGCAGGCTCAGGGTGGCGGTATCGTTGCCGGCTTCTTCCTGCAGCACCGGGTCGCCGCCGCGCTGGGCCGTGCGCAGCATCCACAGCAGCAGGATCAGCAGGGCAGCCATCAGCAGCAGGCCATCCATGAAGGACAGGTAGTCATCCAGCAGTAACAGTCCGGAACCGGCCCCGACCAGCAGCAGGACGGGAATTTCACGCCGGATGATGTCTGAAGTCAGTGGCAGGGTGGCAATCAGCCCGGTCACACCCAGAATCAGGGCAATATTGGTGATGTTGGAGCCGATGGCGTTGCCCAGTGCCATGGCGGGGGTGCCGTTCAGGGCCGCCGAAACCGAAACCACCAGTTCCGGGGCTGACGTGCCGAAGCCGATGACGACCATGCCGATAACCAGCGGAGGGATGCCGGTGAGCCTGGCCAGACTGACGGCTCCATCCACGAACTTGTCCGAACTCCAGGCCAGCAGGATCAGCTTGCCGAGTACCGCCAACAGCAACAACATGGTTTTTCATACATCCCTGAATGGAAAGCGCGCATTATACCGAACTGAAATTTGCTGTAAGCTTTCCCGGAGCGAAATAGGGGGTTGAGTGTGGTTTTTTTGCTGGAGGTTGGAGAGTAAACCGGCGGGAAACTGACAGGGGCAGTCGGACAGGCAAGGCTGGCAGCTTATGCTGCCCGATACCGTTCAGGGCAGTCGGGCAGCATGAGCGTAGCGTGATGCCGGTTTTTGTTACCGGGCGGCCTTGCGGGCCTCCTCCAGCCAGCCGTCGAAGGTTTCCTGATGTGCCTTGATCCAGGCATCGGTATGGCGCTCGATGTCTTTCTCTGAATCCTCACCGTCGCGCATGCGCAGATTTTCTGCACTGATGTCATTGGCGCTAAGTTGCATGATGGCAAACAGTTTGGCGGCGGCAGGATTGGCTTCGGCAAACTCGCGGTTGGCGATGATGCGCTGCTCGTTGGCTTCAAAGCCGTAGTTGGAGCCGTCCGGCAGGGCTGTATCCATATTGGCGCGCTCGCCGGGCAGGGAGGAGAACGGGACCTGCAGCCAGGTGGTATCGGTGCCCGGCACCAGCACGCCGCTGACCCAGTACGGTGTCCAAGTGTAATACAGGATCGGTTCACCCTGCTTGTAGCGGGCAATGGTGTCGGCAATGATGGCGGAGTAGGCACCCTGATTATGGGTCACGGTATCACGCAGGCCATAGGCATCCAGCTGATGCTCAATTACGGCCTCACAGCCCCAACCGGGATTGCAGCCGGCCAGATCGGCCTTGCCGTCACCGTTGGTGTCGAACAGTTTGGCAACCGCCGGGTCCTTGAGCTGCTCGATATTGGTGATCTTGTGTTCATCAGCAGTCTTTTTATCGATCAGGTAGCCCTGCAGGGCACCACCGGAATAGACTCCTTCACGGTATATCTTTTCCGCACCACCGGCCCGCTCGTAGAAATCGGCATGCAGCGGATCCCAGTGATCGGCGAGAAAGGTGCCGTCCCCGTTGGCAATGGCGACATGCCCGGCGGCGTATTCGATTTCCTTGATGGGTTTGACATCATAACCCAGCGCTTCCAGTGCCCGGCTGACCAGCAGGGTCTGGAAGGTTTCTTCTGCAATGGATGATTTCAGCGGCTGGACCGTAATGCCTTTTCCGGGCTGGTCGTCTGCAGCCCGGGCCAGCGGGGCCAGCAGCAGTAAGGCGCTGAGCGTCAGGGTTGTCATTAGCTTTGGAAACATGGTTAACCTCCTTTTTAAGGTTGCTGTTATTTCCTGAACTGCCGCACCATCCAGCCGATCGGTCCGGTATCGTACCAGTGGCGTGTGCCACGGCTGCGGGCATCCCGGCCCATGGACTGGGTGATGCGATCAAGAATGATGGCGAGTACAACAATACCAATGCCCCCGATAGTTGCAAGTCCCATATCGAGACGGCCAATGCCGCGCAGCACCATCTGCCCCAGACCGCCGACCGCAATCATGGAGGCAATCACCACCATGGACAGTGCCAGCATGAGGGTCTGGTTGATCCCGGCGAGAATGGTGGGCATGGCCAGCGGGAGCTGCACCTTGTAAAGCAGCTGGCGCGGGCTGGCTCCGAAAGAACGGGTGGCCTCAATCAGGTCTTCGGGAACCTGGCGAATGCCTAGGTTGGTGAGGCGGATCAGGGGGGGCAGGGCAAAGATGATGGTGACGACCACGCCGGGGACATTGCCGATCCCGAACAGCATGACAATCGGCACCAGATACACAAACGCGGGGGTGGTCTGCATGGCATCCAGAAACGGGCGCAGGGCTGATGCGGCGCGTTCGCTGCGCGACAGCCAGATACCGGTGGGCAGACCGATCAGCAGGCTGAAAAACACGGCGGTAATGACCAGTGCGAGGGTAATGACCGATTCCTCCCAGGCACCGATCAGGCCGACGAAAATCAGTGACAGGGTCGAACCCAGTGCCAGACGCCAGCTTGATACCTGCCAGGCCAGCAGGGCGATCAGCAGGATCAGGACAGGGGCCGGTACCGCCTGCAGGCCGGTCTGAATCCCGGTCAGGGTGGCATCAATCGGCCAGCGGATGGCCTGGAAAAAGGGGCGCAGGTGATCAACCACCCAGGTCAGGCCGCTGTTGACCCAGACATCCAGCGGAATCACCGCCTCCCTGAAGGGGTCGAGCCAGTTGAAACTGTCCTGCACCGCATCGGGTGCACTGCTCAGCCAGTCCGTGCTCCCGGCGGTGTTGGCGGCAGCGTCCGGTGCAGGGGCGGTCCAGGCGTTGCCGGCGGGTGCTGTCTGTGCCGCCTGATCGGCCCCGCTGGCAGCAGCCCAGGGATTGCTTGCATTGTCAGCCATGTTGTTCATTCTCCCGATCCAGTGTTTCCAGCAGCACGGTCTTGGTGATCACGCCCAGGTAACGGTTATCGCCATCGACGACGGGCAGGCCATAGGCGGAGCGCGCCACCGCACCGATCAGATCATTCAGTGCCGTGTCGGCACTCAGGGGTGTCACCCCTTCCAGTAGGGCTTCATGCAGCCGGGCCTGTGCATTGCGTTGCAGGGCCTGGGTGATGGAGTCTACGGAGACCACACCGACAAAGTGGTTCTGGTCATCCAGTACGAACCCGTAGGGCCGGTCATGCTCGCGCAGGCGGGCCGCTGCCGCCTTCAGGCCGGTGCCTTCACGTTCAAACAGGGTGACCTGCTGCTTCTTGGCGACATCCCGTGCATGCAGTACGGCGCTGACATCCACGCCCCGGAAGAAGGAGCGTACATAGTCATTGGCCGGATTGCCGAGAATATTGTCCGGGGTATCCACCTGCACCACCCGTCCGCCCTGCATGATGGCGATACGGTTTCCGATGCGCATGGCCTCGTCCAGGTCGTGCGAGATGAATACAATGGTGCGGCGCTGCTCGCTTTGCAGTTTCAGCAGCTCATCCTGCATTTCCGTGCGGATCAGCGGATCAAGCGCCGAAAATGCCTCGTCCATGAGCAGGATTTCCGGATCATTGGTCAGGGCACGTGCCAGACCGACGCGCTGCTTCATGCCGCCGGACAGCTCGTCCGGGTAGGAATTTTCATGCGCCGGCAATCCGACCTGCTGCAGGGCGGTCCGCGCCCGCCGGTAACGCTCCTCACGCGGCACGCCGTCAAGCTCCAGGCCGAAAGCCGCATTGTCCAGCACGCTCATGTGCGGCATCAGGGCAAAGGACTGGAATACCATGCTGATCTGTTTGCGCCGGATTTCACGCAGTTTTTCATCAGAAACACCGGCAATGTCGGTGTCTCCGATCAAAACCTGCCCCGAGGTCGGTTCAATCAGGCGGTTCAGCAGCCGTACCATGGTGGACTTGCCGGAACCGGACAGGCCCATGATGACGAATATTTCACCTTCATAAATATCAAAGCTGGCGTCATGTACGCCAATGGTCAAACCGGTTTGTTTAAAGATGGCATCTTTGGATAAACCTTGCTCAAGCAAAGGCCATACCCGTTCCGGATTCTCCCCGAAGACCTTGAACAGGTTTCTGACGGACAGTTTCAGTTTTGTTGCTGGCATGGTGCAGACTCTTCCTCCTCTCCGAGTTATGAAAAACTCGTCTCTAAAGTGTGCGCACTGTGGGTTTGCAGTGAAAATACTGGTTTTATGTATTGAATACAAGTTGTATTTTTGTTGTTTTTATGAGTGACATACGATTTTTTCGTTTATTTTTTCACTTGCAAAAAAACATGGATAGCAATTATTGTATACAACATGTATTCAGACGTATCCAATTAAGGCAGGAGTGAGGCATGGAAACCGAAGCAAGGCAGCGGCGGCGTGGACGTGATACCCGGCGGGCATCCCGCACGGCAGTGAAAATTGACATGTTGCCCGGTCTGACACGTGGCCTGCCTTATACCGAGCCCCTGAATGAAGAGCAGATTCACAAGATCGACAATGCCTCCATGGCGATCCTGGAGGAAGTCGGAGTGGATTTCCGTGACCCCATTGCATTGGCGCAATGGCGTGAGGCCGGTGCCGAAGTCGATGGCCAGCGGGTACGTTTTGACCGGAACCTGATCCGCGAGCTGATTGCGACGGTGCCGGCGCAAATTCGTCTGCACGCCCGGGACCCGGAAAAGTCGGTGGATGTGGGTGGCAAGCACGCCATTTTCGTCCCCATGACCGGTGCCCCTTATGTGCATGATCTGGAGGGAAAACGGCGCTGGCCCAGGCTGGCGGACCTGAATGACCTGCACAGGCTGGCACACATGCTGCCGGCCCTGCACTCCACGGCACACCACATTGTCGAGCCGATGGACCTGCCGGTGGCGCACCGTCATCTGCATATCACCTACTCCTCCATGAAGCACTCCGACAAGACCTTTATGGGCATGACCACTTCCGGCAAAAACGCCGAAGATGTCATGAGTCTGTGCAAGATTCTGTTCGGTGAGGATTATCTGCAGGATCACCCGGTCGTGACCGGCAATGTCAACGGCAACTCGCCGCTGGTGTGGGACCAGACCATGCTGGCAGCCATGCGCGTGTTTGTGGCCAACCGGCAGCCGGTGCTGTGCTCACCCTTTGTCCTTGGTGGCGCCAATACCCCGGCCAGTGTCGCCCCCTCGGTGGCACAGCTGAATGCCGAAGCCCTGTCGGCACTGGCTTATACCCAGGTGATCAACAAAGGGGCACCGGCCATTTATGGTCATTACCTGAGCACGGTTTCCATGCGCTCGGGGGCACCAATGGCCGGGACGCCGGAAATCTCCCTGATGAATTTCATGATCGGGCAGATGGCACGTTTTTACAAGGTGCCCTGGCGCACTTCCAATACCCTCGGCGGCTCCAAGGTGTTCGATGCCCAGTCCGGTTATGAAAGTGCCACCACCCTGATGGCGGTGCTGATGGCCGGGGCCAATTACATCTGGCACTCGGCGGGCTGGAATGAGGCGGGCATGCACTGCTCCCTTCCCAAGTTTGTGGTTGATGCCGAACAGTGTGCCATGGGGCTGCGCATGGCCGAGGGGGTGCGCTGGGATGATTTCGATACCGCATTGGCGGCGGTGCGGGATGTCGGACCGGGCGGGCACTACCTGGGACATGCCCATACCCTGGCCAATTTCCAGCGTGCTTTTTTCATGCCGGAATTATTTGATAATAACGCTTACGAGCAGTGGGTGGTGGATGGTTCGCTGGATGTCAACCAGCGTGCCGTACAGAAAGCACGCCAGTTACTGGATGATTATCAGGAGCCGGCACTGGACCCGGCTGTGGATGAGGCCCTGCGGGATTACATCGCCCGGCGTGAAACCGAAATCCCGGCGGTTGATGCCCTGAATGAGGAGTTCTGATGCCGGTGCATGAGAACCTGACCTGAAATCATAATCCCAACCTGAAACCGCAAGATGAAAGATGAAAGATGAAAAAGGAAAATCTTTACAGTGATCTGAAGCGCCGCATTCTGACGCTGGAGCTGGAGCCAGGCTCCAGCCTGGATGAGGTGCAGCTGAGCGAGGAGTATCAGATTTCACGCACGCCCCTGCGCGATGTATTCCGTCAGCTGGCCGGTGAAGGCTATATCGATCTGGTCAGTAACCGTGGTGCCTTTGTTGCCGCAATGAATTACAAAACCCTGCGCAGTTTTTTCATGACCGCGCCGATGTTATACGCAGCCGTTGGACGTCTGGCCGCCGGGAATGCCCGGCCGCACCAGCTTGAAATGCTGCGCTCGGCCCAGCATGAGTTCCGGGCTGCCAGTTTCAAGGGTGATGCCGGCGGCATGGTGTTCTGGAATGACCGTTTCCATAGCCTGATGGGGGAAATCGCCGACAATCCGTATCTGCGCCCCAGCTATGAACGGTTATTGATTGATCATGCCCGCATCAGCCAGACTTTTTACCGCCCCCGGCAGAATCAGGATCGGGAGAATCTGGCGCTGGCCGTCAGCCAGCATGACGCCATGATTGCCGCCCTGGAAGCCGGTGATGCTGACGGCATGGTGGCGCTGATCCGGGAGCATTGGGCGCTGTCACGCACCAATATGGAAAAGTACGTCTATCCCGACCCCCTGCCGCTGGAAGGAGAGTGAGCATGCAGTTTGAAGGCATTTATACCCCGGTAGTCACGCCTTTCCATGAGGATTACCGCATTGATGAATCCATGCTGGAGCGGGTGCTGGAGCACCTGATTGCCAGTGGTGTACACGGTCTGGTTCTGGCAGGCACCACGGGTGAATATTATGCACAGTCGCTGGAGGAGCGCCTGCACCTGATGCGTCTGTTCCACGAGATTATTGATGGTCGTCTGCCGCTGATTATCGGTACGGGGGCGATACGCACCGAGGATTCCATGGTGCTGGCTGAAGCGGCTGCCAGGGCGGGTGCCGATGCGATTCTGATCGCGTCCCCGCCGTATGCCGTACCGACAGAGCGTGAAAATGCCCTGCATGCTCTGGCGATTGACCGTGCTGCCAACCTGCCCGTCATGCTGTACAACTATCCGGGACGTATGGGGGTGAACATGGGTGAGGAATACCTGGACCGGGTCGGACGCTCGGCCAACTTCAAGGCCATCAAGGAAAGCTCCGGGGACATCAACCGCCTGCACCTGCTGGCGCGTGATTACCCGCATATCCAGCTCGGTTGCGGTATGGATGATCAGGCGCTGGAGTTTTTCGCTTGGGGGGCATCCAGCTGGGTCTGCGCCGGTTCCAATTTTGCCCCGGAGGCGCATCTGGCGCTGTACAAAGCCTGCCGGATAGAGAACAACTTCAACAAGGGGCGGCGCATCATGACCGCGCTGCTGCCCTTGATGCGCGTACTGGAGCAGGGCGGCAAGTTCCTTCAGTGCATCAAGTATGGCCTGAGTCTGCGCGGCCTGCCATCCGGCCCGCCCCGGCGGCCCCTGCAGCCGTTGAACAAGGATGATAAACGTGAACTGGAGCAGGTGATTCGCGTCATGAACACTACCCTGCAACGCATTGAGGAGGATGCCTGATGAGCGCATTACTGACCCATGAAGACTATCAGGCGCTGGCCGCCAGCCTGACACTGCCCGGCAATGCCTTTATCGATGGCAGCTTCCGTCCGGCAATGTCCGGTGCGACTTTTGCCAGCATCAATCCGGCAACCGGGAAGGTATTGAGCCAGGTAGCCGCCTGCTCGGCAGAGGATGTGGATTTCGCCGTCGGGAAGGCACGTGAAGCGTTTGATCAGGGGCGCTGGAGCAAACTGCACCCCGGTGCACGCAAGGATGTCCTGATCCGTCTGGCCAAACTGATGCAGCGCAACCGGCATGAGCTGGCCGTTATGGAAAGCCTGGATTCCGGCAAGCCGGTCCGTGACTGTGCCACGGTGGACATACCGGAGACGATTAATACCCTGCTCTGGCATGCCGAGCTGATCGACAAGCTCTACGACCAGACGGCACCTGCCGGGGATGAGGCCATGGCCATGATTGTGCGCGAACCGGTCGGCGTGGTCGGGTGTGTCCTGCCCTGGAATTTTCCGCTGCTGATGCTGGCCTGGAAAATTGCCCCGGCACTGGCAGCAGGCAATTCGGTGATCGTCAAGCCGGCGGAACAGACCAGCCTCACTGCCCTGCGTGTGGCCGAACTGGCGCTGGAAGCCGGTGTGCCGCGCGGGGTGCTGAATATTGTCACCGGCATGGGGCCGGAAGTCGGTGAGCCGCTGGGCCTGCATCCGGATGTGGACATGATCTCCTTTACCGGTTCGACCGATACCGGGCGGCGTTTCCTGCGCTATTCGGCGGATTCCAACCTGAAAAAGATCGTGCTGGAGTGTGGCGGCAAGAATCCGGCGATTGTGCTGGATGATGCCGAGGAGCTGGATCTGGTGGCCGAACACATTGTCAATGCGGCGTTCTGGAACATGGGTGAGAACTGTTCGGCCAGTTCCCGTCTGATCGTGCAGTCCGGCATCAAGGCAGCCCTGCTGGCGCGCATTCTGGCGCGGGTGCGTGACTGGCGTACCGGTGATCCGCTGAATCCGGCCAATCGTCTGGGGGCACTGGTTGATCAGGGGCATTTCAACAAGGTGTGCAGTTATCTGGATGCCGAGCATGTCCTGACCGGGGGCACCACCGAAGACGGGCGTTATGTATTACCGACCATCCTGGATCAGGTCGCTGCTGACAGCCGCTGGGGACAGGAAGAAATTTTCGGGCCGATTCTGTCGGTGATCACGGTCGAATCCATGGAAGAGGCCATTGCCGTCGCCAATGATACGCAATATGGTCTGGCGGCCAGCGTGTTCAGTGCCAATGGCAAACGGGCGCTGCGTACCGCACGGGCCATCCGCGCCGGTACCGTCACCATCAACTGCTATGGTGAGGGCGATGTCAGTACCCCGTTCGGCGGTTACAGGCAATCCGGTTTTGGCGGGCGTGACAAATCCATCCACGCTCATGACCAGTACACCGAGCTGAAAACCATCTGGATTGACCTGTCCGACCGGGCGGCAGAGGAAGCGGTGGACTGATGGCGACGGCGGGCAATATTCACATCCCGCCTGATCCGGGGCCGGCAGCCTGGGATGCCATCCTGCCGCTCCGTCAGCCTTTTGCACCCCTGGTGCAGGAGCAGCAGGCAGATTATCTGGTGATCGGTGCCGGTTTTGCCGGGCTCAGTGCCGCCCGGCGGTTGCAGCAGCTGCAGCCGGAGGCGCGCATTGCCGTGCTGGAAGGGCGTACCGTCGCCAGCGGTCCTTCGGGGCGCAATTCCGGCTTCATGATTGACCTGCCGCACGATCTGGTCTCCAGCGATTATGCCGGGCAGGCGGACGTCGACCGGCGACAGACTGCCATGAACCGTGCTGCGATCCGCTTTGCCCTGGCGGCGCAGCATGAATGTGGCATGCCTGCCGAAGCCGTTGATCCCTGTGGCAAGGTCAATGCCGCCGCCACGGAACAGGGGATGGCGCACAATACCGCCTATGCACGCCATCTGGATGCATTGGGCGAGACCTATCAGCTGCTGGATGCTGCTGCGATGCGTGCACTGACCGGTGTCGACTATTACCGGGGCGGCCTGTGGACACCGGGTACGGCCATGCTGCAACCGGCCTTGTATGTGCGCGGGCTGGCGGCTGGCCTGCAGCAGGCGGGTGTGGGGATTTTCGAGCATTCACCGGTGTGTGCACTGGAGCCTGACGGTGATGACTGGAAGGCAAGCACGCCGGCAGGGAGTATCCGTGCCGGCCGGGTTCTGCTGGCAGTGAATGGCCTGATCCAGCGTTTCGGGTTCATGCCCGGACGCCTGATGCATGTGTTTACCTATGCGTCGATGACACGTCCCCTGAACCCGTCCGAAATACGCCAGCTGGGCGGCGCGGAAAGCTGGTCATTCACCCCCGCAGACCCGATGGGCAGCACGGTGCGGCGCATCAGCGGGCCGGGTGGCGCGCGGCTGGTGATCCGCAACCGCTTTACCTATGACCCTGCCATGGAGGTTTCCGCACGGCGTCTGGATACGGTGGCGCGTGACCACCAGCGTGCTTTCCGGGCACGTTTTCCGATGCTGGGGCAGGTGGAAATGGAATACTGCTGGGGTGGACGCCTGTGCCTGAGCCTGAATGGTGTGGCGGTCATCGGCGCACTGGCACCGGGGCTGTTTGCGGCCTGCTGCCAGAACGGGCTGGGTGCAGCCAGAGGAACGGTTTCCGGCATTGCCGCTGCCGAACAGGCGGCCGGGGCGACGCAGACCCTGTTGCCGGATTATCAGCCTGAAGCTGCACCGAGACGGCTCTGGCCCGAGCCTTTCATGTCCGTGGGCGCCAATACCTACCTGCGCTGGAAGGAGTGGCGGGCGGGGCGTGAGCTCTGAGTCACCCGCATTTTCAGTGCTCTCCGAATGCCCCCGCGCCTGATGGTCCGATTAAAAAATTCCGCTGGATTGGTGCTATTATCAGGTCTTGCAGGTGTGCTCCCCAAGCCATGCCTGCAGTGCCTGCGGGCCGGGTTATGCGAGTATGCCGGTCTGCCTTTTCCACGACAGGACCAACCCTATGGATGGCTACCAGACCGAAATCCGTTATTTTGATGGCCACAGTCGAGCTGCCCTGATCCGGGAGCAGGAGGTTTCCTACCCGGATGGCCGGCTGATTGTTTCACGCACCGATACCCGTGGCATCATCACCCACTGCAACCAGGCCTTTGTGGAAATGTCCGGCTATCCGGAACAGGAGCTGATTGGCCAGCCGCACAGCATTCTGCGTCATCCCGACATGCCGCGTGCAGCATTCCGGGAACTGTGGGAGACGGTGCAGGCAGGGCGCAAGTGGCATGGCCATGTCAAGAACCTGCGCAGGGACGGCAGCTATTACTGGGTCTTGGCCACCGTGATTCCCAATGTCCGGCAGGGCTGTATCGCCGGTTATACCTCGGTACGGCGCAAACCGGCCCGAAGCCGCATCAGGGAAAGCAGCGAACTTTATGCCCGCCTGCGGGAGGCAGAAAGCCAGTGACCCTGCAGATGACCGTGAGCCCCGACTTTCCGCCGGCCTATATTGCCGGCTGGTATATTTTTAACACCTGGCTGCAGCGTCAGCTGGACCTGCCGATTCATCTGACGCTTTATGACAGTTTTGCCGCCCAGCGCACCGTGCTGGAGCAGGGCGGGATCGACCTGATTTATGCCAATCCGTATGATGCCGCGTTTCTGGTGCGCGAGCGCGGGTTTGTCACCGTGGCCGCACCGTGCCGACGGGCCGATGAGGTGGTGCTGGCCTGCGCACAGGACCAGCCTGTCACGTGTGTTGAAGACCTGGGGCCGGGAACCGTCATTGCCCGCACTGACGACCCGGATGTAAACCTGATGGGCATGATGCTGCTGGAGCCGGCAACACTGCATGCCGGCAATACCACCTGCATTGCGGTGGACAGCTACCCGCTGGTGGCCAAGCAGCTGCTGCAGGGACAGGCCGGGGTCGGCTTTTTTCTGGAGGAGGCGTTTGACAGCCTGTCAGCCCTGGTGCGCAGCGGGCTGCGTGAGCTGGTGCGCAGCCGGATTTCCGTCATTCGCCATGTGCTGCTGGCCGGTCCCGGTGTATCGGCGCAACAGACTGGGCACCTGACACGGCTGCTGCTGGGCATGGATCAGGATGACAAGGGGGCTGCGGTGCTGAAAAGCATGAATCTCCCCGGCTGGGAGGCGCATTCGCAGGAGGATACCGAGTTCATGATTGACCTGATGGACACCCTGGATACCCAGGAGCTGCCGGACTGAGCGTGCGGGGCTTTCAATCTGTTCGGGGCGGCTCGGGAATATGGAATACCGCCTGGGTCAGGCGCAGGCTTTCCGGTATCAGGTTGAGCTTGTATTCATGGCCCTGGTGGGTATGGCCCACACCCGGATTGCCGAGGTTGTAGCGTGCCCCCTGCAGCTGCGGGTGGGTCAGGTTGCGCACTGCACTGATGATGCCAAGGCCGGAGGCCCGCTCCGGATCATACCAGGTCAGGTAATCATCGCAGTGCAGCCGGCCCTGATAAGGGTGAATGATACAGCAGTTGATACCGACCATCTGTCCGTCCAGCAGGTATTTGTCCAGCTTGAAGCGCGCCCGGCCCGAACGCTGCACGGCCATGAGCCAGGACAGGTTCATCACCAGATACTGCAGGTAGCTGACCGGTCCGAAGCGTCCTTCACGCCGGTCCCAGATCGCCTGCATCCAGGGCCAGGCCAGCGCTACATCGGCCAGGCTGCCCTGGGTCAGCTCAAAGCGTTGTGCCTGGTGGAGCTTGCGGCGCACGTCACGGCGGCGGGATACCGACAGCCGGTCCAGATATGGCGGAAGTGGCCCGATGGTGCAGCTGGCGGTCGGATACTGCCGGCAGCAGCGTATGGCGGATACCATGTCGGTGTCGTAATGGGGTTCCTCCAGCGTCTCCAGCACGTATTCTGCACCCGGCGGATAGGTGGCGCTGACCGGTGGGGAGTTGGGCATGGCCGCGATGTAGGTGCTGGTGGCCATGGAGTAGAATTTGCCTGTCGGCAGGTAGCCCCGTATCTGCCCGCTGCGGTCATGTCCCAGCAGCAGTCGGGGCTCGTGCATGTGCGGGTAACGGAACTGTTCCTGTACGATGTCGGGACAGGCGTACAGGGAGCCATCGTCGAGTCGGCGAATGATGTCAAGTTGGGTCGGTGTCAGTTCCATGACCGGTTGCCGCATTCATCAGGAAAGTGAGACTGATTTTAGCCCGTTCCCGTGCCGGATGCAGGACAGGTACTCGGAAATACCCGTCCTTTGGTACGATCCGGCGCTCATTTTTCATTGCCGCAGCGGGCGGGGGACTCAGGGATTCTGGTTCACGAAGGCCTGGGCCACATACGGATTGGCGGCCAGGGTGGTGCGCATCTGGTTCAGGACATTGCCGGCTTCATCCTTGCTGGCGTAGGGGCCGACCTGGACCCGGTACAGGGTGGTGCCATTGCTGTTGACGGTATTGACAAAGGCATTGTAGCCTGCCTGCATCATCAGGATACGGGCGGCTTCGGCCTTGGCCTGACTGTTGCTGGCCAGCAGCTGTACCACATGACCGGAGGTGCCCGTGGTGGTGACATTGCTGCCTGTCGGGGTACCTGTCACCGGCATGCCGGTCATGGCATTGGTCAGTGCACCGGCAACGGTACCGGCTATCCCGGTTGAACCGGCAACACCCGTCGGATAGCCGGTCGGGTAGGCCGTTGACGGATAGCCTTGCGGATAGGCGATCTGCGGCTGCAGGTTGGGCGGCATCAGCGGTGTCGTATTCATGCTGGTGTTCATGCCTGTCTGTGGTGTGCAGGCGCTCAGGCTCAGAACGGCAAGAATGGCGCTCAGGACCGGGAGCTGGCGATGAAGGCCGGTTGTTTTCATGACTGGATTGCCCCTAGATTAAAAAGTGCAGTTTATCCTGCCGAAACAGGTTTAATTATGAACAGCCTGTTGATCGTTACAATTGAGAGTATTTGGATACAACCCGTATAAGGAGATTGCGATGGAGTACCGCCGTCTTGGCCATACCGACCTGAAGGTCAGTGTTATCTGCCTTGGAACCATGACTTTCGGGGAGCAGAATACCGAAGCCGATGCCCACGCCCAGCTGGATGAAGCCCTGGGTCAGGGGGTGAATTTCATCGATACTGCGGAAGCCTACCCGGTACCGATCCGGGCCGAAACCCAGGGACGCACCGAGCGTTTTATCGGCAGCTGGCTCAAGCAGCGTGCCGATCGTGACCGGCTGGTACTGGCCAGCAAGGTGGCAGGGCCGGGGCGTCCTGAATGGATCGGGCACCTGCGTGGCGGGCCGCACCTGAATGCCGGTCATATCGGGCGGGCGCTGGAGGCCAGCCTCCGGCGGCTGCAGACCGATTATCTGGACCTGTATCAGGTGCACTGGCCCAGCCGCAATACCAATTATTTCGGCCAGCTGGGCTACCGTTACGGCAGGGACCATCACCCGGAGACCATCGAAGAAACCCTGGATGCCCTGGCGCAGCTGGTGCAAAGTGGCAAGGTGCGCCATATCGGGCTTTCCAATGAAACACCCTGGGGAGTGATGCGTTACCTGCAGCTGGCTGAAGCGCGCGGGCAGCCACGGGTGGTATCAATCCAGAATCCCTACAGCCTGCTGAACCGCAGCTATGAAGTGGGGCTGGCGGAATTTGCCCATCGTGAAGGCATTGGTCTGCTGGCCTATTCACCACTGGCATTCGGCACCCTGAGCGGGAAATACCTGGACGGACAGCAACCGGAAGGGACCCGCCTCACGCGCTGGAACAACTATTTCACCCGCTATTCCTCCGACAAGGCGCAGCTGGCCATTCGTCGTTATGTGGAACTGGCGCGGGAGTGCGGACTGGACCCGGCTCAGATGGCGCTGGCTTACGTCAATTCACGCCCGTTTGTGACGGCAACCCTCATCGGCGCCACGACCCTGGGCCAGCTGCGCAGCAATATCGGCAGCAAGGATGTGGTGCTTGATGAGGATGTGCTCAAGGCGATTGAAGCGATTCATGCCGACATCACCAATCCGTGCCCCTGAGCAGGAAGCCAATGCCATGAAAACCGGATTTCTCCGCCAGCTCCTGCCTCTCTGTCTGGTCTGCTGCAGTCTGTGGCTGTCGGGCTGCACCACTTACGGCCTGGCCATGAACCAGCCGGGATCCGTGCGCAACTGGAGTGCCACCTATTCACTGCGGGGCTTCAGCGAAAGCTTCGTCAGCTCCGAAAATGCCTTGGTGCTGGCCTTTTCCGGCGGAGGCTCCCGCGCTGCAGCCCTGTCTTACGGAGTGATGCGCGAACTGGAGGCCACGCCGCTGCCGGGTGCTGCGGGAAAAACCATGCTGGATGAGGTCAATATCATCAGTGCGGTGTCGGGGGGAAGCTTTACCGCCGCCTATTACGGCCTGCACGGCAAGGGGATATTCAGGGATTTTGAGCAGGTGTTTCTGCGCCAGAACCTTCAGAGTTCACTGACCCGGCAGCTGCTGAGCCCGGTACGCTGGCTGGTCGGGGAGGACCGTACCGAGGCAGCCATCCGCATTTATGATGACGAAATCTTCAAGGGGGCTGATTTCCGCGACATGCTGCGTCCGGACCGGCCCATGATCCTGATCAATGCCTCCGATCTTGCCAGTGGTGCGCGCTTCAGCTTTATCCAGGAATATTTCAGCCTGTTGTGTTCCGACATCAATACCTTTCCGGTGGCGCGTGCGGTGGCCGCTTCTTCGGCGGTGCCGGTGCTGTTCAGTCCGGTGATTCTGGAGAACCACAACACCTGCAATTACAACCCGCGTCACCAGCCCTGGATCGAGCGCCTGCGCCAGCGTGCCTCCAGTGATCCCGAGCTGCGTCAGCTGGTGAACGGGCTGGATTCCTACCAGAACCGCAGCCGTCGCCGCTATGCCCACTTTGTTGATGGCGGCATTACCGACAACCTGGGGCTGCGGGCCATCACTGACATGATGGAGCTGGCGGGCGGGACCAAGCCCCTGCTGGACAACCTGAAGCTCAGGCCGCCCAAACGGCTGGTCATCCTGCTGGTCAATGCTGCCACCAAACCTGAAATCACCATGGACCTGAGCACGGCACAGCCTTCCATTCGTGCCACCATCAGCGCCATGACCGATATTCAGCTGCACCGCTACAATACGGCCACCATTGACCGGGCCAAAGCTTCCCTGGGGCAGTGGGTGACACAGATCTCGTCACCGCAGCATACCGTGAAACCCTACTTTATCGAGCTGGATATCACCACCGTACCGGATGCGGCCCGGCTGCACTTCCTGAACAGCATTCCCACCAGTTTCCGGCTCACTGGTGATCAGGTGGATGTGCTGATCCAGACCGGCCAGACGCTTCTGCGCACCAATGCCGGTTTTCAGCGTCTGATGGCGGATATCAGGGCCGGGCGCTGAGGCTGTCTGCCTGGAGACGGGGTGATTTTCCCGTCTCCCTTTTCTGCAATCTTGCGGTGTATAATGGCTGCAGCTGTTCCAGGGCCGTTTGCTATTTCCGCCAGCTTGACAGGAGCCTTCATGCCAACCATTCATTGGGCCGGTACCGGCCTTTCCGCCACTCCCGGTTTGCGTGCACTGATTCGTGCCGGTCATCGGGTCAGGGTCTACAACCGTTCTGTCGACAAGGCCCGTGACGTCGTGGCGGGCCTGCCGGGTGATGTGACGGTGCAGCGTTTTGAGCTTCCGGTACTGGAAGCGGCACTCCAGGCCGGGGATGTGGTGGTGTCCATGCTGCCGGCGGATCTGCACGTGGCGCTGGCACAGTGCTGTCTGGCTCATGATGCCCATTTTGTCTCCAGCTCCTATATTGCACCGGCCATGCAGGCACTGGATGGTGCAGCACGGGCCAAAGGCTGCTGTCTGGTCAACGAAGTCGGGCTGGACCCCGGCATTGATCACAGCATGGCTCATGCGCTGGTGGCCGATTACAAGGCTTCTGCGGTATTCGATCGGGCCAATGTCCATTCCTTTACCAGTTATTGCGGTGGCCTGAGCAAAACCCCGAATGCCTTCCGCTACAAGTTCAGCTGGTCACCGCTCGGGGTACTGCGGGCGTTGAAAAGCCCGTCGGTGAGCATCCGCAAGGGGGCCGATTATCAGGTGACAAAGCCCTGGACCGCTGTGGAAAACTTCCCGCTGGACATGCCCTGGGGAGCGGAAACCTTCGAGGTTTACCCCAACCGTGACTCGCGTCCCTTTCTGGCCCAGTATCATTTCGGGCCGGACTGGAACGTGCGTGAGTTTGTGCGCGGCACCCTGCGCTATCAGGGCTGGAAACAGGCATGGCAGCCGATTTTCGAGCGCATTGAGCGGGGCATGAGTGATGCCGAATTGAGCAGCCTGAGCCAGACACTCTGGCAGCAGCATGCCCTGGAGCCGGGCGAGCCGGACCGGGTGGTGCTGGCTGTGAGCCTCAAGGCCGAAAAAGATGGCAAGGCCGTCTGGTACCAGAGTTATCTGCTGGATGCTTTCGGTCATGCGGAGGGTTCAGCCATGGCGCGGTTGGTGTCCATGCCGGTGGCACTGGCGGTGGAAGCAGTGCTCAAGGGCGAGATTGCCCCCGGTGTCAGTGCCGCCCCGGATCAGCCGGAACTGGTTCAGCGCTGGCTGGCGCGGGTCGGCGAGATTGCCGATCACCTGGCACGTGTGGATCATCTGGCTGCCTGAGGTGGCGGGTGCTGCCATGAAGCTGACCGCCTGTACAAGACCTTGAGAAGGAGGGCCTGATGTCCCGTTCCATTTTCAGCACCGACCGGCATGGCTGGGCCGAGCTGCTGCCACCTCACACCCCCACGGCAGCCATCAGCGGCACCCGGCGCTGCCACTGGGCGGTGGTCGGAGCCGGATTTACCGGACTGGCCTGCGCCCGTCGGCTGGCTGAACTGCACCCGGAGCAGGACATTATCCTGCTGGATGCACGGGCGCTGGCACAGGCAGCTTCGGGGCGCAACTCCGGTTATGCGGTGGGCTGCAGCCATTTTCCCGGTGCCTTTGACCCGACCCGGCTCGCCAACTATCAGCGTGTCAACCGCATCAATGCGGCCGGGCTGGCGCTGCTGCGTGAACAGGTGCAACAGCTCGGGATCGATTGTCAGTGGCGGGAGCAGGGCTTTTTTCATGCGGCGGCGGATGTCCGGGCTCTGGTGGAAGTGCCGCATTTTGCCGACTACCTGAACCGGCTGGCAATTCCGCATCGGGTACTGGCACAGGCAGAACTGCAGGAGCAGCTCGGGACCGGCTGGTACCGGCAGGCGGTACAGGTGCCGATCGGTGCACTGGTCCAGCCGGCGGCACTGCTCTATGGTCTGGCGACAACCCTGCCGTCGAATGTGAGTCTTCATGAAAACAGCCCGGTGTTGCGGGTGGATACCGGGGCGGGTATCACCCTGCACACACCGGATGCCGTGATTGCAACCGAACGGCTGATGATTGCTGCCAATTTCGAGGCCGCCACCCTGGGGCTGATCCGGCCCGAAACCGTCGGCAGCACCCTGTCCGGCAGTTTCACCCGCCAGCTGACGGCGGATGAACGGGCCGGTCTGGGGGAGCTGGATCAGTGGGGCGTGCTGTCGCTGCACAGCGGCGGGGCCACCGTGCGCCTGACCGAAGACGGACGCATCAGTGTGCGCAATACTGCGGAATACCATGGCGGACGCCTGTTGTCGGATGCTGCCCTGCACCAGCGCCGGCTGATTCACCGTCAGGCGTTTGAGAACCGCTTTCCGCAGTTACGGGCCGTGCCGTTTGAATTCAGCTGGTCCGGGGTCGAAGGCATCAGCCGCAACGGAACCAATTTCTTTCAGAATCCACGCAGAAATGTCTGGTTTGCCGGCGGCTACAACGGCTCCGGCATAAGCCGGGGCACAGCCTTCGGTACCGCCCTGGCCGATTATGCCAGTGGCGGGCAGTCCACACTGATTACCGACTGTCTGGGCAGCCCGAAAGCACAGTGGCTGCCGCCGCGTCCGATACTGGATCTGGGGGTCTGGCTTACGGTGCGCAAACGTTTCCGGGGTGTGGGCCGGGATCGCTGAGCCGGTTTGCCCCTGCCCGTGTCAGCATTTGAGGAAACCGCGTGCCTGCAGGAAGCTCAGCATGTGTTCACGCTGCTTTTTCTGGATTGCTGCTGCGGTCTGGGCTGACCAGTCGGACAGCTTGCGGTTACTGCTGCGTGCCTGATAATAATCGGCCATGGCAGCATCATAAGCCGCCACCTGTGCCGGTACGCGCTCCTGCTGATACCGCCCTTCATGCAGAATCACTTCCACCGGCAGGCGCGGTTTGACCTCAATTTCCTGAGCCGGATGCCCGAGACACATGCCGAATACCGGATAGACCCGCTCGGGCAGTTCCAGCAGCTCGCTCACCCGTGCCGGATCATTGCGGATGCCCCCGATGAAAACACCGCCCAGTCCGATGGATTCTGCTGCCAGCAGCACATTCTGGGCCATCAGTGCCACATCGACGGAGGCTGCCAGAAAATGTTCGGTGCGGCCTGTCAGTGTGCCCATGCCTTGCTGTTCGCACAGGTAGTTGATGCGGTAAAGATCGGCACAATACACCAGAAACTCGGCGGCCTCCCGGATCCAGGGCTGGCCGCCGGCAACCTCGGATATCCGGGCGCGATGCTCGGGATTGCTGACCCGGATCACCGAGTAAGCCTGAATAAAGCTGGAAGAGGGCGCTGCCTGTCCGCTGCGGATCAGCGCCTGCAGGGTCTCCGGTGCGATGGGTTCAGGGGTGAATTTGCGGATGGAGCGGTGATTGCGCATGGCCTGCATGACGGCATTCATGAAACGGGTATCCTCGGGATGAAAAGCGCCAGTCTAGCGGATGGTGGATGAGGGGACAATTACCAGACCAGGCCGGAGCGGACCCTGTCGGGTTTGATGCCCCCCGTACCACCACCAACAGGTCATACCAGCAGTAACAGTGAGTTGGATCATCTTACCGGCTCTTTGGGATATCGAGTTTGCTGATGTGGATCAGGCGCTGGCCGAGCCGGTGCTCCAGCGCCTGATTCACATGTAGGTGCAGGGCGGTCAGCCTGTGGGAGGCATTGTGCTGTCCGGCAGCGGAATCACCACCCGCAGCTCCTCCCCCAGTTCAGTGACTTCAATCTCTACCCCCAACTGCTTCATTTCCCGGAAAATCATTGGAAATCCGCGTCCGAGCCGGTCGATATAGCGCAGATTATCCATGAATTTCAGCAGCACCGGGTTGGTGGCATAAGACACGCCGGAGCGCAGTTTGTCCACCGTGACCGTGTTTGGCAGGCGTCCGGGGCTGAGGCATTCAATGCGGTCCCGATACAGGAACAGGCGGATGCGCGTGCCCCGGATGGCGTAATTGCGATGTACGCAGGCATTGACCACCAGCTCGCGCAGCACCTTGTCCGGCGGCAGGGCCACGGTATCAACCCGTTTCGTGCCGATGATGGTGGAAGGGCGGCGCAGGTTGTTTTTCAGCACGGCCACGGTGGTATCCACCTGATACGGCAGCGTTCCGATGATTTCCTGACGGTCGATCAGCTCCGCTGCCGGTTCCAGCCCGTCGAAATGGGCGAACATGATTGCAGCCTGCTGCAGGTAGCGGCTCGGGTTGATGCCAAACATCAGCAGCCCGCCAACGGTGAGTTCACCGCTTTCGGTCAGGATGTCGGTGTTGATCAGCAGCTGGCGGCGTGCCGTGTCCGGCTCCTGCGAGAACTGGATGTCGTAGGCGGCAAAATAGCTGTCCAGAGCGGCGGTATTGAGATCGTTGAGGGTGGTACGGGTGACCGGGGTCTGGTCGAAATGAAAGGCACCGGAAAGCTGGAACAGGCGCATCAGTTCGGCCTGTGTTGCCAGTCGGTTGGTGGAGCCGACGCGCACCAGATATTTGTCGCGGGTCTGGTAGGGTTTGTCTTCGCCTTTGGGGATGGTGATGATGGCGACTGTTTTGCCATCCAGCTGCACGCTGGCGTAACTCACGCTCAGGGCCGGATTGACCAGTGTGCGGGCGATGTTCATCACCCATTCTTCAACATCATCGCCGCTGATTCCGCTGATGGCGCCATCGTCCTCAACTCCCAGCAACAGGGTTCCACCACTGCCGTTGGCGAAGGCGACCATTTCGCGGGCGATGACTTCGGTGCGTGCGGGGTGGCTTTTGAACTCGACGGCGGAATTTTCGCCTTGGGCGATGAGGGTCTGGAGTAGCCGGGTATCGGGCATGGTGGTGCTTTCCTGAAGTGCGTCTGGAAAGTTTAGCATGCGGCTACCCTCAGCAAGGTGGTGTTTGAAAGTGAATGCCCCGACACAGGTTACACAATGGATTAATAATTTCCAAGCTGCTTACCCGGCAGTAAACGTCTGATTTATCAATCTGGAACCTTGGTCTGCTTTCTAAGCTGCCTACCCGGCAGTGAACGGCACAGCAATTCCCGGTCATCTGAAAGTTATCTTATTGAAAAAAATAGGATTTTACCGTTCATCTGCACAGTTGACAAAAGTAAGTAATTGAAAACTCAGTGGTTTTCTTACTGATAGAATTAC